>Ga0209081_1001131_pt1 | contig 15917 bp, 16 predicted proteins | sample GOMGulsemesocosm_4_FD_184636 | JGI IMG/M metagenome (GOLD analysis project Ga0209081, IMG submission 184636) | Methane-oxidizing microbial communities from mesocosms in the Gulf of Mexico - GOM15B Gulf of Mexico (SPAdes) (version 2) | ecosystem: Environmental > Aquatic > Marine > Cold seeps... | reverse complement strand
AGCAGCAAGCTACCTCGAAACTAGATATTAGTGTAGGTTGGGCTGCGCCGTTAAAGCCCAACAAGACAAGATAACCTAAGCTAAAATCTCACCCATACTTACTTATTTGAATTTGTTGGGCTTCCTGCGTCAGCGCCAACCTACCCACAGGCTTCATACATCAGCACCTACATCTGCGCTATACACCATGTAGGTTGGGCTGCGCCTTCTAAGCCCAACAAGACAAGACAGCCTAAGCTTAACTCATCATCCGTATTATTTATTTGAATTTGTTGGGCTTCCTGCATCAGCGCCAACCTACCTCACAGGTCTCTTACATCGGCAGCAAGTTACCTCGAAACTAGATATTAGTGTAGCTTGGGCTGCGCCGTTTAACGGCAATAAAGGTTAGGTATTTAAATACTTATTAATGGCTTTATTTGCGCGCCCTGCTTTGGACATTTCCATGCGCAAACTGTCACGCTGACTGTGCGAAAATTGGATAAGAATTTTATTTTTATCCAGAATAAACTGGATACCTTCAGCCAGCATATTAGGTTCAATAGCTGGCGGTGTTTTAAATAAAGATTCAATCAGCAAACCTCTACTATGCTCAAGCTCAACCACCGCATCCCAATCACCCTCTTCCGCTAATAATAAAAGCTTTTTGCTATCATTCATAATCCCTTGCAATTGTTGCTGATCGTTCAAGGCACTACCTTAAATTTTTAGCTGCATTCGGGTCTATAGAATCCCATGCCATTTTTATTTCACTAAGTAATTTTCCCGCTTCATCTAATAAAGACGCATCGCTCTTAATGTTGGCCTGTAACAACAGCCCAGTAATATATTCATACAAGGCATCCAGGTTTTTAGAAACATCCCCGCCTTGGTTAAAATCTAAACTCGCTTTAAGCCCTTCCACAATTGAAATGGCACTACCAATCTGCTCACCTTTTTTACCAATATTATTCTGCGCAATAGAGCCTTTAGCCGATAAAATTCTTGATAAAGCGCCATCTAATAACATCTGAATTAAACGATGTGGCGAGGCATCCATAACCCCACTATGAGCACCGGTTTGTTGATATTGTTTTAATGCTGCTGCACTGTTCATTTTCTTCTCCAATTTTAATTACTTTAACCTTTGGCTATATAAGGCCCTGGCAAGCTGTCAAGTTGCTGGGTTAAAAAACTGCTTTGATTGTTCAAGGTACTCACTAAGGTATCCATCACAGTAAACTGGGCCAATAAACGACTCTCTAACGAGGCTAATCGTCTATTTAGGCCCTCGCGTTGCTCGCCTAAATCAACGATAGAGCTTTGAATACCTTCTGTTCGGCTTTTAATTAAGCCATTTGATCCGATATAACCGTCAATCAAACTATCTAAGCGTTTAGCAATGCCACTATCTGACGCAAACAACGTACCTACATCATCAAAGTTACTCACTAAGGCCTCATTAAATTTATCATCATCTAAAGATAGTAGACCATCCTCGTCGGTGGTCACACCCAATTCAGCAAGGGTACTAAACGCCCCCGTTAAACCCGACACCGATGCGGAGATTTCACGTCGAATAGTATCTTGAACTGAACGTAAGGTGGAATCACCCAGCAAAATACCGCCTGTTTCGGTTGTATCATCGTAAGCACCTAATTTAGCGATGGTTTCAGCTAAGCCATTGTAATTTGCAATAAAGGCATTCACCTTTAACTCCACCGCATCTTTATCTTGTGCAACCGATAGCGTCTCAGCGGCACCCACCGCTACGGCATTAATAGTAATACCATCAATCACCTCGCTAAAGGTATCGTTTTGGCTACTAATGAGTTGATTATCCACCTTAATTTGACCATTTAATGCCTCGGCAGGTTCATCAAGATTTACACTAAAAAGGCGAGTTAAACTTAAGCCACTCACATCATCATCGGTACCGCTCACGCTTATCGCGTTATCTAGACCTGTTTCAGTCGCGGTGAATACCAGCTTTTGCTCTGTACCGCCTAAGCCATCATCTACATTAATCACCGCTGCGCCAATGCCCGTATTGTCCTCTGCGGCATTAATCGCATCTCGTATATCGGTTAACGTATCGGTCGCGCTAATGCTGAGTGAAAAGGACTCTGACCCTTGGGTTAAGGTTAAAGTACCTGAACCCACCGCATCGGTATCGGCAAAACCTTCTTGAGTAATTAATTTATTGGCTTGTGCAAGTTGAACAACTTCAATGCCATATTGTGAAAAATCGGCCGTTTCATCGGCGCTAGCCGTAAATACATCCGTATTGCTGCTGGTAGCTGAGCGGTTTTGAAAATCTGCCGCATCTTGTAAGCCTTGTACTGCTTTTTGAAAAATAGATAAAGCACCTTTTAGCGAGCCAAACGCAGAAATATCGGCCTGGTACTCCGCCTCTTTTAGGTTTAATCGATTAGATTTATCACTGCCTTCTGCTTCAACCAGCTGTTGCACCAATGAATTGATATCAATGCCTGAGCCGATACCTGCTGATGAAATTGACATAATAAACCTCCTAAACCAAACTCGTTAAACCAACCCTACATGCAAAAACCTTGCCTAAGCCTTAGCATTAACCAATAAACCTCGCCCAGCACTGTCTTGCGTTGCCAAACTTTCATTCAATTGTGCCGATATGGCCAACATTTCCTCAGACGGAAAGGTTCGTATCACATCACCCGTTTCTCGGTCAGTGACCGTAATCACTGAATGTCCGCTGTCCTCATCCACACTAAATTGAATACCACGCTGAATATTTTGTACAAAACTATTCAGCTCACTGACTTTTTCTTCAATCGCCTCTTTGTCTGAACTCTCCCTTTCAACTTGCTCAAGCGGCAACACTTGGCCGGCAGAAGCTTGCTGTTTTAACTCTGTTAATTCCGTTTCAACGTGTTCAGCAGGCGATACGGTAACCGGTAAAGCCTTGCGCTCTGTCGCCTTGGTCACCGTATTAACTAAGTTAATTGTTTCCATATTTAACTCCTTGCTTAAAGTAAGCTTGGCCCTGAATAAACAGAGCCAAACTTATAAGCCATCGCCTTATTGTAATAAGCCCAAGACACTTTGTGGTAGTGAATTAGCTTGAGACAAAATAGACACACCCGCTTGTTGCAGAATTTGTGCTCGTGTTAACGCAGCCGTTTCAGCCGCAAAATCGGCATCTTGAATACGTGAACGCGCAGCACTTAAACTCTCAACCGCTGTACTTAAGTTACTAATGGTAGATTCAAAACGGTTTTGAATCGCACCAAAGGTACTTCGTAAGTCACTAACCGATGTTAATGCAGAGTCAACTCGACGGATAGTCGTTTCAGATTCAGTTACCGTAGTAACGCTAGCAGTCGTTAAATCACCAGTAGCCGTTGTTGATGCAGCAAGACCTAAGGTAGTTTGACCAACCGTTCCTGTCACCGCAATCGTTTCATTGGCAATAATACTTAGCGTACCGTCATCATTTAACGTGGCCGTTGCATTACCCGCTAATGCGGTATTAACCGCATCGGTTAAGCTTTGCGCCGTAGTATAAATACCATTAGCAACGGCTGCGGCCGTACCTGTACCGATTTGGATACTAAAATCATCCGCTACGGTTATTGATGTACCCGCAACACCCGCTACATCACCTTGTACTTGAGCAGTAATAAGGCCTGCATTGGCACCAGCAATTGCAAAATTACCAGCTGAAGAATCATCTGCGGTAAACGTAATATCCGTACCGTTCGCTGCAAGTGCTGCCGTAAAGCCTGCCGTTGCATAGTCTGTATCCGCCTGAATAGCCGCAAGCACCGCACTAACACCCGCAGATTGATCAGTATCGAATACAAACGTAGAAGCTGCTACAGCACCCGGTGGGTCAATTGAAAAGGTAATACTATTATCCGCATAAGACGTTACCCCTGTCGCAGGTGTATTAGTATTAGCAGCGGTAGTAGAAGCATTAGCAAAACTAGGGGGAGTACCATAAGCAGTTCCACCTAATGATTCTTGAATTACAAAGTCGTTAGCATCTGTTCTTCCAACCGTCAATGTCCCTGCAGTTATTGCAGCCTCAATAGTCGTTGTAATTCCAGATAACGTATACCCATTTACTGAACCCGAACCATCCGCACCAAAACCTTGGGCTTGAAAAGCAGCTGCAACAGTAGCATCTGTAACTGGCCCATCAACTGGGTCTACCGTTAAGTTACCACCAGCAGAGGTAAAGGCTATGGCGTAGTCACTAGTACCATCACCACCTGCTGAGGCAGTTAAGGCACCCAGCGTCAATGAAGCATTCGTTTGACTATAATCGTTATCAAAAGCTGTAGCTGCAATACTATATGTTGACGCAGTACCATCAATCGTATCAGTTAGGTTCGTCCCTGAAGTCGCTGTTGCCACTGCACCAATAGAGTCTTGACGAATACTTGTCGTTAAATCCAAACCAATTGTTTCGCCTACATTCGCACCCACTTGGAATTGTGCGCTTCCAAAACTACCATCAAGAATTTTTTGACCATTGAAAGAGGTTTGAGTCGCAATACGATCAACCTCGGCTAAACGCTGTTGCACCTCTAAATCGAGTGCAGCACGGTCAGATGCCGAGTTGGTGGCATTGGCAGACTGAACGGCTAGTTCACGAATACGTTGTAAGTTTGAGCCAATTTCGCCCAAGGCACCCTCAGCGGTTTGAGACAGTGAGATCGCATCGTTAGCGTTACGAGAGGCTTGATTTAAACCACGAATTTGGGTGGTAAATCGTTCTGAAATAGCAAGGCCCGCCGCATCATCTTTTGCGCTGTTAATACGCAAACCAGATGACAAACGTTGCAGTGACGTATTCAACGCATTTTGTGAACTGTTTAAGTTACGTTGCGCGGTTAACGAGGCAACATTCGTGTTAATAATCTGAGGCATTTTATTGCTCCTTTGTAAGCCAACGCTTACCTATATTTAAACTGACGGATATATCTTTGGATTCTTACCAGACATTCACCGTCTCCGTTTACCTTATCGGCCTTCACCCATTTTCCTTTAGGCTTTATTTCGATGTTTTTCAAATACCCCGTTAATTGTGATATTCATCACAAATTGTCGCTAGGTGTAAGGGTGTAGGTTGCTGTGCGAGTGTAGGTTGGGCTGCGCCTTTTAAGCCCAACAATATAAATAGCAGCATATGCCCTATTTTTTGAAACGGTGCTTTGATCTGTTGGGCTTCTTACATCAGCCCTACCTACGGTTGGTGTGGCGCAAGCGTAGTTGGGTGTGCGAGCGTAGGTTGGGCTGCGCTGTTTAAGCCCAACAATATAAATAGCAGCATATACCCTATTTTTTAAGACGGTGCTTTGATCTGTTGGGCTTCTTGCATCAGCCCAACCTACGCTATATTTCGTAATTTACCCGCCGGTGATTAATGCTGTTTCACCTTTCGCCCCAACGATCGCTATTAGTTTGCTTATCATCGCCACCCCAATTTTTGCTTATATCACCCTTTTTTATATAACGATGAATGCTGGAGTGTGGCCATTTAACGGCTTGCTGCACGTATCCATGTTTTACCGGGTTATAATGAATGTAATTGACGTGCGCATTGTAATCTTTGTCATCACGAATTAAATGCTCCCAATAACGGCGTTGCCATAGGCCTCTTTCACGTTTTGATGCACGGCTTGGATTTATTTGTTCGCCTTTGGGTATGTGCCGTGAAAAAGACGATTTTATTAACATCCAACGGTTTGCGTAGTCGTTATCATCAAGCGGCAAGGTGAAAATGGCGTGCAAATGATCGGGCATCACCACCATCGCATCTATTTTGAATGGATGACGTTGTTTTACGGTTTGGATGCTTTGGCGTAAGGTATCGATTTTATCGAGTAATAACGTGCTTTTCCTGTTCGCTAAATTTACCGTGAAGAAATAACTAGCGCCTTTGGTGTCGGATCGGCGGTATTGCATGTGTTAAATCCTTTTAACAATGTTGATTATAATTTTAGCGTGTTGTGGTTTTTTTGTTTCTTTTTTTGGGGGCGGGGGTGTTGGGCTTCCTTCGTCAGCGCCAACCTACATTGGATTTCGCAACCCACGATTAATGCGTGTAGCTTGGGCTGCGTCTTTGAAGCCCAACAATTTAAATAGACCATATGCCCTGTTTTTTGGGGCGGTGCTTTGATCTGTTGGGCTTCTTGCATCAGCCCAACCTACGGTTGGTATAGCGCCATCGTAGTTTGCTGTGCGAGGGTAGCTTGGGCTGCGATTTTTAAGCCCAACATAAACACCAATGCTACATCTTCACTTTTAATGTTTAAAGCTGTTGGGTTTCCTCCGTCGCACCAACCTACAGCAGGTTAAATAATGAGAGGTTTTGTACTTTAACGTAAGCTTGTTGTGCGGCTTGTAGGGAGACTATTTGGAAGTTAAAACGACTAATTGCTTCGGCTATGTCGATGTCTTCTATTTGTGATTTGGTTTGCTTCAAACTCAGGGTAAAGTCTTGGTTTGTTTCATTTTGGCTATCTAATACATTTAGACGCGCCCCGAGTTGTGAGCGTACATCAAGTACCCGGCTTAACGCTGTGTCGATTTGGTCAAGGTGGTCGTATAAGGGGATGGATATTTGGCGTGTGGTTGTTATATCCCCTGCACTGGTGCCATCGGTGAAAGTGAGTGCCCCTTCTCCTTCATTATCGGCTAATAGCTGTATTTCATTACCGTTAATAACACTTGCCGTTGCATCTGTGTTACCCAGGCCTTGCTGGGTATTAATGGCTGCCGCTAAGTTTGTGGCGATTTGATCGTTTGTTAATGGTATTGGGCCGGCAAGGTCGCTGATATCTACCACGACATTGCCTGGGGCTACCCCTGAGCCATCATCAAATTCATAGGTTAAGCCATTGATCGTTAGCGTTTCTCCATTTAAGCCGGCTAACCCCACATCAATAGTAAACGCCATTTCTTCCGCTGGCGCTCTATTGGTTGATAGATCGTTTGCTAAGGCATATAAGGTGCTGAATATATCTTCTGGATTGCCATTGTTATCTTGTAGGTTAAAAAATACTTCTGCCCCTGAATTTCCATCGGCGATACTGCGGCCGTCTGATATTTCGATAAAGCGCTGAGACTGATCACCTGTGTAGGTATAAATACCCGACTCTGATGTACCGGTAAAGGGTTTGGTTTGGGTGTTAAACCCGGCGTATAAATAATCACCATTGGCATCTTTGGTATTTGCTAAGGCGAGTATTTCGTCCAGCCGTTGGTACATTTCTTGCGCAATAGATATTTTATCGGTGGGAGTATTAACATCATTAAAGCCCTGTACAGCAAGCTCCCTTACTCTCTGCAAATTAGCGGTAACACTTTGCAAAGTACTCTCAGAGGTGCTTAGCCGATTAACGGCATAATCATTATTGGCTTGAAACTGTTCTAAACGGCTAAGCACTTGGTTTAAATCAAGCAGCTGCACGCTGCCGGCCGGATCATCAGACGGGCTGATAATTCGCTTACCCAGAGATATTTGCTGTTGAGTATTATTAACTTTAGTCTGCTGCTGCAAAATAGAGTTAATACCCTGTTGGTGCGCTAGGCTTGTTGACATTCTATTCATTTTATCTAAATGCTCCTAACAAGGTGTCAAAAATAGTTCGCGCGGTCAGCACCACTTGGCTAGCCGCCTGGTAGGCTTGCTGGAAACGCACCAGATTGGCAGCTTCTTCATCTAAGCTAACCCCACTCACCGCGTCTTTTGCCGCAATAGCTTGGTTTAAAAAGCCTTGCTGAGCCGCACCATTGACTTCAGCCGATTTGGTTCTACGCCCCACATCGGCAACAATTTGGCCATACACATCTTGATAATTGGCCGTGCCATCTGACATGGTTTGGCTGGTTTGTAAACCCGATAAATCCAGAGCATTCCTATTATCGCCAACACTGAAATTATTACCGGCATTATCACCCAAGTTAAAGCTATCACCAGCGTTAGGTTGACCGTTTAGTACAAAGCTCACATCACCAAAACCCGCTATATTGAAACTTAAGGTTTGGCCGCTATCGGTACTGGCAACATAAGCTACGTTTCCACTAGCAACGCCACCCACCACAATATCGTACCTATCATTAGTGCTATCGTAAGTTAAGCTGGTTGCCGCCAAGGCACCCCCTGCATAAGCGGAAACACTTAACTCTGTTAAGCTGGCCGTTCCTGTGTTACTGGCTGTTGCCGTACTCACCACTGGCATACCAATCGCTATATCTCGTGGGTCACTCGTTCTAAGTGAGAAGTTTGCTGCGCTATCTCGTGTTGGGCGAATTCTGTATTCATCTCCGGCTGCTGTCGAGCTTAAGTCTATATTTAAACCATCAACGGTAATAACGCTCGGTGCACCGGGAATAGCGGCTGTCGTTGTTGTATTATCAGATAAGCGTGTGATGGTGTAGTTGGTATTTGTTCCATCAGTCGTCAACCGATAATCACTGGTAGATAGCTGTGAAATATCAGCCGCATAAGTAACTGCTAAAGATCCTGTATTCGCCACATCCGCGGCAATTAGTACACTCGATTCAGAAAAAAAGTTAAGCCCCTGATCACCATTTAAGTCCACCCCATTGCTGTGTTGATCATTAAATGTTTGCGATAAAGAAACGGCTATTTGCCCCAGTGTATTAATGGAGGGATTTAAAACCTCGTCTCTGAACCTGACAATGCCACCCATTTCACCGCCGGTCATAAAGCGCGTAATATCGACATTAGCGGTTTGTTCTTTAAAGACGATATTAAGGGCACTTGAATCAAAACCTGCTGATTCCAACCCTAACTGGTTATTGCGCGGGCCGAGCACCAACGACTGCCCACTGCCCACAAACACATTAACTGAACCGTCTGATTGCGCCGTGGTGTTGACGTTGACTTTGGATGCTAACTGATCAATTAGATTATCGCGTTGGTCCAGTAAGTCGTTGGGGGTCTGTCCTTTACCACTCGCATCAACAATTTTTTGGTTTAAACTGGCGATATTCTCCGACAGCAGGTTGATATCGTTCACCGTATCTGCCAAACGATTATTAACCCGAAGGGTAATATCATCGAATAAGTTATCCATGGTGCGAAAACGATTTTCTAATGCATCGCCCTCCGATAGCATTACTTGCCTTGCTGGAATTGAAGTAGGGTCCGCCGCAACATCTTGAATGGCATTAAAAAACTCTTGTAATGCGCCACTTAAACCCACCGTTGGGTTAGCTAGTACCGAATCAATTTGACTAGCAAATTCATAATAGGTGTCTAATTCTGAAGCTGCTGAGTTACTGTTTCTAAATTCTGTGGATAAAAAGCTATCGTATTGGCGAGTAATTGAGGAGGTAAAAACACCCGAGCCGACATAACCCGAGCCGCTAAATTGCGGTGTTTGCGTTTCCAAGGTCACTTTTTGACGACTGTAACCTTCCGTCGTGGCATTGGTTATATTATGACCCGTTGTGGTCAGCACATTTTTAAATGCGGTTAATCCAGATAAGCCCGTTATTAATAAATCAGCCATGATATTTACTCGCTACCGTTTGCTTGTTTTTCACTTAGCCTCCTATAAACCTTGTATCGGCTTGAGTCGATTTTACTGAAGACATTGATTCAATTGATGATATTTGTTCACGCCCCATAATAGAGATAATCTTATTTGCATAAGCTGGGTCGGTTGCATAACCGGCTTTTTGCAGGCCTTTTAGAAACGCTTCATTAGAATCAACGTTTGATAAGGTTTCGGCATAACGTGGGTTTTGTTTTAGAAATTGCACATAATCATTAAAACTGTCTTCGTAGCTATCATATGCACGGAATACCGCCTGACGTTTTTGTGCAATACCTTCTTCATACTCAACCGTTTGAACATTAACGGTTCTACCCTGCCAACCGTGCGAGGCTTTTATGCCAAACATGTTGTAACTGCTGTTACCTGCTTTATCCTTCATGATATGCTGCCCCCAGCCTGTTTCTAGGGCTGATTGTGCTAACAATACTTTGCTATCAACACCCAGTTCTTGTGCGGCATTACTGGCGGCAGTTCCCAGCCTTTGCGCAAAGTCTTCAATAGAATTTATGGCATCGTTTCTTTGTGGCCGCTCGTCCTCGCTACCCGCTGTTGTTTGATGCCGGCGAGGTATCACTGCTTGCCGATAGCTCAACATATCAGCTGCGCTGTCAGCGGTTTTCGTCGTGTCTTCTGACCCCATTTGATTCACAATCATTTGCGCCAAGCCTAAGTCGCCTCGTTTACTTAAATCCAATGATATTTGATCGTCGTACATAGACTGATAAAAACGTGCTTTATCGTTATTAACCAGCTCAGACTCGGGCACTGTATCACGCATGCTTTTCAGCATCATTTTGAGGAAGATGGTTTCAAACTGACGCGCCACTTCTGTCAACGCCTCTTGCTGTTCACTATTATCACCGCCAGCTTTAGCTTTTAACTGGGCCAACCCGTTAAAATCAGCGTAAATATCGGCTTGTGAAATTGAATTACTCATAACTAAATGACGATTAACTCGGCCGTTAAAGCACCGGCACTTTTTAATGCCTCTAAGATAGCCACTAAATCACTCGGCCCCGCACCAACTTGGTTAACCGCCGCTACAATTTGATCTAACGACACACCTGGGTCAAACACAAACATACGCTTATTTTCTTCTACCACGCTAATTTCTGTTTCTGGGGTAACAACCGTTTCACCCTCAGAAAAAGCGCCCTCCGCATCTGGCTGGCTAACATTACTACGTTCGGTAATGGTCACCGTTAAGTTGCCATGCGAAACGGCCGCTGCCCGTACTTTTACTTGGTTATTAATAACCACGGTGCCGGTTCTGGAGTTAATAATAATACGCGCTGCGGTTTGTGCCGGTTGTACTTCTAGGTTTTCAAGTAAGCTCATAAAAGCAACCCGCTGCGCTGGGTTGCGTGGCATATTCACTTTAATACTACCGCCGTTGATGGTCTGAGAAGTTTGTGGGCCAATCGCGGTATTAATTGAGTTGGCTAGCCTGTTCGCGGTGGTAAAGTCAAAACTGTGTAAATTAAGGGTAATACTGCTACCTTCATTAAACGGGCTATACACCGTGCGCTCAACAGTTGCCCCATTAGGAATGCTGCCGACGGTTGGGATATTAACACTCACCTTAGAACCATCCGCACCCGAGGCACTTAAACCACCGACCACTAAATTACCTTGGGCAATACCATATACCTGTCCATCAGCACCTTTTAACGGTGACATTAATAAACTGCCACCCCGTAGGCTGCTTGCTTCACCAATGGCGTTAACGGTGACGTTAATTTTTTGCCCAGGGCTAGCAAAGGGCGGCAAACTCGCATGAATGATAACCGCCGCAATATTTTTAGATTTAATTTGGATCGCTGAGGGGATTTTAACGCCCATTTGGCTTAACATACTGCGTAAGCTTTGCGAGGTGAAATCACCTGCTTTGACCTTATCGCCGGTGCCGTTTAAACCAACCACAATACCGTAACCAACGAGTTGGTTTGAACGAACGCCCGTAATCGAGGCAAGGTCTTTAATACGTTCGGCTTGTGCCGTGGTTAGCATTAAACCTAAGGTAAAAGCGAGTAACAGTGATTTCATATTCATAATTAACTCCTTAAAACGGGAATACCGCACTAATAAAGAACCGTGCTAACCAGCCTATTTTATTGGCATCGGCCAGCGCACCTTCACCGGTGTACATAATGGTTGCATCGGCAATTTTGGTTGATTCAACTGAGTTATCGGGGTTTATATCCGTTGGACGAATAATGCCGGCGACGCGAATATATTCATTGCCTTGGTTTAAACGCACCCGTTTTTCACCGCGTATTCTTAAATAACCATTCGGTAATACATCAATAACGCTGACGGTAATACTGCCGCTTAAACTGTTCTTTTGTGTGCTTTCGCTTTCACCACCAAAAGTATTCGATGACGTTAAACTACTGTTCAAATTAAGGGCTTTAAATGATGGGTCTAATACACCCAATATGGTTGGTACAGAAATATTGCTTGTATTACCTTTTTTAATATCGGTATCAGACTCTTTCTTGGCATCAGTTTTTTCCACCAAGTTGATGGTTAAAATATCGCCAATTCTGCGGGCTCTAATATCTTCAAACAAACGTACTTCATAACCCGCTTGATAAATTGACCCGTTATTGCTTTTCGGTACTTGGTACGACACCGGTTTTGCGGGTGCGTACTCTAAGTCGTGCCGTGGTTTGGCCAGATTATCCATCATCGCGCAACCTGGCAATATGAATGGCAAAATCAATAAATTAAGTGTTTTCATTCGCATCACCTATAAGGCTTGAATTAATCCTTGCATCATCTGATCGGCGGTTGAAATAGCTTTTGAATTCATTTCATAGGCACGTTGCGTTTCAATCATGCTGACCATTTCTTCTACCACATTCACATTAGATGTCTCTAAAGCCCCTTGGCTAACTTGACCCACACCTGATTCACCCGGTGTTCCCACCGTTGGGCTACCACTCGATAAAGACTCCCTAAATTGGTTTTCACCGATAGGGTCAAGTCCGGTTGGGTTAATGAAATCAGCTAAGGTGATATTACCGACTTGTGACGGCGTACCACTACCAGGCTGCAAAACACTAACGGTTCCATCTACGCCAATAGTGACACTTAAAGCATCTTCTGGAATAGTAATAGCGGGCTCTAAAGGGTAACCGCCCGATGTTACGAGCTGCCCTGTTGAATCAAGTTTAAAGCTACCATCACGGGTATATGAAATATCCCCATCTGGACGCAAAATCTGAAAGAATCCTCGCCCGGACACGGCCATATCCAACGACTGCCCCGTTTGTTGAATAGTTCCTTGGGTATGACTTTTCTCGGTTGCAACGGTTCGCACACCGGTACCGATTTGTAAACCCGATGGCAGCTCGGTATTTTGTGAGCTTTGCGCACCCACTTGCCTAACATTTTGATATAACAAATCTTCAAATATCGCACGGGATTTTTTAAACCCCGTGGTGTTTACATTGGCAAGGTTATTCGAAATAACCGACATTCTTGTTTGCTGAGCTTCTAAGCCCGTTTTACTAATCCACATTGCTTGTGTTGACATAGTTTTCTCCTATCCTATACGCATTAATTGTGCGCTAGCCGCTTCGTTTTCACTGGCCGTTTTCATCATTTTTACTTGCATCTCAAAACCTCTCGCGAGTTCAATCATATTCACCATCGCATCGACGACACTCACATTACTGCCTTCAATTGCCCCACTCACTAAAGACACCTCAGCATTCGAATCAGCTTGTGAGCCATCCTTCATTCGAAAAAGTCCGTCACGACCTTTCTCTAACGTATCTAGATCAGGGTTTACTAATTTAATTCTACCGATCACCGATAATGCTGTTGAACTTGCACCCAAAGGGATAACGCTAATTGTTCCATCTGATCCAATGTCTATTTTTTCTACTTCAGGAATACTCATCACGCCGCTATCACCCAGTATCGGCAAGCCTGTCCCCGTTGTTAATAAACCACTGGGAGTGACACGCAAATCACCTGCTCGTGTATAAGCCTCCGTACCATCAGCGGTTTCTACAGCTATCCAGCCTTCACCACTAATCGACACATCTAAGTCACGTCCGGTTTGTTGCACCGTTCCTAAATCAAAATCAATACCAGGGCGTTCGGCCATAGCATAAACATTCGATGGATGCCCTGGGCCATATACAGGCATACTTCTGAATTGTGATAAATCAGCCTTAAACCCTGTGGTACTCACATTCGCTAAATTATGAGAATTGGTAGATTGTGCTAACAATATTTGCTTAGCCCCACTCATTGCGACATATAAACTAGTATCCATGACTACTCCGTTAACTCACTGATCGACTAAATATTTAAAATAGCTTGCTGAACAGTATCTTCGGTTGAAATAGCTTTTGCATTGGCCTGAAAATTACGCTGCGAGGTAATTAAGTTAACCAATTGAGAAGCAATATCAACATTCGAGGCTTCTAATGCACCCGACTGCAAGCCACCAAAGCCTGAACTACCGGGAGAACCGATGATTCGATCACCGGAACTAAATGTTTCCCCCCATGATGTTGAACCTAACTGATTTAGCCCGCCTGTATTTGGAAATGATGCTAGTGCAACCTGCCCTAGCAAGTCAGACTGTCCATTGGTAAACCGAGCAAAAACAGCACCGTTTTGATCAATATCAATTCCACTTAAACGACCTGATGAGAAACCATCTTGGTTTAAGGAGTAAATTGAAAAGTCACCGCCGTATTGAGTAATATCTGAATAGTCGAAATTCAACGCTAAAGGATCGGTGCCATTCCCTAAATCTAAGTCATCAAAGACGACTTGACCATTTGCATCAACAACCCCACCGACCGTTGTACTTGCTAGGCTACCGTCACCATTAAAGGTTAAAGAAAAAGACGTTTCGGTGCCCCCTGCCATCGTCAGCGTATTCCCATCAACAACGGTAAAGGCATCCCATGTGTTGAGCGATGGGTCATTCGCCACATAGTACATCGTTGCGGGGAAGCCATTACCTTGGGAATCATAAACAGTTGTTGAGGTCGAATGGTTATACGTATCCGCATCAGTCGCAAGAAAGGGACTACCCGGCACTTCCTCGTTAGCATTTAAGTTAATAACCGGTGTGACGCTCGTCGTTTCTTGAGGTGGAGAATCGGTAGTCGTCAACTGTAAAGACAGCATGGTTCCTGTATTAAACGTGCCATTATTATTAGCGGGAAACACCTGCAAATTACGCCCCGAACTATCGATTACAAAGCCTTCTCTATCCGTTGCGAATGCACCTGCTCGTGTGTAAGTATCGGTACCATCATCGCTCACAATGAAGAAACCTTCACCATTGATGGCCATATCTAAGTTACTGGCAGTAAATTCGATATTGCCTTGACCAAACTGTTGAGAAACTGATGCAACACGAACACCACTGCCCGGTGTATTACCTGACACACCAGAAAATGTTGTTGCAAAAACATCAACAAACTCTGCTCGTGAACCTTTAAACCCCGCTGTTGCAGCATTAGCAATATTATTACCAACAACAGATAAGTCCTTTGACGCAGCATCTAAACCACTTAATGAAGTACGAAATGACATTATATTCTCCTAAAATTAATTATTGGATGCGTGAGACATCGCTAAAACTTACACTACCTAAACCTTTCAAGTTCAGCTGCAAACCTTTACCTGCCGACGCCAGTGTCACGCTGTCCACCTCGGCTAAAAGATTGGTATCTAATTCAAAATTCTGCCCATCTATCAATGCTTGAGCATTAATAGAATATGAGCCTGCTGGCGCTAATTCACCATTCTCTAGAGTCCCATCCCAATTAAAGGGAACAGAACCGGCGGCTTGAGTTCCCAGTGAAATAGTCTTAATCAACTGACCTGATGAATCTGTTATTTTCACCGACACATCCCCGGAGCTTGTAGGTAATGTAAGCTCTCCACTGATTGAGCCACCCTCGGTTAACAAGCCATCACTTAATGGTGCAAATACGCTTCGACCAATAAGACCAGCCCCCTGTAAGGCCTGATCACTTGATAGTGATGATGCAAAGTCTGAAAACGACGTTTGCAAGCCTTCAATACCCGTTACCGTACTAAACTGTGCAATTTGACCTAGAAAATCACCGTTATCCATTGGCTCCAAAGGGTCTTGGTTATTAAGCTGGGTCACCATAAGCTTCAAGAAGTCACCCTGCGCTAAGTCGCTTTCTTTACCTGTATCCTTAACTTTATCTTGCTGAGCAAGACCTAAGCTTTGAATGCGACTAAAATCAACATTTGCCATTATTTACTCCGTTATTGACCAATTTTTAAGGTTTGTTGTAGTAGTTGTTTTGCTGTGTTCAGCATTTCAACGTTATTCTTGTAGCTTTG
>Ga0209081_1001125_pt1 | contig 15987 bp, 14 predicted proteins | sample GOMGulsemesocosm_4_FD_184636 | JGI IMG/M metagenome (GOLD analysis project Ga0209081, IMG submission 184636) | Methane-oxidizing microbial communities from mesocosms in the Gulf of Mexico - GOM15B Gulf of Mexico (SPAdes) (version 2) | ecosystem: Environmental > Aquatic > Marine > Cold seeps... | reverse complement strand
TACGGGCTCTGTAGAGAAGGTTGAAGGTTTAGCCGAAGAGTTGGAGGTTGATGAGATTCCAGTGTTGGGTGCTCTTGAGACAGAGACAGAGACAGAGACAGAGTTTGATCTGGCTGCTGACTTAGGTTTGTCTGCTGAGGATCTAGAGGTGAACAGTGGGTCTTCTGAAGAGGAGATGTTCACCGAGGCGCTCTCCAATTTGCCGATGCCTGAAGATGTTATGGCCGATGATGAGATGACTGACGAGGATCTTGATGCAGAGTTGGATTTTCTTGCAGACACCGACGAAGCGGCCACAAAGCTGGATTTGGCTCGTGCTTATATCGATATGGGTGACCAAGAGGGCGCTAAGGATATCCTCGATGAGGTTGTTGAAGAAGGCAATGATGAGCAGAAGCAGCAAGCAGAGGAGTTGCTGACTCGTATGAGTTAATTGTTGCTTGGGCTTAAGCCTAGCAAAAGCCTTGTGTACAATGTGCGCAGGGCTTTTTTATTGCCTGTAAACTAATTTTTTTGAGTGGCTTTTTGCCTATATCCGCTTTATTTATCGAAATCGTTATGTCAGAAATTTATTCTCCCTCACAAAAACCTTACAAGCGTAACAGTGAAATTCTTGACGAGGGTGTGTTCCCACCCGGAATGAATCGCCTAGCGCTGGGGGTCGAATACAATGGCGGCAAGTTTCACGGCTTTCAGAAGCAGGTCAGTGGCGTTGATACTGTGCAGGAAAAGTTGGAGCGAGCCCTATCTAATGTCGCCAACGAGGAAGTGACACTGGTTTGCGCCGGGCGGACCGATGCGGGTGTCCATGGTACCAACCAAGTTGTGCATTTTGATACCTTTGCCGAGAGGCCGCTAAAGGCTTGGACCCGAGGCGTTAACGTATCGCTTCCGAATACAATATCTGTCAAATGGGCGCAGGTAGTGGTACCTGCGTTTCACGCTCGCTTCAGCGCGCACAGTCGCACCTATCGCTATATCGTTGCCAATACCTATACTCGCCCGGCTTTAGGTTACGAACAGCTGACGTGGGTGCGAGAAAAACTTGATTTAAATTCGATGAGGTCGGCGGCTGAGCAGCTTGTCGGCGAGCATGATTTTAGTTCACTGCGGGCCGCGCAGTGTCAGGCGAAGAGCCCTATTCGTCGTATACACTATCTACATATTGCGCGGCGAGGCGACTTGGTGGTGGTTGAAATTCAGGCAAATGCATTTCTTCATCACATGGTTCGCAATATCATGGGGGTGTTGCTGGCGGTCGCAAAAGGTGAAAAGCCAGCGAGCTGGGTGTCCGATGTTCTGGCCGCCAAAAATCGTTCAGCGGCAGATGTCACGGCTAAGCCCAATGGTCTGCATCTGGTGAACGTGGCCTATCCCGAGCGGTTTGCTTTACCTGCGTCTAGCCCAGGGCCGGTATTTATCCCTGAGGCTTTGGGTGGCTTGGGGTAAACGTGTGTGAAAGTGTCTCCAGTCAAGCTGAAGCTACAGCATTTTCTGGGTGCATCTGCTAATATGCGCAACCTGTTTTATCGTTAAAAATCAGCCTTTTGGCTTTTAATGCCCAGTGTCGGAAGATCAAATACGCAATGAATGCACTTCAGCGAGTTAAAGTTTGCGGCCTCACCAATGTCGACGATGCCAGTGTTGCCGTCAGTGCGGGAGCCGACGCGATAGGCCTAGTCTTTTATGACAAGAGTCCGCGTAATGTGAGCCTCGATCAAGCCGCTGAAATTGCTCGAAGCGTTGGACCGTTTTGCACGGTGGTTGGTTTGTTTGTCGATGCAGATAAAGCGTTCGTAGAGCGCGTATTAAGTCGGGTGGGTTTGCACGTACTGCAATTTCACGGCAATGAGAGCGATGAATACTGCGCTCAATTTCAAAGGCCTTTCTATAAGGCTTTACGAATGAAGGAAGATCTCGATGTTGAAACTGCGATGGCGAAGTTTCCCTCAGCAATAGCTATTTTATTGGATGCCTACCGGCCAGGAGTACCCGGCGGTACCGGTGAGACATTCAATTGGCAGCGAGTCCCTCAGGAGTCGACGAGGCCTATTATATTGGCCGGCGGACTAACCCCAGATAATGTATCTGAGGCGGTGGCGGCGACTCAAGTTTATGGTGTTGATGTCAGTGGCGGGGTAGAAAGCCTGCCAGGTAAAAAAGACAGCGACAAGGTTCGCGCGTTTATACGCCGAGCAAAAGCGGAGAATAAAAGTGTCTGAAGTAGAAAAAAAATCAGCGGTAGATTACACGCAATTTCCTGATAAGAAAGGCCACTTTGGGCCTTATGGCGGTCAATTTGTTTCGGAAACATTGATGCCTGCTCTTGATGAGCTAGAGGAAATGTACAACCGGCTTAAAGATGACCCCAGTTTTCAAAAAGAATTTGACGATGATTTGGCTCACTATGTCGGTCGCCCGTCGCCTTTGTATTACGCTCAGCGCTGGAGTGATAAGTTGGGCGGCGCCAAGATATATCTCAAGCGTGAAGATTTAAATCACACTGGCGCTCACAAGGTCAACAACACCATTGGTCAGGCGCTACTGGCCAAATACAGCGGCAAGTCTCGTATTATTGCAGAGACGGGCGCTGGTCAGCACGGCGTGGCGTCTGCCACGGTTGCCGCGCGCCTGGGTTTGAAGTGCGAAGTGTTTATGGGCGCCGACGATGTTCAGCGCCAGTCCTTGAATGTCTATCGTATGAAGTTGCTGGGCGCCACGGTGCACTCGGTCACTTCGGGTTCGCGTACCCTAAAAGATGCCATGAATGAGGCTATGCGCGATTGGGTAACCAACGTCGATGACACCTTTTACATTATCGGCACAGTGGCGGGGCCGCATCCATATCCACAGTTGGTGCGTGATTTTCAATGTGTTATCGGCCGCGAGGCGCGCGCGCAGTGTTTGGAGCAGACCGGTAACTTACCTGATGCGTTGGTGGCTTGTGTTGGCGGTGGTTCTAATGCGATCGGTTTGTTTCACCCCTTTCTTGAAGACGAAAGCGTCAAAATGTATGGCGTTGAGGCGGGCGGTCACGGTGTTGAAACCGGCCAACATGCAGCTCCATTGAATGACGGTATCCCCGGCGTTTTACACGGTAATCGTACTTATTTGATGGAAGACGATGACGGTCAAATTATTGAAACTCATTCGATTTCAGCCGGCTTGGATTATCCCGGAGTAGGGCCTGAGCACTCTTGGTTGAAAGATATTGGTCGTGCCGAATACGTCGCTATTAATGACGACGAGGCGATGGATGCCTTTCGCGCTCTAACTCGTATCGAAGGTATCATGCCCGCGCTGGAGTCGAGTCATGCATTGGCTTACGCGGCAAAGCTGGCGCCAACCATGGGTAAAGATCAGGTGATTGTTGTCAATCTGTCTGGTCGTGGCGATAAAGATATTCTGACCGTAGCGGCCATCGACGGCATAGAGGTGTAATAAACCGTGAATCGTATTAATCAAACTTTGGCTAAAACAAGAAAAGAAGGCCGCAAGGCGCTAATAACCTATATTGTGAATGGCGACCCAGTGTCAGACGCGACACTTGCTACCATGCATAAAATGGTTGAGGCGGGTGTTGATATTATAGAGCTGGGTGTGCCTTTCTCTGACCCCATGGCCGAGGGCCCGGTGATTGCCTTGGGTCATGAGCGAGCTTTGGCCAATAAGACCTCGTTGAAGTCTACAATGGCCGTGGTCAAGGCGTTTCGTCAAACCAATAATGACACGCCCATTATACTGATGGGGTATGCCAACCCAGTTGAGCGTATGGGCTATGAGGCTTTTGCGAATAATGCTTCAAAGGCAGGCGTTGATGGCCTTTTGACAGTTGATTTGCCGCCCGAAGAGGCTGGGCCGTTGAATCTAGAGCTGCAAAAAGTAGGTATTGAAAATATCTTCTTACTGGCGCCAACCACGACGGTTGAACGTGCAAAATACATTGCCAGTATGGCTGGCGGATTCCTCTATTATGTTTCATTAAAAGGGGTGACTGGCGCAGGGCATCTTGATGTGGGTTCAGTAGAAACCAAAGTGGCTCAATTGCGCCAGTTGACGGATCTACCAATCTGCGTCGGATTCGGTATTAAAGACGCCGACACCGCTAAGGCGATTGCTAAAACTGCGGACGGCGCCGTTGTTGGCAGTTTACTGGTTGAAAAAATGGGCTCAATGGCGGGGCAATCTGTAGAGTCTATCGCAGACGCAGTGGTTGAATTGATTGAGCCGATTCGCAAAGGGCTTGATGAGCTGGCAAGTTAGTCGAGTTTATCGTCCTTGTATCGTGTAAATACTATGAATCCTTAGGCGCTGTGTACCGAACAGCGCAACAAACAGAGACCTGACACTATGAGTTGGATTGATAAAATTGTTCCTAACGTTGTGCGTTCGCAGCGTTCTCGTGGGCAGAGTAAAGTACCTGAAGGCCTATGGAAAAAGTGTGTGAAGTGCAGCGCGGTTTTGTACCGCCCAGAGCTAGATCGCAATTTGGATGTGTGTCCAAAATGTGATCACCACATGCGTATTGGTGCTCGAAAGCGTTTGGACATCTTTCTCGATGAAGGTAATCGCGAAGAGTTAGCCGTGGATGTTGAGCCGGTAGACCGCCTCAAGTTCAAAGACGTGAAAAAATACAAAGATCGACTGACTAGCGCGCAAAAAGCGACAGGTGAGAAAGACGCTTTGGTTGCCATGCGCGGAGAGCTAAATGGCTTGCCAGTGGTTGCAGTCGCGTTTGAATTTGCTTTTCACGGCGGTTCAATGGGCTATGCGGTAGGTGAGAAATTCACCCGCGCGGCGCAGTTAGCGCTACAAGAAGATATCCCCATGGTTTGCTTTTCGGCAACCGGCGGCGCTCGTATGCAAGAGGCCTTGATCTCGTTGATGCAGATGGCTAAAACCAGTGCGATTATCGAACGGCTTAAGCAGCAGGGCACACCTTATATCTCAATCATGACTGATCCCGTGTATGGCGGCGTATCTGCAAGTTTGGCGTTATTGGGTGATATTAACGCTGCCGAGCCGGGCGCCCGAGCCGGTTTTGCTGGTCCGAAAATTATTGAGCAAACCATTCGTCAAAAATTGCCAAAAGGTTTTCAGCGCAGTGAGTTTTTGTTGGAGCATGGCGCCATTGATATGATTATCCCGCGCCATGAAATGCGTGAGCGAATTGGCAGTTTGTTGGCCAAATTTACCGAGCGCCCCGCGGCTTGATGTGTTGATATTGAGCATCTGATAGACTATTGGTCAGTGATCAATTGATTGAACTTAAAGCCCCTAATTAGGGGCTTTTTTGTAGTAATTAGAAATGTGACGGCGACTGAGTCGGCCATCGATATATGCGCAAGGCATGAAGACCGGTAGGTTTATATGAGATATAACACACTGCACGAATGGCTAAGCTGGCAAGAGCAGTTGCACAGCTCAGAGATCGATATGGGGCTTGAGCGAGTTCGAGAGGTTGCACAAAGGCTGCAGTTGCTCGTGCCGCAGAGCAAAGTGGTCTCTATTGCTGGCACCAACGGCAAAGGCTCCTGTGTGGCTACATTAGAGGCGCTATGTCTTGATCAAAATATCACGGTAGGAACATTTACCTCTCCGCATCTGCTGCGTTATAACGAGCGTATTCGGCTCAACGCAGAAGAGGTTTCTGATCAGCAGTTATGTGAATCATTTGACCGTATTGATCGGGCTAGAAAAGAAATATCGCTGACCTATTTTGAGTTCGGCACCCTAGCGGCTATCGATCTTATCTCTCGTGCGAATGTTGAAGTCATGGTTCTTGAGGTCGGCCTTGGCGGGCGCTTGGATGCGGTTAACATTATGGATGCTGACGTTGGCGTTGTAACCTCAATCGCAATTGATCACGAAGAGTGGCTGGGGACAGATATCTCTGTCATTGGCCATGAGAAGGCCGGAATATATCGGCCTCATAAGTGGGCTATTTGTGCCGATGAGCAAGCGCCGACCAGCGTGGCGGATTACGCCCATGATATTGGCGCTTACTGGGTTGCGATGGGAATGTCGATGAACATCTCTGTCGATGACGATGAAACAGGAGCGGGCTCATCTTGGAGTTGGTCGGGCGTGACTGAAGACGGCGATGCACTTTCGCTCGATGATCTCCCCATGCCCAATTTACCCATGCCCAGTGTGGCGGCAGCCATCCAAGCGTTTGCCTTGTTGGGGTATTCGTTGCCTGCGAAAGCGTCACAATTACTGGGCGGCGTTGGTTTGGCCGGCAGAGCAGAAGTTCGTCGCTTTATGGGGGTCGAGGTTCTACTGGATGTGGCTCATAACCCTGCGGCCTCAGAGTTGTTGGCGGAAAAATTAGCGGCCAACCCTCCGCATGGAAAGCTGTTGGCGGTGGTGGGGTTGATGGCAGATAAGGACCGGTGCGGAGTGTTAGGGCCTTTGGTTGAGCATGTTTCTGACTGGAAAGTGGCCGATATACAGGGTAACCCGCGCGCGGCGACCAGAGATCAATTGGTGCAGGATTTACGTTCACTAGGCGCTGAAAGTATCGCGTTTGAAAGCGTTGAGTTGGCTCTTTTGGCCGCGGTGAAGGCCGCCGGTGATTATGATCGCGTACTGGTTATGGGGTCGTTTTTTACCGTCGCGCAGGCACTGGAGATCATGCAGTGATTACTTGGTCGCTGTGGTACTATCGCTTCGATCTCGGCAGATCGTTTGACAGGGTTTTTGTGTCGCCAAAGGCTTAGTCGTGGCGCTGTAATTTTGAGCAATTAGAAGGTTAAGGAAATATCTGTGGATGACGGATTAAAGCAACGATTGGTGGGAGCTTTGGTATTGCTGGCCCTAGGGGTGCTGTTCGTGCCGGTATTGTTCGAACCCGAAAATCGTCGCGGTATTGATCGTACCACTCAAATACCCGTGCAGCCGAACATAAAGCCTCTTGAGCTCAAAGCTCCTGTGCGCAATGAGGCGATTGAGGCGGTAAAGCCGGCTCCAGATATGTATCAGCTGTTGCCCGAGACTGATTTGGCAATTGCCGCTGAGTCAGAAAAAAGTAAGGCAAAGACTCAGGCGCTACCGGCGAGCCCAGATCGCAAGGTGCTGGATGAACGCGGGATTCCTAAGGCTTGGGCGGTACAGGTGGCCAGTTTCAATACCCAAAAACGAGCGGCGGTATTGCGTGACCAGCTTCTCGATCAAAACTATCCAGCCTTTACGCGTACTTTGAATACCACCAAGGGACGTGTGACTAGAGTTTACGTCGGCCCCAAAATCAATAGAGATAAAGCACTCAAACTGAAGAAGACTCTAGATAAATCACTTAGCGTAGACACCTTAGTGGTCAAGTTTTCACCGTAAAATCAGGTAATTATTCTTATATTACGCTAGGTGAATCCCCCTAGGTTTTGTTAGAATGCCCCCCATCAAAGTACAACCCCGGTAGAAACCAGCACTATGAATTGGGCGGATTGGACCATACTCGGTATTCTCGCGATTTCGAGCCTTATAGGGCTTAAGCGGGGATTCGTAAAAGAAGCTCTATCGCTAGCGTGCTGGGCCGCGGCCTTTATTGTTGCCATGACCTTCCATGAGGCGCTAGCGGTACTATTGGAGCAATCCGTTTCCACACCTTCCGTACGAAAAATGTTGGCATTTGGCGCTTTGTTTGCGGCGACCTTAGTGGTTGGCGCAATGGTCAATTACCTGATTGGCGAATTGGTGCGTATGACGGGGCTGTCGGGTACAGACAGAATGTTTGGAATGATATTTGGAATGGCCCGAGGCGGGGTCATTGTAATGGCAGTATTGTTGCTATTACCGCCGTTGATACCTGTTAATCAAGACGCTTGGTGGCAGCAGTCGACGGTTATTCCACATTTTTTGACCATGGAAGATTGGGCAAGGCAATTGGGAAGCCTTATTTCGTCCAAAGTTGTAGCTTTATTCTAATCTTAATCCGTGAACCTGCTCTAAGGTGAGGTAAGTCCAGTATGTGCGGCATTGTCGGTATTGTCGGTAAAAGTGATGTTAATGTGCAGTTGTATGACGCATTGACGATGCTCCAGCATCGTGGTCAGGACGCCGCGGGCATCCTGACGTCTCACAAGGGAAAGTTTGCTCAGCAAAAGGCTACTGGCCTTGTGAAAGACGTGTTTCGCACTCGCCATATGCAGCGTTTGGTTGGGCACGCAGGTATTGGCCATGTGCGCTACCCAACTGCTGGTAGCTCAGGCCCAGCACTCGCTCAGCCTTTCTATGTGAATTCGCCTTACGGAATCGCGTTGGCGCATAACGGCAACCTTACTAACACAGCTGATATTAGTGAGGATATTTATCGCACTGATTTGCGTCACGTTAATACAGACTCTGATTCAGAGGTTCTGCTAAACGTCTTTGCTCAAGAGCTTTTGAAAATCGGTAAGCTTAAGCCTGGCCCCGAGGATTTCTTTAGTGCAATCAGCTCCATGCACAAACGTGTTCGCGGTGGCTATGCCTGCGTATCTCTCGTGGCAAATTATGGCTTAGTCGCTTTTCGTGATCCCCATGGTATTCGTCCGTTGGTGTTTGGTAAGCGTACGACTGAACATGGTACCGAATATATGGTCGCTTCAGAGAGCGTTGCTCTCGATGTTTTGGGTTACACCCTGATTCGTGATGTTGCGCCGGGTGAGGCGGTTTATATTACCAATGAAGGGGACTTGCATACGCATCAATGCGCTAAGGCTGAGTTGACTCCCTGTATTTTTGAACATGTGTATTTTGCTCGTCCCGATTCCATTATGGACGGTATTTCAGTCTACAAGTCTCGAATTCGTCAGGGCGAGCGTCTAGCGGCAAAGATTCTTAAAGAAAGGCCTGAGCACGATATCGATGTGGTCATTCCTATTCCGGATAGTAGTAGTGTGGCTGGGCAGTCATTAGCGCAGCAGCTGGGTGTTAAGTTTCGCGCAGGCCTAGTGAAAAACCGTTATATCGGACGCACGTTTATTATGCCCGGTCAGCAGCAGCGTAAAAAATCGGTACGCCAAAAACTCAATCCCATTCGCTTGGAGTTTGAAGGCAAAAATGTGATGCTGGTGGATGACTCCATTGTGCGCGGAACGACCTGCCAGCAAATCATTCAAATGGCGCGTGACGCAGGTGCCGCGAAAGTCTATTTCGCATCAGCGGCGCCCGCGGTTAAGTACCCCAATGTGTATGGCATCGATATGCCAAGCGCAAAGGAGTTGATTGCACACGGTAGAACCGATCAAGAAGTTTGCCAAGAGATTGGCGCTGACTGGCTTATTTACCAAGATCTCGACGATCTAATTGCCGCTTCTAGTGAGGGTAATGAGCAAGTGAAGGGTTTTGATTGTTCTGTATTTACCGGTGAATATGTCACTGGCGATGTAGATCAAAACTATTTGGATCGCTTAGATGCAGCTCGAAATGATAATGTGAAAGCCAAAGGTGACAAATCCATAGATCAGGGCGAGAATGCTGTGATAGGTTTGCACAATGACGATGATGACGATGCCGCAGTCAGTTTAGGTTGATAACTTAAGCGTAAGATTGTAAAAACGGCAGCCTTAGGCTGCCGTTTTTCGTTCAGATATAGAGATTAACGGGTGTGCGTGAGTGCGCGACCGCGACTGAAGAGATTGATCATGACAGAACATAACGACGACCCTTACTTGAATGCTGGAATTGACACCCTTGCGGTTCGTGCGGGACAGGTTCGCTCTGCCGAGGGCGAGCATAGCGAGTCTATTTATATGACTTCCAGCTACGTGTTTGACTCCGCCGAAGCTGCTGCCGCTCGATTTAGCGGTGAAGATCCCGGTAACGTCTATTCGCGCTATACCAACCCAACCGTGCGCATGTTTCAAGAGCGGATCGCGGCTCTTGAAGGAGCCGAAGCAGCTATTGCAACTTCATCGGGGATGGCAGCTATTCTCAGCACTTGTATGGCGCTGCTCGCTGCAGGCGACCATGTCGTTTGTTCGCGCTCAGTGTTCGGTACAACCACCGCGCTGTTCACTCGTTACATGAAAAAATTCGGTGTTGAGACGACATTTGTCTCTGCGACCGATTTGAACGAATGGCAAGCGGCCATTCAGAAAAACACCAAATTATTGTTTGTGGAAACACCCTCTAACCCCTTGTGTGATGTGGTGGATCTGAAGGCACTGTCAACTATATCGAAGGCCAATGATTGTTTACTGGTGGTCGATAATTGCTTCTGCACACCGGCCTTACAAAAGCCGTTGGAGCTGGGTGCCGATCTTGTGGTTCACTCAGCCACCAAGTATTTAGATGGTCAAGGTCGCTGCATTGGTGGCGTCGTTGTTGGCCCCCAATCGATAATCGACGATGTGGTGATCTTTTTACGCACCGCGGGCCCGACCATGAGTGCATTCAATGCATGGGTGTTTTTGAAAGGCCTAGAAACCCTGCGTTTACGAATGGATGCTCATTCAGCCAACGCCAAAGAATTGGCCGAGTGGTTAGATGCCCAGCCTCAAATCGAGAAAGTGTTTTACGCGGGTCTAAAAGATCACCCAGGCCATCAGTTGGCAGCCGAGCAGCAACGCGGTTTTGGTGGTGTACTATCGTTCCGAGTGAAAGGCGACAAGGCGGCAACTTGGCGCTTTATTGATGCGACAAAAATTATGTCGCTCACTGCCAACTTAGGTGACGCTAAAACCACCATTGTTCACCCGGCAACTACCACGCACGGTCGTTTGTCTGATGAAGACAAGGTGCAGGCGGGTATTACTGACAACTTGATTCGTGTGGCAGTTGGGTTAGAAGATGTAAAAGATTTGAAGGATGACTTGGTGAGAGGAATAAACGCGCTTTAGTGTTTAGTCACCGCTAGAATAGTTGGCCTTGCTTATTTATAGCCACCATAAGAATAAAAAGGATGTTCATGCAAAAGCTGATCAAAACACTGGTCGATGATGTTGGCAAAGTTTTAATGGGTAAAGAAGATCAGGTCAAGTTGGCGTTGACGTGTTTGTTTGCGAGAGGACATCTGCTGCTTGAGGATTTGCCGGGCATGGGCAAGACAACACTTGCTCATGCGCTTGCCAATGTCATGGGGTTGGAATACAGCCGGGTCCAGTTCACTAGCGATTTATTGCCCTCTGATATTGTTGGCGTGTCGGTTTTTGATCGAAGTAGCAATAGCTTTTCCTTTCATCCGGGACCGGTATTTACGCAGGTCCTATTGGCCGATGAAATCAATCGCACGACTCCGAAAACTCAAAGTGCTTTGCTTGAAGCTATGGCTGAGTATCAGGTAACAGTCGATGGTGAAACCCGTCCATTGCAAGAACCCTTTTTTGTGATTGCGACGCAAAATCCATCGAGTCAATCAGGCACTTTTCCTTTACCTGAATCACAGTTGGACCGCTTTTTAATGCGCATCGAATTGGGGTACCCCAATGCGGATGCTGAAATGGCCATATTAAAAGGCGTGGATTCATCCTCTCGGATGAGCGAATTGACGGCTCGAATTAGCAATGAGCAATTGAGAGCGATTCAAGCGAAGGTTGATCAAGTGCAGGCGAGCGATTCGTTACTAAGTTATCTTCAGCGCTTGGTGACCTTTACCCGAACCTCGTCTGATTTTGCCTATGGTCTTTCGACACGAGGAGCCCTTGCGCTATTGCGCTGTGCAAAAACATGGGCCTTGATTCATGGGCGCGGCCACGTGCTACCCGAAGATATTCAGCAGGTTATGCCTTCTGTGGCGGCGCATCGGCTGAGAGACGCTGCCGACTATAGTGATCAAAGCGGCTATGCGTTGGTTGAGAAGGTGTTGAATTCAGTGGACGTGCTAGTTTAAATGCGTGAAGAAGTCGCCAATGGCGCCGGGTCACTTTGCTGCGATATTTCTCGAGCGTCTCGGCAAGAGGTCTAAGAGGGCTCTGCCCCCTTAGACTAGATGAATCTTCAATATATCCGACTAATGCTCTGCACCAAATTCATAGGGCTGGTAGTTCGAGCAACCGCCATCGCCATACTCTTGGTATTCCTTTTCATCCCAAAAGTCTTGAGCCTGAAAGGAGACTAAAAAGCTCTGCGCGTAGAGTTGGCAGCGCTCTTGTTGCGATTGGATTTGTGTATCTTCTGCAAAGCGTTGTTTCAAATCAGCGGCACTCAGTCGCAGTGCCGTCATTTCAACGCCTTGGTCAGCGTTACCGTCCAATATCATCAAGTTTTCCGTGGGATTGGACCAGGGTTTCCACTCGGGAAACTCTCCGTTACTGCCGCTCCCTGGTGTACCGTGATGTGCGAAATGTCCCCAGTAGTTCATCATGGCGGTAGAGAGCCCTAGGCGATCGCTGAGATTGTCTTCGGTGTTGAGGTAGGGAATGCTGATTCCTGTTTCGAAGTCACCAAAGATAAAGCTAATTTCTAAGCCGTGACCGGCGCCCAGCAGGGTGGGGAAATCCGCCAGCCAGCTCGATGGTGTGTTGTCCCAATCAAAGCGGTAGGCAAAGGTTTGCTCCGGGCGATGACGACTTAGGCGTTCAGCCGGTTCATCGACCGCTAGGGTTTTCCATTGTTGTGAAAAATACGACGCGTAGCGATCGTATTTTTCTGGCTCCGAAATACGCGGTAGGATTCCTAAAAAGTTATTTACCCACTGTGGGTCTTGCGCCATAAAGATCTTATTTTCATCGCGATTGCTACCCAGTAGGGTGGGTACGCTGTTGAAGAGGGTTTCCTCCTCGAGTAAAGACATCAGTGATTGCTTGGGCAGTACGTATCCGTCGGCGAGGCTTTGTGGGGCCCGAAACATGCCAATACCGGAGGCTGAGATATGACCCATTAACTCGTGCGGCGATTTTTTTCGTAGATAGCCTGCGATTTCCGAGTCTTCTTGCTTGGCAATCAGACTCTTTGCGCTGGCTGAGTCGTGGGCTTTTTCGTCATTGAGTAGCATCTGAGCCAGTATTTCATTGCTGCTGTTGGAATAGCCTTGCCCTGATGCTTGCCGAAATGCTTCAGCGTGTATGGCATCGGTTGTATGGGTTGAGCCACTTTGAATGATAGCTTTGTGAAATAGGCCTTTGGCCAACGGTGAGGCGAGCATCGAATAGACGTTGCGGCCACCGGCCGATTCACCAAAGATAGTGACGTTATTGATGTCGCCGCCAAACTCAGCAATATTACTTTGAACCCATTTCAGCGCCGCAATAATGTCGAGTACCGCGTAGTTGCCAGAGGCGTCTTCGGCGTTGTCGCTGGTGTTTCTAAGACTCTGGTGGGCAAAACTGCCGAATAAACCCAGCCGGTAATTGATACCGACATAGATGACTTTCTGGTCGGAGGCGAGATGATGGCCTTGGTAGGTGTTGGCCGTGCCTACCGTGTTGCCCCCACCGTGTATCCAAACCATCACTGGCAGTTTTTGAGACTCGGAAAGATCTTTAGGTGCCCACACGTTTAAGCTTAAGCAATCTTCGCTGCCAACAATGTCGCCTTCAGCGCCATCGACACCAGAGAGCATTCCCCAAAATTGGGTGCACGGTTGACCGTATTCTATGGTTTCTCTATTTTCGGCCCAAGCTAGCGGCAGACGGGGTGCTTTCCAGCGCAGCTCATCTACTGGCGGACTAGCGAAAGGAATGTTCAGCCAGCCCAGCGTATTATGGCGGTCACTCATACCGACAACAGGGCCATATTGAGTTTGACGTAAACTGTCTGGGTTTATCTCTACGGCGCTCTGCTCGTCGGAGCTACAGCCGATTAACAGCGTAGTAACGACTAAGGCGCTGGCAAAGCGCAATAGATTTAGCGTTTTGACTCTCTTAATGGAAGTAGGCATTGGTTTGATCCCTAAACTCTTGAGTATTATTTTTTAATGCTGATGTACGATAACAGGATTTGTGGGTGAGTCTACTGGTGAGTATCGAGTTAATATAGAGCATCTTTATCTCGCAAGGTCTCCTTGGGTCATATGCAAGCAGTAAGATGCTTAAGCGTGTGGCTTGCAGTGGCAAAAGCGATGGCGTTTAATTCAAGAATACCCTTCACCACCTATGTATTTTTATTATGATATCCAGCCGTACCCGTTTAGATCGCTATCTTAGTCAGGCCCTGAAAATCAATCGGCGCGATGTTCGTTTGTTGATTGCGCAGTCGCGGGTCGAAATCGATGGGGTCAAGGCGTCCGCCATTCACCAAGTCGTGGACCGCTTTAGTGTGGTTAGCTTTGATGGCCGTTACCTGAGTAATTTGGGTGCGCGCTATATCATGCTTAACAAACCCAAGGGTGTCGTGAGTGCGACCCGAGATGAGCGCCATACCACCGTCATTGATTTATTGCCCGCATCGCAGCGAGCGGGATTACACATTGTGGGACGATTGGATTTCAACAGTACAGGGTTGATTTTACTGACCAATGACGGGCACTGGTCGAGAGCGTTAACTCAGCCCGAAACCAAGGTTCCCAAGACGTATCGAGTAAGCGTTAAAGCACCCATAAGTGATGAGTGCATTCAGGCCTTTAGCGACGGAATGCACTTTCCTTTTGAGGATGTGGTGACTCGCCCTGCGATCTTAAACCGGTTAGCGCCAACCTTGGCAGAGGTGGTTTTGGAAGAGGGACGTTACCATCAAATAAAGCGTATGTTTGGCCGCTTTGAAAACAAAGTAACACAGTTACACCGAGAATCAATTGGCAGCCTACAGTTGGATTCATCACTGGCAGAGGGGCAGTCGCGAGCGCTGTATGAGGAGGAGGTGAGCGCGCTTACTCGCGGTTGTAAGCTTAATGTGAGCTGAAAAGACTGAAGTGGCGTGTGGTTTTATTGTTGACGATGAAGTGAGCTGGGTTAGCAACTTCGTCTTTTCTCAAACTTTCGGAGAGAATGTACCAATGAACAAGTCTGTGCCGGTTTCAAATCAGTCGCCCTCAAAGACCGTATCTCTCGTATTGGGCAGCGGAGGAGCGCGAGGCTTGGCTCACATAGGCGTTATTCGTACACTTGAGCAGCACGGATATACCATCGCATCGATTGCAGGCTGCTCGATGGGGGCGTTAGTTGGCGGTATCTATGCGGCGGGTAAACTCGACGAATTTGAGCAGTGGGTGTTGTCGATCGACAAGCTCGATATCGTCAACTTACTCGATATTGCCTGGGGCTCAGATGGGTTGGTGAAGGGCGACAAGATTATCGCCGCTTTGACCGAGTTGGTGGGGGATGTACCGATTGAGTCTTTGCCGATTAAGTACACGGCTGTTGCGGCGGATATCAGTCAAGAAAAGGAGGTCTGGATGAACTCTGGCTCGCTTTTTGACGCCATCAGAGCATCCATTTCACTGCCGATGTTCTTCACCCCGGTGAAATACAAGAATTCCTTTTTAGTGGACGGCGGAGTGCTAAACCCCGTGCCGATCGCCCCGACCTTTAACGATCAAACGGATATGACTTTTGCGGTCAACCTCGGCGGAGCCTTTGAGACGGTAGCGCCTCAAGTCGTAGAGCCGAAAAAGGAAGACGCCGAGACCTCGTTCCATACACAAATTGTAGGCTTTATTAATCGCTTGGCTGGAACCCGTCTTAGCACCAGTGAGGGTTCGGGGCAAAAAGAGGAGAAACTCGCCTTTTACGATGTTGCCAACCAAGCCTTTGATTCGATGCAAAGCACGATTGCTCGGCAAAAGCTCGCGGCCTACCCACCCGATTATGTGATCGAGGTGCCGCGCAATGCCTGTGGTACTTTGGAGTTTCATCGAGCCTCAGAGATGATTTCTTTGGGAGAGCAGAAAACTCAGCAGTGCTTGTCTCGAATGCTATCGCTCTAAATGAATTGAATGTGTCTTACCTCTTACCCCTGACTCAGAGTACAGCGATAGAAGCGATCGAAGTCGATGTTGCGCCATTAAACGGGACCGATCGCTAAAGCTTATTGGTGCTTAGGTCGGTATTGAGGTAAGCTGCGCGGCCTTTTATAGGGTGGCTTGAGTATTTTGCTCGCCACTTCGGACGTCGGGCGCGGTAGATTGTA
>Ga0209081_1001123_pt1 | contig 16007 bp, 14 predicted proteins | sample GOMGulsemesocosm_4_FD_184636 | JGI IMG/M metagenome (GOLD analysis project Ga0209081, IMG submission 184636) | Methane-oxidizing microbial communities from mesocosms in the Gulf of Mexico - GOM15B Gulf of Mexico (SPAdes) (version 2) | ecosystem: Environmental > Aquatic > Marine > Cold seeps... | reverse complement strand
TTAACGGTGACGGAGAAACCTCAAGGGATTTTTGTTTTGTTGAAAATGCGGTTCAAGCCAATATCTTAGCGGCGCTAACCGATAAGCCGACAGCAATCAATCAGGTGTTTAATGTGGCCGTGGGTGCACGTTTAACACTGACGGGGCTGTTCTATCTCTTGCGTGATCAGCTGACACTCTCTAACCCTGAAATAACACACGCGCAGCCCTGCTATGGCGAGTTCAGGGAGGGGGATGTGCGTCATTCACAAGCTGATATTTGCAAGGCTCATACCCACTTAGGCTACCAGCCTAGCCATACGGCTGAAGAGGGATTGGTTGAAACATGCCGTTGGTATGTGGCGCGGCAGGCCTGTGGGCAACAAAGCGCTGTTAGAGATCGGCCAAGTGTGAATGAACTCAGGCCCCATTAACGCTGACTAGGTGATACCCAATAGCAGCGCTGTATTGATGAATATTTATTAGCAATGGTGAGAGGCGGGGGTGGTTTGATGGAAACGGTGGCTGTTGTTGGTTTAGGTTATGTGGGTTTGCCCTTGGCGGTGGCATTTGGCCATGAATTGCCAACGATTGGTTTTGATTTGGATGAAAAGAAGCTGGCGCTCTATCGTCAAGGGTGTGATCCCGGAGGGGAGGTTAATCAGGCTAGGCTGGCATCGGCCAGTCAGTTAGATTTCACCACCGACGCCCAGAGTCTGGCCGCAGCTGATGTTATTGTCATCGTTGTGCCAACACCGATAGATCATGCCCATCAACCCGATTTAAAGCCGCTTGCAGCGGCTTGCCGTACCGTTGCTGAGTATATGCAAGCGGGTGTTACCGTGGTATTTGAATCGACGGTCTACCCTGGTTGTACGGAAGAGTTTTGTGTCCCCATTCTAGAGTCAGTGTCAGGATTGAGTTGGCTGGGGTCAGCCGATGCAGCCGTAGCGGAAGAGGCGCTGAGACACCCTGCAGGTTTTTATGTCGGTTACTCTCCGGAGCGGATAAACCCTGGCGATAAGGAGCATCGCCTAGATACCGTCGTGAAGGTAGTCGCAGGTGACACGCCGGAAACCCTGATGCGTTTAACTGCGCTCTATGAGCGAGTTGTGCATGCTGGAGTGCATCAAGCCAGCAGCTTGAAAGTGGCAGAAGCGGCCAAGGTTATTGAAAATACACAGCGTGATCTAAACATTGCATTGATGAATGAGTTGGCGCTAATTTTCCATCGTCTGGGTATCGATACCGCCGATGTACTGGCAGCAGCGGCAACCAAGTGGAATTTTTTGCCGTTTCAGCCGGGATTAGTGGGGGGTCATTGTATCGGTGTTGACCCCTACTACCTGACGCATAAAGCGGAAGCGGCGGGGCACCACCCTCAGGTAATTTTAGCTGGGCGTCAGACCAATGATTCAATGGGCAAATACATAGCTGAGCAAACGGTTAAGTGCTTGGTTAAAAAGGGCTTGAGCGTTCACGACTCAGAAGTGGTTATTTTGGGACTTACGTTTAAAGAAGATTGCCCGGACCTGCGCAATTCCCATGTTGTGGATATCATAAACGAGTTATTGGAATACCGCTGCCGACTCTCAGTCCATGACCCTGTAGCAGATGCACAGGCCGCGCAGAATGAATATGGTGTGAAGCTTGTCGAGTGGGATGCATTACCACGCGCACGGGTGGTGATTTTAGCGGTTCCGCATGAGGAATATCGAAAGTTACGGGTATCCGACATTAAGAGCATTATGCAAGAGGACGCATTGCTGGTGGATGTTAAATCGGTGGTGTGCCGCGAAGAGCTGGAGGCACAGGCAGTGGACTATTGGCGTCTTTGAAGCCCCGCATTGTCAGGAATATTTACACTTTACGTTGATGCCACACATAGAATGGGCATAGTTTTTAAATTAGTCATTAAAAACAGTGGGTTGGCATTACGGTTCACTTATTGCATGACCTTAATTCTTGCTCGTAAAGGATAAGTTAATGTGTTTTGACTAGGTAGAGAGTCGCGATTGTTGGCTGTAGCTATACGTGTCAAACGATAGGGTGAGTATTGAAATCTGAAATTTTTATTAGCCGCTGTCTTGTATATCCATAACGGTGAATCAATGGATAAATTAAAATATGAAAGATAAACAGCAGCAGGATCTAATGCAAACGCCCAAGAGTGAGGCTAAGCAGATTGATGCACCGGCCTTAAATCGTCGGCAGTTAGCGCGTGTGGGTGTAGGCGCCCCCGTACTCATGTCTCTATTTAGTAGACCTGCTTGGGGGCTGGCTTGTTCGCCATCGGGCATGATGAGTGGCAATATATCTGGACACGATCACTCTGAGTGTGATGGTCGTGGTTGCACCCCCGGTTTTTGGAAAAATAACCTTGAAGCATGGAATGGCACGGGTTATACGGCGGGTATATGCGTTGAAACGAATGGTGGAGGTAACTGCAAAGAGTGGAGCACCGAAACGGGCTCCGTGTTTCGGGATGTCTTTGGCTTTGATCCGGCCATTGCCATTGAGATACCTTCAGATCTTACCCTGTTGGATGTCATGCTCGAACATGAGCAGGCAGGTAGTATTGGTACCTACGAAAACCACCTGGTCGCGGCTCTTTTAAACGCGGCGAAAGCACCATTTATTTATGGAGCCACGGCACAGCAAATTATTGATTTGGCTTTAGCGGTAGAGACGCGTGAGCTCTATGAGGGGGTGATGATCAGCATGGACGATTTCTTTGCTCTGTTGGTAAACATGAATGAAGCAGGGGAATGTTTCTTGAACGCCCATGGAGAATGCGCACCCGGTTATGTGGAATACGAGGGTGCGTGTATTCCATGCTGTAAAGTGGGTGAAAGTTTTGACTTTGATACGGGGCAGTGCGTGCAAATTAGCTCTGGCCCTTAATATAATAATATAAACAACATCAGTGTTCGATTATATATGGCAAGTATTCTTGCCATATATTTCTCGATCATCACAGATGGCTTCTACTGCTCTATTCAGTCGCCGGTTCACTTTGCTTCTATACTCATTAGCAAGTTATTTGAGGATAGGGTAATGTCAGCTCGTTGGTTTGTATCCCCTGAGAATATGATCCGTATTGCCGATTGGCAGGGCGAGTCCCACAGTGCTGTGTATCAGCCCTCTAGTGGTGATTTACATCTAATGAGTAGGTCAGGCGCACAGTTATTAAGTTTTCTGCAAGAGCACCCATGTAGCGAGGATCAGCTTCAGCAGCTCTATAGAAACCGCTTTGCGCTCGGTGGACAGCCGTCTTCTAGCAAGATCGACGAAGCTCTTTCGCCTTTAAGCGATCGGTCAATAAACCAGTACTTATCCCAGTTTAATGCTCTGGGATTGATCGAGTCGATCGAGCTATGATGCTGTCGAATTACGCTCCAAAAGCTTTACTTGAAGTCATGAAGTCGACAGGTATTGCCATTAAAATAGGGCCCTTTAGTGCCAATGTTCGCTCAAATATAGGTGAACTGCCCCATGCATTGCAGACCCTTTATAAAGACTATCCGCCGAACTCGTCAGCGTTTTCAGATTTTCATGTCAATCTCAGCGCACCTGTCGGTTTGCGCCGCTGGTTGCGGCCGCAGGTGTATTTCTCTATGGATGGTCAGGTGCCCTTCAAGCCGTTACCTAGAGAGCAGGCTGGGCCATTATTCGAGTGGGGATTGAATTGGTGTGTGTCATCACACGCGCACCAATATCTGGTGGTACATGCCGCCGCCGTGGAGAAATTGGGTTTGGCTCTGCTGCTACCAGGGCAACCAGGGGCGGGCAAGAGTACCCTCTGTGCCGCGCTGGTAAGCCGAGGCTGGCGCCTGCTAACCGATGAGCTAACTCTGCTGCCCCTGCGCAATCAGTTGCTAGACGCTGCTGGCTGGCCGCAGCAGGGATCGTCATTGCCTCAGCGTGTGACCGCTATGCCGCGCCCCATCAGTTTGAAGAATGCCTCCATTGACATCATGCGTGACTTCTCCCCTGAACAGTATTTTAGTCAAGTTACCCGAGATACGGTTAAAGGATCGGTTGCCCATATGCGAGCACCAAGCAGTAGTATTGAAGCTATGGCGCAGCCAGCCATCGCCCGCTGGATTGTCTTTCCTCGCTATCAAGCTCAGGCCGTGACACGTTTAAGTGCACGGGAAAAATCCAAAACGTGTTTAGAGTTAGCACAGCAGTCGTTTAACCTTAATATTTTGGGCAATGCCGGGTTTTCGTTGATCGAAGCCCTGTTAAATCAATGTGATTGCTTTGACTTTTGCTATTCAAAATTAGATGAAGCCGTCGCAATGTTTGAGTCGTTAGTCGCCGATACTCTGTCAGCTGATACACATCCCTCAGATGTACAGCCCGCTGATGTTTAGACCCCATATTTTTAACCCGAACAAAAGCTTGCTAACTAGGGTGTTAGCGCAGTCCACGCAGCTGATACAGCTCAGCTTGTCTGATTGGGATCTTCTGGTGCGCCAAGCCCGAGACAGTGATCTACTGGCTCGGATCTATTATCTGTGTGAGGCGCAACAGTGTTTGAATAGTCTGCCTGCACAGGTCGTTGCACATTTGTGCTCGGCTGTTCGAGTCACCCGACGGCACGCAGTTCTGGTAGGGGTCGAGGCTAGGCGTATCGAAGCTGCTTTGCAAATGTTGGGCGCGCCGGTGGTACTCCTGAAAGGGGCGGCTTATACGCTGGCCGAGCTGCCACCGGCGAAGGGACGACTGTTCACGGATATCGATATTTTACTGCCTCGAGAGCTCCTGCCGAGGGCAGAGAAACTACTCGAACGAGCGGGCTGGTTATCGGGCCATCACGATGACTATGATGATCGCTACTATCGACGTTGGATGCATGAATTACCGCCTTTAAAGCATGCGCAACGACAGACCCTGCTGGATGTGCACCATGCTATTTTACCGCTAACGGCGCGCTTAAAGCCCAGCAGCGATAAACTACTGGCATCGAGTAGGGAGATTGCGGGGCACCCAGGTTTACATCATCTATGCAGTGAGGATTTGATCCTCCACAGTGCCACTCATTTGTTTCACGAGGGTGAATTTGAGCACGGCCTGCGTGATCTGGTGGATATCGATGGCCTGTTGCGCTATTTCTCGAAGACGGCTGGCTTTTGGCCCAGCTTGCTCGAACGAGCCAGCGAGCTGGATTTAAATCGGCCCTTGTTTTATGCGCTTGAACAGAGTCAGTTTCACTTTCTAACACCCATTCCCACAGCTGTTATTCAACAAGCACAGCGACAAGCTAAGATAACCTTTATTATGAAAGGTTTGATGCGATATTTGTTTTTCGAGGGGCTGAGGGCCAACCACAGTAGCTGCCGTGCAATCACCACGAGCGCGGCTGAGTGGCTGCTATATATTCGCGCGCATTACCTAAGAATGCCCGGGTACCTATTGTTACCGCATCTCGTATATAAGGGGGTTGTAGCCCCCCTTGAGGGGTATTGGAGGGGGAAGGGTGCAAACGAAAGCGGCGGTTTAGAGGCGTTTATGGCGAAGAAAGTATCCGAAAGCCGAAGTGTAAAAAGGATGCCTTGAAATCATAAACCTGAGAGGTATTTTGATACTGTGGGATTGTTGATATGGAATCGCTAGCAATGCTAAAGGTACTTACCTAAGATATATAGCTCGACACTCTGTGTATTCGGACTGATCGTTGCTAAGTGATGCCAGTGCGTTCGTGATAAGGCTTTCCGGTAATACCGACTTTCTTAGGGATGAACTCCAAAGCGGTTTCATAGCCACTGATAAACAGCTGCTCTTTTAATTCTGCTGTCATATTAAAATCTACGGCAGAAGCGCTGCCAGTATTGATGACGATGGTGTTATGCCAATGATCAGCGTGCACATACTCACGAGATATGGCAATCATGAATGTCTTAATGAGCATCATGAGGTAACTTTTTAATGGAAATAAGGGTTTTTTGAATTTGGTGTTAGTCTGTTGTTCGCTTTTTAAACGAAAGCACAGGATCGGCGTATTATTGCCTGACCAGTCTCGAAATAGGGCGTCTTCGGAGAGGATAGCGCCATCAACCATGATGTGCTCTTTAAAGGGTTGGAAGCTAAATAGAAGGGGGATCGACATGGAGAAACGCACCGCTTTTGATACTTTTAAATCCGGTGTCGTCTGCTTGTCAAAAATGACCGGTCCGCCACCGTTGACGTCGGTGGCCAGAACATGAAAATCAAGTGTCATGTCTTTAAATCGTTGTCCTTCAAGTATATCGTCCATCCACTGTTCGAATTTATCCCCAGAGGAGAGGCCCCCATCTTTTAATAAGCGGATGAGGGAAAATCCTCGAAATTGATTGAAGTCAGTTTCGAGGGCTAGAGTCTTAATGTTATCTAAACTCATACCAGAAGCCAGCAAACTCGAGACAATGCTTCCTCCTGATACTCCGACTAGGTGATCAAATTCAATCCCCAGCTCTTGCATAGCAGTGAGTATACCAATATGCGCTGGGAGACGCGTCCCGCCACCCGAGAAGATAGGCACCACGGTTGGACGTTGACCGAACTCGGATTGTGGCATGTGCTCATGGCTCCCTCGATTACATAATGTAAATCAATGGTTTGACATAGACGGTGGATTGATTGAGTTGAAGGGCAGTGGATTTAAGGTCGAGCTGTGCCGCGGTACGTTCAACAGTTGCTCTTGTATTAGGCTGTCGATGACGATTCTCATGTCATTATCGTTGAGCTCGTGGCTTTCTTCGACCATACCGTGCAGTAATAAACGACTGCAGATAAGGTTTATAAGACGCGGAATACCTCGGCTGTATTGGAAGAGGGTGGGGAATAAATCGTCATCGAGCGCTGGGTTGTTATCCCAGCCGACCTTAGTTAGTCGATATTTTACATAGGCGGCGGTGTCCGCTTCATTGAGCGCCTCAAGGTGACAGCTGGCGACGATACGCTGGTGCAATTGCTCTAATCCTGGCGATAAAATGGTGTCGCGCAACTCTTTTTGGCCGACAAGAAAAATTTGCAAGAGCGGCTGATTATTTTGTTGTAGATTGGTCAGCAGTCGCAATTCCTCTAGTGCATTCGCGGGAAGATCTTGAGCTTCATCGATAATCAGTAGGGAGCGCTGGCCCTGCCGATAAAGATCTTGGAAGTACAGCATCAAACTGTGTAGTAACAACGACTTGTGTTCAGTGTTAGCGTCCAAATTGAAATTAAGAGCGATTAGGCGCAGTAACTCGTCACCCTCTATTTGTGGACAGGCAAGACTGGTGAACATAATCTTACCTCCTTGAAACTCTGAGGTTAGATCACCGATTAAGGTTGATTTTCCTGTTCCAGGGTGCCCAGTGACAACAATGAAACCCTCCCCTCTGTAGAGTGCATATTGCATATACGCTTTTGCATTCTTATAACTATTATGGCTAAAACAGAGCCTGGAATCGGGTGTGAGCCGAAACGGTTCCTCTGCTAAGTTATAGAATTCTTCGTACATTATCCACTTTACCTATTTTTTAAGTGACCGATAGAAAACATTCAAGTTTTAGGTCGGTTCTTACCCTTACGGTCTGGCAAGCTATAAGATATTAACGCCCGTTCTTAGCGCGATGAATTAATTCAAGTTTCAGAAGCACGCTGGTTAATATAATACCTATACCCGCTTGATAAAGAGTCAGAGTCTGGAAGCCAAAAATATAGTAACTTCCGCTCAAGCGCAGCAAACCACTGAAAAGGCATGTCAGCAAGCCGGACATAGCGCTGAGTCGGTACAGGTTCTCTAGCAGCATTGTGGTACCTCTCGAAATTAAATGTTAATGCTGATTTGAGCTTAGACGTCGAAGGGCGGTCTCTCTAGTATGTTCATTGGATCATTTGTAAATAGAAATTATCTCCTTCGTATTAATTATATGATCATAACTTTTAAGTACCTTTCAATGATATTTGAGTGAAATACATTGAAATCATGGCCTGTATTTTTTGAAGGTTATAACTGTTGTTTTTTAAATAATTATTTGATTCAAATGCTATTTTTATTACGTTATTTACTGGCCTTTTTTGAAAAGTTTACGAAGCTGTAAGGACATGGTTCAGAGACGATATCCATTAAGATGGTGTTGTCTTGAGTCGGTAATTGTGAGGAAATTTGTTTCTTTTGTTGGAGAATTTGACGTGTCTAGATCAGCTAGTGTTGTGTTGAGGATGTTGGCCGTTGTGGCATTGCTTGTGTTGGGCTCATCGTGCTCCACGGTAGCTCCTTCGTCGACTGTTGCGGCGCTTCAGTATGACTATGTGGTTGGGCCTGGAGATGTGCTTGAGGTATTTGTCTGGGGGAATCAAGAACTGTCGACCAGCGTCACAGTACGCCCTGATGGGAAATTTACCACGCGTCTAGTGGAAGACCTTGAAGCCAGTGGTAAAAGCTCTACGCAATTGGCTAGAGACATAGAAGAAGCCTATGCGAAATACGTAAAAAACCCAGTGGTTACGGTAATAGTTAAAGGTTTTCGTGGTGTGCCTGAGCAACAGGTACGGGTTGTTGGGGCTTCGGTCACTCCTTTGAGCGTCCCCTTTAGGAAACATATGACCTTACTTGATCTGATGATCTCTGTAGGGGGTTTAACAGAGTTTGCCGACGGCAATGGTTCGGTTGTTATCCGTCAGCATGATGGAGAGCAGGTGTCTTATAAACTGCGGCTTGAGGACTTAATTCGAGAGGGGGATATTAGTGCAAACGTGGACCTTTTGCCCGGTGATATCGTGATAATTCCTGAGGCTTGGTTCTAAAAAAATACTTTCTTATACAATTAAATTACTGTGTTGTTGAATGCTAATGAGTTCACCGCGCTCCCATGAATAGGTGTGAGTGATGCAAGATATAATTCTTCAGCTATATCGTTACTTTTGGGGCGTGTGGCGCTTTAGATGGTTGGGTTTGGCGCTCAGTTGGCTCTTGGCGATGGCTGGTTGGGTGTGGGTTTGGCAGTTGCCGGAAGCCTACCTAGCAACCGCGCGTATCGATGTCGATAGCAGTAGCATTTTACGGCCTTTACTGCGAGGTCTGGCCATTCAGCCAGACATGCACCAACGTGTAAAATTAATGAGTCGTACCCTTTTGAGCCGCCCAAACCTGGAGAAACTGATGCGTATGGCGGACTTGGATTTAGCGGTTAAGTCAGAGTTGGAAGAGGAGCGACTATTGGAGAAATTGAAGTCTTCGATAAGCTTGTCTGGAGAACGACAGAGTTCATCGCTCTACGCTGTGTCGGCAAAACACGAGGAAAGGCAGGTGGCGAAACGCATCGTTGAGTCACTGATGACAATTTTTATCGAGTCAACCTTGGGTGAAAAACGTAAGGACAGTTCCGGAGCACAGGCATTTCTCGATCAACAGGTGGCCGATTATGAACTGCGTCTTACCGAGGCTGAAGGCCGTTTGTCAGATTTCAAGAAGCGCCATGTCGGTATATTACCGGGGGCGACTGGGGATTATTACAAGCGCTTAGAAATGGAACGAAAGCAGTTGCTTGGTTCTGAGCTGCAACTGAGCGAGCTGAAAAATAGGCGGAATGAAGTGAAGCGACAATTGGCGGGTGAGGAACCTGTTTTTCTTTCGAGCAGCCTGACCAGTTTTAGCAACTCTCCACTGGATCACCGTATCCAATCGTTACAAGAAAAGCTGGATAGACTTGCGGTTAACTATACGGATTTGCACCCCAAGGTTATACAAATTAGATATGTTATTGCCGATCTAGAAAAAGAGAAACAGTTAGAGATTGAAACGTTAATGGAAGAGCAGCCCGACGGTTTGAGCAGTTTACAGAGCAGTCCAGTCTATCAACAAATGCGAAGTATGCTAGCTGAAACTGAAGCCCGTGTTGCTGAAATTGAAGTGCGTGTTAGGGAGTATCGACGTCGAGTCACCGTGTTGGAAAAAAAAGTTGACCGTATACCTGAAATAGAAGCCGAATCTCAACAGCTTGACCGTGATTATCAAGTAATATCGCAACAACATCAGGCTCTTTTGAAACGACGTGAGTCGGCGCTGCTCAGTGAGCAGGTTGAAAAAAATTCGGATGATATTAAGTTTCGGGTTGTCGATCCAGCCTATGTGCCCCTCAAACCAAATGAACCCAATAAGTTATTACTTAATGTGGTCGTGTTACTGGCTGCAGTGGGCGCCGGTGGTGGCTTGGCCTTGCTGATGTCCTTGCTGAAACCCATTATTTTTGATCGTAATACACTTTCTGAGATTACCGGCCTGCCGGTATTGGGCTCGGTAATGATGATCACCACCGCTGAAGTAAACCGACGAGAGCTATTGCAGGTCATTGGTTTCGGTGTCTTAGTCGTTTTATTGGTTGGTGCTTTTGTTGGTATTAATTTAGGCCAGTCGATCAGTTTAATTTGACGTTTCATGTATCGGAGTCATGATGGTAATACAACGATGAGTATTATTGAGAAGGCCGTTAATAAGTTAGGAAAAAAAGTGGAGAATTACCCCATCCATCAACCCTGTGCATTAAAAGCTAACTCTGAATTTTCTACTTCCGAGATTACTTCTCCCGAAATTGCTACTTTCGATATTCCTGAGGTAGATGAAGCTGTTGTCCCCCAGCAGAAGGTGGCGGCGTCAGTACCTAGCGCTAAGGGGGGGGGGGCTAATTCACATGATGATAAAATAATCCCATCATCGTCAGCCAACGCCGATAATCAAACTCCAGTGTGCGCCGCTGATCTTGAGTCCGAGGCCTCGTCACATAAGCCTTCGGGCAACGAGTATAACGAGGAGAACTATCATCACATTCCCTTTTTGACTCTGGGGGAGTTGGGCATGATAACCCCAGAAAAACCACGCAGTCGAATTGCCGAAGAGTACCGCACAATTAAGCGCCCGCTGTTGATGAACATAGACAAAACAGGTGCCGCTCAGGTTGATAACGCCAATCTTATTATGGTTACCAGTGCCCTGCCTGGTGAGGGGAAAACCTTTTCGGCAGTGAACTTAGCGCTCAGTATTGCGATGGAACAAGATAAAACCGTGTTATTGGTGGACGCTGATGTCACTAAAGCATCAGCGGCGCACTTATTGGGTATTGCCGATGACCTGCCGGGTTTAACCAACTTGTTGGAGAATAAAGAGAAAGACCTAGGGGATGTGTTGATCCAGACCAACGTGGCAAATCTTCGAGTCTTACCCGCAGGCCACTTACACGAGAAGGCGACTGAGTTGTTGGCCAGTCAAAGTATGGAGCGGTTGATGCTGGAGTTGTCCAAGCGCTATCACGATAGAGTCATTATCTTTGACTCTCCGCCACTTTTACTGACAACCGAAGCGGGTGTTTTAGCGAACCACATGGGACAAATTATGTTTGTTGTTGCCGCCGAGCAGACTGCTCAAGATGCCGTGCTGGAAGCCATGCAATATCTCGATGGAGATAAAATCATTGGTTTGGTATTGAATAAAGCCAAGCAAAACCGCATGGACAAACATGGATACGGTTATGGCTACGGATATGGTTATGGCTACGGTCACGGCAGTCGCTCGGATCAAACTCAGCATGTGGAGCAGGGTTAGATGAGTCGAAAAGTAGGTTTTGAAGTACTGCACGATAGGTTCGGCCTGCGAATGCTTAAGGTATGTACTTCGTCTGATCAGGGTCTTTGTTTCTCTCTGCTATTGGCGGCTGCTTTATGGGTATTGCCGCTGAACCTACAGGCTGGGGACTGGCAGACTGGAGCGAACCTGAACGTCAGTGAAGTTTACACCGATAACGTGTGCCTTGAAACGCAAAACACCTCTTCTGAGTCGATCACGACCTTGACGCCGAGTGTTGCGATCAAAGGCGAAGGGCGACGTGTGAGCCTCGACATGGATGCCGCTCTTGAGTTAAATTCATTGAAGAGCGATGGCTCGATCTGTCGCGAGAGTGAGCGTGGAGAGCGAGATTCTTCTAATCCGCGCCTGCGCGCTGACGCGGGCTTGGAGTTGCTAAAAAACTTTTTGTTTGTCGATCTATCTTCTCGGGTACAGCAAAATAAAGTGGATCCGTTTCGCAGCGGTGGTGACAGCAGTTTAAATCGCAGTGATAACATCAATACCACCTACACATATCAGGCTAGTCCTTACTTGACGACGAAACTTGGTGATTGGGCCAGGCTTAACCTGCGTTATAGTTTTAATGGGCAAAAAAACTCACGCGATAGCGTTGACGACAGTGATCAAAAAACGCTGACTGCATCGTTGAAAGACTCAAGCGGCCGCTTCAGTTGGTCGCTTGATGCCAATCAGCAACAGGTCGATTATAACCAGCAGAGCAACGAAAATGTCGATGATAAGTTAGCTTCGGCCAACCTTACGCTGGGCTATCAAGTTGATAGTATGTGGCAGCTTAATGCTTCAAGCGGTCAGGACTTCAATGATTATACTTCTGTCGATGACGAGATAGATGGCCAGCGCTGGCGCGCCGGTCTGCGTTGGACACCCAATCCGCGCACAGAGCTAAACCTTGGTTTTGGTAATCGTTTCTTTGGTAATACACCTGAGCTGACCTTTACCCACCACCGACGTCGCAGTGAGATCTCCGTCAACTACGCCCATACTCTGGTTTATACCCGTGATTTACGCATTGATGAAGTGTTATTACCGGTATTGGATAGCAGTGGCACGCCGCTGCAAAGCCAATTAGGTGAACCAGTGTTCATTGCATTTAATCAAACCATTGTATCTCGGAGCCCTGTGGTCGATGAACGCCTACAGCTGGCCTACCGCTTACAGGGCCGCGTGAGCGTGTTGAATCTCAGTGCGCAACACTCAAAGCAAATCCGTGAGGAAGACAACGAGTCTTCTCGTTTTAGCCGCTATCAAGTCTCTTTCGATCGCCGTCTGGCTCGCAATATCAGTATCAATAGTCGTCTAACGCTGAGTGAGCGCAAGGCGGACTATTTATCGGGAAGCCCTGTGGATGACTCTAAAACCTGGCGGCTTTATTTGGGTTTAGTTCGTCAGTTTAATCATTACACGCAGGTTTCACTTAACTACGCCTATACCGAGAGGCAGGCCGAGTTAGCCGGTGATAATTATACCGAAAACCGTGTAACCGTGAGTTTTGGCTTTGCGCTCTGACTTTTCGTGTATTTTTAGTGTTATGTATTAGCTGTAGGAGGTATGTGTGCAAGCGTGCTTACCGAGAATACTCTGTGTAGTTGGGGCTAGGCCCAACTTTATGAAAATTGCGCCTATCATGCGCGAACTGAGTAAAGCCCAATATGGATTCGCTAGCTCTTTGTTGCATACTGGGCAGCACTACGACAGTGCCATGAAGCAATCTTTTTTTGATCAGTTGGGTATTCCTGAACCAGACATAGACCTGGGTGTGGGGTCTGGCTCCCATGCGCAGCAAACCGCCGAGATCATGAAGCGCTTTGAGCCAATATTGGATGAATTAAAACCTGCGGCTGTGCTGGTCGTCGGAGACGTTAACTCAACAATTGCCTGCGCTCTGGTGGCGGCAAAAAAATCAGTTCCCGTCATGCATGTCGAGGCGGGTTTGCGCAGTGGTGATCGGACTATGCCTGAAGAGATTAATCGGATACTCACCGACCAACTCTCTGAACTGTTGTTTACCACCGAACGTTCGGCAGAAGACAACCTAATACGAGAAGGTATAGCCACCGAGAGGGTATTGTTTTGTGGCAATGTAATGATTGATAGCCTTTATTACAACCTGCCGAAATCGATTGACGCTCGTATTACTTTGGCAGAGTTTGACATTGAAAAATACGGGGTTGTGACGCTGCATCGTCCCTCTAATGTCGATGATGCGACATCGCTCGAGCGCCTATTGCAGACGCTGCAAGGTATCAGTCGTGAGTTACCATTGGTGCTGCCGTTACACCCTCGCACGCAAGCGGTTATCGAGAAATTCGGTTTTGCAGATTACCTGAAAAATTCTAAGCTCATTGCTCTGCCGCCTCAAGGCTACTTTGAAATGTTGGGGTTGATGAAGGACGCTCAAGTGGTATTGACCGACTCCGGTGGTATTCAAGAGGAAACCACTGCGCTGGGTGTGCCTTGCTTAACCTTACGTGAAAATACCGAACGACCAATTACCCTTGTGCAAGGGACCAATACACTGGTGGGCTCAGACTCAGAAAAAATTCGAAGTTGTTTTGATGCGTTAATGGGCGGTAAGGGTAAGGCTGGGCGTGTGCCTGAGTATTGGGATGGCGCCGCCGCGCCACGTATAGCCAAACATTTACAGAGCTGGTCGAGTAGATTATGAACAGTTCGCCGGCGGCGGTGATAGAGCCCATTGTCAATGCGATGACGGTGGATGTGGAAGATTACTTTCAGGTCTCGGCTTTTGAATCACATTTCACTAGGCGTGACTGGACCAACATCCCCTGTCGAGTTGAAGCGAATGTCGAGAAAATTCTTAGCTTGTTTGATGAGCGAGGTATTCACGCTACGTTCTTTACCCTAGGTTGGATGGCTGACCGATACCCGGCCATGATTAAGCGCATTGCCGCAGCGGGGCATGAACTAGCCAGTCACGGCTGGGAACACGTGCGGGTGGTGAATCAAACCGAAGCGACGTTTCGTCGTGATGTGTTGCGCAGCAAAAACATTATGGAAGATGTGTCGGGTTCTCAGGTCAAGGGTTATCGAGCGGCTAGCTATTCTATTAATGCCAGCAATCTCTGGGCTGTTGATGTCTTACGTGAGGTGGGTTATCAATACAGTTCGAGCATTGTTCCGGTAGATCACGATTTATACGGCATGCCCGAGGCGCCACGATTTGCGTTTCGCTGGGCCAATGGCTTACTTGAAATACCGGTGAGCACCCTCAAGCTTGGCCCCCGCAATGTGAATTGTGGTGGTGGCGGCTGGTTTCGTTTTTACCCTTATTGGTTTAGTCAGTGGGCCTTAGTGCGTATTAATCGGCGTGAACAGCAACCCTGTATGTTTTATTTCCACCCGTGGGAAATAGACCCAAGTCAACCCAGAGTTAAGGGACTCAGTGCCAAGACGCGCTTTCGCCACTACATCAACTTACATAAAACCTACCCGCGCTTACAAGCCTTATTAGAGAGCCTCGAGTGGGATAGAGTCGATCGAGTATTTCCTTCTTGTGGGCAACACTATCCGCAGTATCAGCGCGATCACTCAGCGTTACTAAAATCCTACGCATCCGATGTTCTTTGTTCAGTAGCTTGGGTGCGATAACGGTGATGCACATTAGAACACTGGATAAGAGCTGTCGTGAGCAGTGGGATAACTTCGTTCACACTACCCCACAGGCGACATTTTTTCATTTATCCGGTTGGCAGCGTGTGATTGAAGAGACGTGCGGTCACCGCACGTTCTTTTTGTACGCCGAAGAAAATGGCACTTTCTTAGGTGTATTGCCGCTGGCGCAGATTAAAAGCTTGTTGTTTGGTCACCGGCTCACGTCACTGCCATTCTGTGTTTATGGCGGTGTTGTGGCGATAAACACAGAAGCCGAGCAAGCGCTACGCCAAGCTGCCTGTGAGCTGGCCGAGCAGTTGAGCGTTGATGCCCTAGAGTTTCGAAATCTCCACGAGGTACACAGCGATTGGGCGACTAAGAACTTGTACGTCACCTTTCGAAAAACATTGTTTCCTGATCATGATAAAAATATTAAAGCCATTCCCAATCGGCAACGAGCAGTGATTCGAAAAGGCCTGGCCGCGAACTTAAAAACTGAACAGGAGCAAGGATGGCAGAGGGGTTATCGATTATACGCCGAGAGTCTGCGTAATCTAGGCACCCCAATATTAACGGCGCGCTACTTTAGAGCGTTATTTGATGAATTCGGCTCAGCTTGTCGCACTCAGGTGATTACTCACAAAGGGCGTGATGTGGCGGGGCTTATCAGTTTCTACTACCGCGGTCAGGTTTTACCTTATTACGCCGGCAGCAATCATCAGGCACGGGCACTGCACGCGCATGCCTATATGTATTGGGCGCTGATGTGTGCAGCAGTGGAGGAGGGGGTTTATTGTTTTGATTA
>Ga0209081_1001121_pt1 | contig 16012 bp, 13 predicted proteins | sample GOMGulsemesocosm_4_FD_184636 | JGI IMG/M metagenome (GOLD analysis project Ga0209081, IMG submission 184636) | Methane-oxidizing microbial communities from mesocosms in the Gulf of Mexico - GOM15B Gulf of Mexico (SPAdes) (version 2) | ecosystem: Environmental > Aquatic > Marine > Cold seeps... | reverse complement strand
TGTTATATTCGCTTTATCTGATTTTTGATAAATTGCAACCAAATAAATAACCCCTTCAGCATCTTGATTGAAATAGACAACTCGAACACCTCCTCGCTTACCAATACCCTTAACTGCCAACGTACTTTTCTTGCGCCATCAACATTAGGAAGTACAATCTCCTGCCGTTGGGTTCTTAGCAATATAGTCAATGAACGACAACCTCTCAACTTCAGACCATATTTTGTCCGCCTGCTTGGTAAATGTTGGCGTTTCAATTACTGTTTTCATAACTAATCATACCGAACCTCGGTACTTTATCAACTTGTTCATCATAACTATTCACTCGGCATGAAATCAACCACTTAAATGTAATCGTCAATTAAAAAATATATGGGTGTCTATATATTTTATTTTCGGACGTCACATGAATGTGACTAATTAGAGAATGCAGGACGCATATTCTCCTGAACCCAAGCTTAAAGACCATGGTTCTTCGACAAAACACCTCGAAGATGACGTTATCAATACCTCTTAAACCTTCCTACCTAGTACCTTACAATCCCTAATCCATGCTAATCTGCGTAAATTCGCGGGCAAAAGTGTATTTCTATTGCCCTTGTAATTAATTTCGACAAGCTAAATTCAACACTTCATTTATAGCATCACAAGTGATTTTTATTTCATTTTCAGTCAAAGTAGGATGTACCAAGAACATCAAGCTGGTTTCACCTAGCCCTTTAGCAACAGGTAAACGTTTCTCTGGCCTAAAACCAGTATTATCAAATGCTTTTTCTAAATATACCTCTGAACATGACCCCTGATAACAGGGGACGCCTAACATATTAATTTCATTAACGATACGATCCCGCGTCCAACCTTTATTTAAAAATTCAGACCTTATAAATGCATAATACTTATATTGAGCATGTTCTACATAATCAGGTACATCAACTGTACGAATTAATTTATACATTTTAAGTGCAAGCTCAATCTTAGCTGCATTATTATTACGTGCTTCAAACCAAGCAGGCATTCTTTTTAATTGAATACGCCCTATAGCAGATTGCATTTCAGTTAAACGCCAATTTGTACCAAAACTCTCATGTAACCATCTGAATCCAGGTGCGTGTTCTTGGTTATATATTGCATCCCAAGACTTACCGTGGTCTTTATAACTCCACATCGCTTTCCACAATGCTTCATCATTAGTAGTCACCATGCCACCTTCACCACCAGTAGACATTATCTTGTCTTGACAGAAAGACCAAGCACCAGCATGACCAATAGTGCCAACACTACGTCCTTTATATTTTGCACCATGTGCTTGTGCACAATCTTCAATGACATAGAAGCCATGCCTTTCACTAAGCGCCATAATGGCATCCATTTCAGCAGGCATTCCTGCTAAATGAACAACAATTACAGCTTTAGTATTTTCTGTTAATACTGCTTCGATGCTGTCGGCAGTAATATTTTGGCTATTTAAATCAACATCTGCAAAAATAGGTTTTGCACCTGCTGTTACAATACTTGATGCTGAGGCTAAAAATGTCCGCGGTGTAGTTATCACTTCATCGCCATTACCAACCGTCATTGCTTTTAAAGCTATATCTAATGCGAGAGTACCGTTACCTAATGCAACAGCATATTTACTATCAGCAAAAGTTGCGAATTCTTTTTCAAATTCGTGCCCTTCTTGACCTGTCCAATAGTTAACTTTATTTGACAATAAAACGGAAGATACTTTATCAGCTTCTTCTTGTGTAAAAGAAGGCCATGGGGAAAATTTAGTGTTTAACATATGCTTTACTTTTTAGAGATATCGTTGAGTAAATTAGAAGAAAAGGTGATTAATTCATCTTTAACTGAAGTACGATCTAAAACGGTTCCTTCAATTAAGTTTTCAGGATTAATTTTCAATTTAACTTCTTCGTATAGGTCTTTTTCAATATAGCTATTGATGACATTGACCTTTTCATTTTTTTGAATTGATTGAACTATTTGTTTTGCTAACGTAACAACGTCCATAAAACTATACTTTAACCTATCCACTGTTACTTTTTCTGATTTAGATTTTTCGATGAGAAAATTGATTAAGGACTTATCTTCAAGTGTTGGAGTAGGGATGATTTGTAAACTTGAAAATATATGGCTATTACAACTCAACAAGTTTGATCCAAGTAATTTTGTTATTTGGTAATCATCAAACTTGTATTGTTCACTTAATGACGAAAAGTGAATAAAATGTTTATTTGCTGAGTATTTAAGTAATTCGGTAACAAACTGAACATTCCCTAACCAGTATGACTCTAATGACTCATTGCTATTAGGAATAACAGCTGCACAATTAATAATATGAGTCACTTTTTTCCATTCGATATCATCTAATGCCATAAATTGACTATATCTTACAAAATCAATGTTGCGGCGCTCTAATACAAGACAAATTTCAGACCCTAATGTACCTCTAGAACCAGTCACTAATATTTGCATTTATGTCATACTCGAAACTTTCAATGACTCTACTTTAAATGGTTTTGATATTGTTTTCTCATTTAGGATAGATTTGGAAACTACTACCTCAGTCCAGTGACGTAATACCATAGCGTCATAGTTAATGTTACTTTTATAAGGTTCATCTGATTGAGCCTTTAAATAAAATTCTACCGGATTAAAACCAAGTTGAGCACAAAAAGGGGTTGTTCCAGAAAATCGACTATTAATTTCAAACAACTTAGGAACACCATTATCAAGTCTTAATTGAAAATTACATGACCCATAAATACCTAACTTTAATGCTAAAGCTTTTACATAATTTTCAATTACAGGATTTTTTTCTGGAAAAGCACGATATGTATCTCCAGCACGAAGATCACGCTTTAAACAAAGAACATCAGAAATTTTATCTCTGACTGCCACAACCGTACATGTAAACTCATCGCCGTCTAAATATTCTTGTATAACAGGACCATCAACAGAGTCTATAGCGGCTTTAGCTTCTTGAGCATTATTAACTTTATATACACCTATTGAACGACAACCAACCCTTGGTTTAATAATTACAGGATACTGTAAGCTATTTAAATCAGTGTCATTAGGAAAACTTGTGATAGGGGCATCAAATTCATTATCTACAAGGAACTTGTATGTAGAATATTTATCATCTGCAATTTCTATAACGCCTTTCGGGCACACCGCGGTTTCTGTTTGACATTTCTGAAATAACTCAGAGGCAAAATCAGCTGCTTTCAAAAGCTCAACATCAGTGCCCAGAAAATAATAGTTAATGTTATTTTCCACACATATCTTACTTATAACATCAAAGTAATCGTTGGCAGATGCTGCAGGGACTAATATAGCTTCATTCCCACCGTATAAACCTGAAGCAAGCGGACTCATGTCTGCTGCAATAACATGAATATCTAAATCATCAATTAATTTAATCGATTTTATGATCCCTTGACCTACACCACCACCGGCGCCTGTAACTAATATTTTAATCAAAACATGTCCTAATTTTTATAATAACTAATGAGTTTATCTTTTGTTGTTTGAGATAAAGTTGATGTTTCAATGTGCTCACAGTGTCTACTTATATCATATGAAATAGTTTTAACTTCTAATTCTACATCGGAATGATTAATATTAACAAATAAAACACTCGGTTCCATCCCTCTAGGTTGACCTACTGAACCAGGGTTGGTAATAAAGCATTTACCTAATAAAGGCTTAATTAATGATTTATTTCCAATAATGGGCAGATTTTGAATATCATCACTATTTTGGTAAATAGACAGTTTGGGGCGATGGGTATGACCAAAAACACCACCTAAATATCCCTTTTGTGAAATAATACGAGCAGTTTCAATTATTTCATGATCCTTGTTTAGGTAACTCCAATCACCATATCCTAAAGCATTGGCATGAGATAAAAATACATTTTGAATAACTACTGACTCTTTCCAGTGAAACAGTTCATTCAAATTAGTTTTTAATTGTTCACCTGTATATAAAGCAGATTCTAAAATAAAATCAGGAAAAGGTTTGTACTGAAAATCCTTATTTGCTTGCATATCAAAATAAATTTGATCGTGATTACCTTTAATAAAGTGAACTTTTCTCTTTTTTGAATAATCTACTAATAAGTTAATAGTATCTTGAACATTGCAACCATAAGTGAGTAAATCACCCAAAAACACAATTTCATCTGTGTTTTCTAACTCAATTGCTTCTATTGCTTTTTCTAGTGCGGAACTATTGGAATGCACATCAGAGAACACCGCTATTTTCATTTGTGACTACCTTTAAATCGAGCTAACTCTTCAGCTACCGAATGCTCTATATTTTCTTTTTTAAATATTTTATAAGCAGTTAAAAAAAGTATTTTAATGTCTAACCAAAGGCTTTGATTTTGTACGTACCATACATCTAACTTAAATTTTTCTTCCCAACTAATCGCATTTCTGCCGTTAACTTGTGCCCAACCAGTAATCCCTGGACGAACATTATGACGTTTTGCCTGTTCAGAAGAATATAATGGTAAGTACTCAACAAGAAGTGGGCGAGGACCAACAAGGCTCATATCCCCTTTTAATACATTCCATAACCCAGGTAATTCATCCAAACTGGAAGAACGTAATTTCAATCCAAAAGGTGTCAAACGTTCTGAATCAGGTAATAAAACACCACTTTGATCGTATTTATCTTTCATCGTTCGGAACTTAATCATTTCAAACACTTCACCATTTAACCCTGGTCGGTTTTGTTTAAAAAGAACGGGTTTTCCTAAGTGTTTTGCAACTTTGATACTTACAATTAGCATTACAGGTAAAAATACAAAAAAAGCTACTAATACAACAAATACATCAAGAATACGTTTAAGCATTTAAATTCCAATCCATTTATTAACAAAATGTAAATTATATATAATATTCGACACATGAATTCGATTTAATTAGTGTAAGCGTGGACAAAAGCATGGTTATTCCTTTAAGCGTTAAGGTATTAAATTTATTGATTTCAAAGAACCTACTAATTTTTTCATACAGGCTTCTCTTGAATAATGTTCAATACTTGACCGTCTTGCATTTTCTTTTAAGCTTTTTAATTTATTTGGATTTTCTGCTAATAGTAATATTGTTTCTGCAAGTTTTTTAAAATCACCCGGTAATACCACCAAACCAGAGTCGCCTTTAATTAAACTTTGCTCAAGGTCATTTCTTCCTTGGCATATACCAATCACAGCAGAACCCGCAGCCATGTAATAATACATTTTACTTGGGACCATTAACCCTTCAGCACCTTTATCTAAGGCTACTAGAGAAATATCACCCAAAGCCATAGAAAAAGGTAACCGTTCCTCTTCTTGAAAAGGAAGAACTTGTACATTAGATAATTGTTCAACTTGAACATAATCATAGGCTGATTGCCACTTCTCTCCTCCTCCGATAAAAATAAACTTTATATCAGAACGACCTTTCAATAATTTGGCTGCATGCAACATACTCTCTATATCATGACTTATACCCATGTTCCCAGAATACAGCACAGTAATACAGTCGCCTTGGTGCAACTCTTCAGTTAAAGGGTTATCCTTTTTAGGTATTGGTTTTATTAATTCAGTATCAGCCCAAGGAGGTACTACATCCACTTTACTTAGCTGAGTTTTTGCTACATCAAACTGTGTCAACAACCTATCCGCCATTACATCTCCAATAGTATAAACAGCAGCAGCATTTCCATAAACATGTCGGTTCACATTACGCCATAACTTTACTAGAGTTGAATCACTTTTCAATACACCAAAGCTTATTAATGTATCTGGATGCATATCGTAAACCAAAACCACATATGGTAATCGCTTTATTTTGCATATAAAAAAAGCAATAGGCCCCAGTATAGGAGGATTAGAAACAAGAAATATTACCGTACCTTTCGATGAAAACAATATTTTAAAAAACGCAAAAAAAGTATAATTAACCCAAGATAATACTCTAGTTAATTTTGATTTCCGATTATACCGTGGTGATTTTGATACTTTTAAACTAGAAGATAAATTGGTTTTGTTCAAAGTGTCTTCATGTCCAGTATAAAGTTCTGAAACAACGGGTAATTTCTTTGACAAGTCCTCTGCCAACTCTCTAAATAGGGGGCCAGCCATCTGATTTAAAAACAAAAATTTTTTCATTTATCTCTTCTATATTTTAAGTAGTGATTTATATAAGTTTACAGTTTGGATACCGGTACTTTCCCAAGAAAATCTTTTGGTATTATCATGCCCAATAGATATTATATTATTTCTAAAAAGAGGGGTTTGTAGGTTTCTGATGTGTTCAGCTGCACCTTCAACGTTATTAGGATCAAAGGTTAATCCTGCATCTCCAACGACTTCTGGCAAGGAAGAAGTATTTGAACAAATTACAGGGCAACCGGCTGCCATGGCTTCAAGTGGAGGAATTCCAAACCCTTCAAAATATGAAGGGTAAATAAGTGCAAATGCAAAATTATAGATCTTGTTTAATTCTTCTGTCGAAACATTTCCTAAATACTCAATTTTGTTACTAATTTTAAGTGATTCGATTAATGTCAACTCCCTACTTGTAAAAGCACCTCCTCCGACTACCTTAAGTTTTAAGCCTAAATTAATCGCCTCTGGGAATGTCAACACTTCTAATGCCGCACTGAAGTTTTTATGCGAGTTTCTTCCTCCAATATAAACCAGATAAGGTTTCTCTTTTTTATCTTTTTTATCTTCTTTATCTTCTTTATTTAAGACATTGAAACTACTAGAGGAAAAACCGTTATATATAACATACACGTTGGCGGGATTAACAAAAGGATAAAACTCTAAAAGGTCATTTTTAGTACTTTCTGACACACAAATTAACTTTGTAGCTGATTTTATTGCTCTTGACTTTTCCCACAAATATATAGACCGTTTTAATCCTGTAGAAAAACGCTCTTGAACACAATCGTGAATTGTAACAATACTAATCAGTTTTTTATCTGATGGTACCCTGAAATAACTAGTATGAAAAATCTTAGTTCCACTTGGTGTATGGACTTTAAAAAAACGTCTTAAGTTTATTCCTCCACCTTCAGAAATTATTTTGGATGGTTTTACATATTGAGGGTAAAAGTCATTTTCTTTAGCTAAATCTGATTGTATCATTTTAAAGTCAAGGTCAGAATGCAAACATGCATCAATTATACTTTTCCATACTAAGCTAACTCCACCAATCTTTTGAATTTCAAAGGCTATATTATCTAATATTATCATTCATCACTCACTATAAACTTTGAATTTAACTTAAACCATTACTAATAAAAATTTAAGATAAATCTATAATCACAATATATTTGTCTATCACTTTATCTAGATTATTAATCACAACACCACGCCAATTCTATGATAACTTGTTTCATCCATTAAAATATGTAAACATTCTAATTTTACGAGACATCACTATTGCAACAAAGGTCGAAAACGGGCAGTAGAATAATTAAATCAACAAATATGAATAAAAAAGGTTACTTTTTCCAAACAAATTTATTCACATAGTCTGTATAACTGGTGATAGTTCTAACTACTTTATCTGATACATTTGGAGCTACGTAATCTTTAATGATGCTTATGGTACGTTCAGTCCCTGTACTTTGATCTTCAAGTATTACAATTGCTTGTAAAACACGGTCAATCTCCATCCCTGTAAACATCACAGCACCTTCTTCAAAGCCTTCAGGTCTTTCATGAGCTTCACGAATATTTAGTGCAGCAAAATTCATTATTGAAGATTCTTCAGTGATTGTACCGCTATCACTTAATACTAGTTTAGAATCACATTGAAGTCTGACATAATCAGAAAATCCTAATGGTTTCATCAACTTTACTAATGGATTAAATTTTAAATTTAACGCATCTATTTTTTTACGCGTTCTAGGGTGTGTCGATACAATAATTGGGTATTGATACTTTTCTGCTAATGTATTTAAAACAGTTACATATTTATGAATATTACTATCTGAATCTACATTTTCTTCCCTATGAACACTAACAACAAAATATTCTTTTGCTTTTAGATCTAGACGAGAAACTACATCTGATGACAGAATCTTATTTTTATAATAAGACAAAACTTCATCCATAGGGCTACCTGTTTTAATAATAAATTCAGGTTTTAATCCCTCATTTAAAAGATATTCCCTAGCAATATCCGTATACGGCATATTGATATCAGAGATATGGTCTACAATTTTGCGGTTAATTTCTTCAGGTACGCGCATATCAAAACAACGATTACCCGCTTCCATATGAAATGTCGGGATTTTTCGACGTTTAGCTGAAATGGCAGACAGTGCACTATTAGTATCACCTAAAATCAATAAAGCATCGGGTGTTGTTTCTGCAAACATCTCGTCTGACTTAGCAACAACTTGAGCCATAGTGTCTGCGGCACTCTTTCCAGCGCACTCAAGAAATATATCAGGAGCTCGAATCCCTAAATCATCAAAAAATATTTGGTTAAGCTCATAATCATAGTTTTGCCCCGTATGAACTAATACGTGATCACAATATTTATCTAACTTAGCAATAGTTCTCGATAAACGGATTATTTCTGGGCGAGTGCCAACAATGGTTACTACTTTTAATTTTTTCATATGTGCCCTTGATATCTTTTTTCATAATCACTATGCATATCAGTAATTAATGAATCCCATGTAGGTATGGTTAAATCAATTGATTTACGTAAAGGCTCGGAGTTCAATGAGCGATTAATCACTAATTCTTCAGATTCTTCTATGGTTATTTTTTTTTCATAAATGCTAGCAACTAATTTTAGCAAGGAGCACTTATCTATAGGATCAACGCTTAATTGATATAGACCGCTTAAGTCTTCATTGGGGAGAATATTTTCTGCTAGAATTTTTGCGATAACACAAGTTGGTAAACCTGAAAAGATTGCTTTGGAAAATCCTTTAGTTTTATCCTGTTGCGATAGAAACCAGTCAATTAAACTAACACTTGAAGATAATTCATGACCGATAATAGATGTTCTAAGTGTTAAGTGCGGGCCATAATCAACTTCTCCTAAACACTTACTTTTTCCATATAAGTCTTGCGCATCAGGCATATCACTTTCTAGATAATCGCCTTTATTACCTGTAAAGACACAATCTGTTGAAAAATGTATGAGTTTTGCATCAAAGAGATCACAAATAGCAGCAAGTGCGTGAGGCAAAAGGGAGTTGATCGAGATAGCGTCAACATATTGTTTAGAAATGCCGTGTTGTTTTATTAAACCAATACAATTTATGACAATGCTCGGCTTCACATTTGCGATTTCCGCTTCAAGGTCATCTAGTCTACTAACATCAATATCAGATATAACTTTAGGTAAATAATTAATAAAAAAATGCTCTTTGCCTTCTAAACTACGTACTGTACCGTAAACATCTAACTTTGGATATTCGCTTAAATTACTGAATAAGCTATATCCCAACATTCCAGTTGCACCTATTACTAAGATTTTCATTTAGACGCCTTCCGGCACTATTAGATTGCCGTTTTCAATTTCACGCATAAAATCCAATTTACGAAGTAATTCCTTCATACCTTCGATATCTAATCGTTCGGTATTATGTGAGTTATAATCCTCTACTGAAGATAAGTCTTGTTCACCTTCTTCAAAAAATTTGGAATAATTCAAATCACGATTATCTGCTGGTATACGGTAATAATCCCCTTGTTCTTGAGCAACAAACATTTCTTCCCGGCTACATAATGCTTCAAATAGTTTTTCACCGTGTCGAGTACCAATCACATTAACCTGATGATCTGGACTATTGATCATATCAAGAATAGCTTGAGTTAAGACTTTAATCGTTGCCGCTGGTGCTTTTTGTACAAAAATATCACCGTTAGTACCATGTTCAAAGGCATGTAAAACCAAATCAACCGCATCATCTAATGTCATCATAAAACGTGTCATCGAAGGGTCTGTAATCGTCAATGGAGTACCTTCAATTATTTGACGAATAAATAGAGGAATAACAGAGCCTCGAGACGCCATTACATTCCCATAGCGTGTACCAGAAATAACCGTATTAGTGCCTTCTAAATTACGGCTTTTAGCAACAATTACTTTTTCCATCATAGCCTTAGATATACCCATTGCATTGATCGGATATACGGCTTTGTCTGTACTCAAGCACACAACACGGCTTACACCGTAAAAAATAGCAGCCTCTAAAACATTCTCAGTGCCGAGTACATTAGTTTTAACTGCTTCTAATGGGTAGAATTCACAAGATGGGACTTGCTTTAATGCTGCTGCATGGAAAACATAATCAACACCACGCATTGCAGTTGAAATACTCTGCGGGTCTCGTACATCACCAATATAAAACTTCAATTTTTCATTATTAAATGCTTTACGCATATCATCTTGCTTTTTCTCATCGCGAGAGAAGATACGAATTTCTTTTATATCACTTGTAATAAACCGTTTTAATACAGCATTACCAAATGAGCCTGTGCCACCAGTAATCAAAAGCACTTTGTTATTAAACATTTTTTCCCTTATTAAACTACCGAAAATAAACAATATAATTACTATTTTAAAATAGTAATTATTCTACCTGTTCCATTATGTAATTATCTATCTGTTTTATCGATATTCAGAAGTTACAAAGCTCTATTATATAGCACTGAGTTAATATTTCTTTATAATTCAGATATCTCACCTAATATTTACCTGATGACTAACTAGTAAGGATAATTTTGCATAATTGTTGATGAACCTTTTTTGCTATGGTTATTAGGATGTTAATTCCTTTTTATATGCAAAGTAATCTTTCTTCTTTATAAAACTAACTTTATTAATCAATATAATTAAAATTAAAATCGGCATAAGATTCTTTAGAAACTGCTCTTGGTAACTCAGAACACTATATTTTAAAGCTAATATAGACACAGATACAAGAAACGAATATATAGTTAGAATCGCCCAGGTCACTCTAAAACGGACCAATAGTAATCTAATCAATGTTATATTAAGACTTAATAGAAATGCACGTACAATTAAACCAGCCCAACCGCCGTAAAAAGCAGAATCTGCTATAGGTCCCATCGTATATGGTGCGACAGGTGCGTTGGGGTGATAATTAATCCAAAACCAATGCATTGGGTCAGCTTCGGTTAAATTAAAAAAAGGAATTACAAAAAATAAATCTTTAAACATCATCAAATCATTTAAATTAGGAAATGCTTCGTTTTCCCTTAATTTAAACAAATCAATACTAGGATAGAAAACAGCGTTAAACTCCCCTGGGATAATGTTAAAATTGGATAAATCAGGACCATCAACGGCGATTCTGTATATTTCAAGAAATGCCATGAACACTATAAAAGTAAATCCTAATAACAATACTTTTTTTAATTGAACTCTTTTGACGACACAATTATAAACAACAAGCACTTGTAATACTATAATAAATGTATTTATTCGAGACCCTTTAGAGATAATTAAATCGCTTGCACAAATGAATATAATAAATAAAAACATAATACTCAAATTATTACGATACCTAATAACAATTTGAATTATTATTATAGGGATAATTCCCCAATAAATTCTTTTTAGTAGGGACACTACTTTTCTTAAAGGTGCTGGTAGATGATCATAACGAGTGTAATTATCATAATATGTTTCTACTGATGCAGAAAGACTCATTAAAATAATGATACAAGTTAAAACTATGATAAAGGATACATTTAAAGACGGAATTTTACTCGATGACAGGAATAAAAGATCATTATTTAAGGTATCTCTGGTTAAATGCGTATTATGTAAATCATAAAAAACAAAATAAAAAAAGACCACAAAAAATTGAAATAGCAATAGTCTTGAAACATGAGTCATTATCTCGACATTAGAAAAATAATAAGGAGAATTAAGAAAAACGTAATCTAGCCCTAAAAAAAACTGAACGGCTGGAGACAAAGTGTAAAAACACAAGAATGCTCCAAGAATAAATATTGGTTCAGAAATACCGATACCAACCCTATCCATCATATAATAACAAAACAATTGAATACTCACTGTTAAAATACATGGGATTAAATAATAAAAACTATAATCAAGCCCCAACACATCAAAAAATGAATACAAAGTGAAAAGTAAGCAACTAATTATAATTATAAATAATAAAAAACGACTTGAAGTGTAAAACAATTGCATTACTAGTAGAAGTCCTTAAGAACCTTTTTCATTTTGAGTTTTGATAAAATCAAATACCTAAGGGAATTCCATATAAAATATAAAGACTTAAAACGTAATGAATGACTCCCATTGATGTTTGTTTCTAAGCATATTGATGCTTCATAAACGTTTTGTATATTTAAACGTGATGCATTGTAATATTTTGTATTAGGGCTAATCGCATCACCAATTAGAGTTTTCCTTTTATTTTGAGCCAACGTTGATATTTTAGTATTAAAATATGAGTGTAACTCATGCTCAATAGCTATTTTTTCAATTATATGCAGTTCTCGTTTAATTTTTGAAGTATCCATTAAACCATCACATAGCTCATTTAGAGATTTATCTATTAGTCGTTTGTAGTCAATGGTATATTCAACCTGTCCACCACCAACAACATCTTGAGATGTTAAAAGAAAATCGACTGTCATAATTGATATTAATGGACTGTACTCTTGTCCTCCAAGTTTGGAATGCATAGGCCTATCTTTAGAATGCTTAAAAAAATCACTTGACAAATCGGCTTCATCACTCACTTTTTGAACATAGTTAACACCTGCGGATGATGGGGAAACACCATGCAGAGAAAATGGTTTATTACTGTATAAATATTTATCAACTTCGCATAAAAAAGCAAATGCAGAATAACCATCGGGTGTACTACAAGAATAAAACTTACCACCACTTTTTTTAATAACTTGTTCAACTAAGGATTTAGATGCGACGGATTTCACATAAAGCATTGGGCATTCTTTATCACTTACATAAGAAAGATTTTCTCTTTGGCGATCCAAGAATGATTCGGCCGTTATCCAGCGCTCCCCTTCACTACCAATAGCATTTGGTACGATAAGTTGACTAGATTTACCTTTTGTTCCTGAGTAAAAATACGCCGCAGTTGGCCAAGTTATTAATTCCGCTCCAGACTTTAAAATCAGGTCGGAAATTTGCTTTAAAGAGTTTGGCATCAAACCATCATCAGACCCTAAGACTAATATGTAATCCCCTTTACAATATGTTAGGCCAGTTTCGAAATTTAAAAGCATTCCCACATTAGAGTTATTGGATATAAATTTAAATCGGCTATCCTTCTTCACGTAACTATTAACTAATTCATTTGTACCGTCATTACTACAATCATCAATAATTATAAATTCAACATTATCGTAATTTTGATTTAAACAAGTATCCATTGTACTTTTTAGATACTCTACGCGATTATAACTTGGGATAAGTACACTAAACTTTATCATTTTCTACAACCTTTAATACGGATTTTTTAATAACAAACAAGAAATCTAATATAAGCCATATTAATGTAAGTAGAATTTTTCCGTAAACATTAATAAAGGCGCTAATAGATTCTAAAAATATAAACAAAAGAATTACTCTAGATAAGGGCATAAATATTACAATTTTATACCAAGCAAAAAGCGAGATTTCTTTAATTTTTTGTGCTAATTTTATTGGCAATACAGAGCATTGAATTAGCCCGTGAACAAGCCAGATAAGCGTCGCAGCTAAAATATAACCTTGTTCAACGTAATATATTGATATAATTCCGCCAACAATTATAGCAAAGATAATATTCCATAACTGTATAGACGGTACACCTTTAGCTTGAAGTAAATTTGAAGATAACCACCCACAACTTATTAGCCAGAAACTAAGGCCTAACATCAAAATTATTTCACCGGCTATATTATGGAGTGACCTATCATCAACTATAAAGTCAATATATACAGATAAGTAATAGTACATAAAAAACGCTAAATATACGGTTAGAATAGATAATAAAGAGCTTAAGTTAAAAAACTTATTGGCTAGAAGTTTATTACTTTCTTTAACTAGCTGAACAAAAAGTGGCAAAGATATCTTATGAAAAGGTTGCACAACCATATTTATTACACTGGCAATAACAAAACAACTTGCATATAGCCCTGTACTCGACAAAGATAAACTTGTCGACAATGTAAACCGATCAATTGATGAAAGGACACCACCAGCTAGTGATGAAACAAACACTATTAACATAAACTTATAATTTTTAATTGTTATCTTTTTTAAGAATTCAAGATTTACATCCGTCCTTTCTGTAAATGGATTATAAAAGCATTTTTTTGCAAAATAAGCTAGACATAACGATGATAAACATTGATAAACGAAAAAATACATCCAATCTCTAAAATACCAATATATTATAAAACCGATGATTTGCTTTGAAAATTCATTAATAACAATAAATGTGTTGTACGTTTTCATTTCGGAATGCGATAGCATTCCATGCGAATAAAACTTAAACAAATTATTAAAGAGTATAGGTATAAAGAATAAGAATAAGGCTCCTTCGCCGCAATCTTCCGTTATGCTTTTATAGACATTTCCCTCTGGGAAGTTAAATAGTCCTAACCCTAAAAGAAATAAGAAACTAAAAATAAATAATAATCGTTCAAATGACTGGGCTATGTGATAATTGTTAGTGTTATAACCAGACTTTTCTTTACAATGAATCAGTGTGGTGGACAAACCAAAATCTAGGCATTGAAATAGATTCAATGACACTAACCAGATAGCAAAGATGGCATAAACTTCAATACCAACGCTATTAGTAAATAGTGGCACAGTTATGAATGTGATAAGGCTTGTTAGAACCACCCCTACCGAATTTACCATCAAACCTTTTGGAAGATCTTTCATTAATCTACTACTTAAATTTTTATACTATTTTTATATAAGGCCTATAAATGACCACAATAGATATTAAACAGGCTTAAGCAGATGTTTTTCGACAAATGTTTAATTGCGTATATCTATATATCTGAAAATCACAACACATGGATTAGATTATCTTAATATTGGTCTATAAATAACAAACAATAGTCACTCATACATATAGTTATCCAATTAAATCATAAAATAAGGGTGATTATAATCGTTAATTTTCAATTGTTTCTTTAAACTATTATTTAGATCGCACTTCATCTTAACTTCTAAAGTTATTTTGATTAAGTAAAAACCATTTATAAGCTAAACTCAAACCATATTCTAACTCCACAGAATATTGCCAACCCAATAAATTAAGCCTTCCAACATTCATCAGCTTACGAGGTGCACCATCAGGTTTTGTAGTATCAAACTTAATTTCACCTTCAAAGCCGACTACCTTAGCAACCGTTTCAACCAATTCTCTGATAGTACAATCAACGCCTGTACCAACATTTATATGACTTAACATTGGCTCGGTATTTTCATCATAAATTGATTTATCTAAATTCATGACGTGAATAGAAGCTGCTGCCATATCGTCAACATATAAAAATTCACGCATAGGTTTTCCACTACCCCATGCAATTACTTCTTTATCGCCATTTATTTTAGCTTCGTGAAATCGGCGGATTAAGGCGGGAATCACATGGCTGTTTTCTGGGTGAAAATTATCATGAACGCCATAAAGGTTGGTCGGCATTACGCTACGGTAATCACGGTTGTATTGGCGGTTATAGCTTTCACATAATTTAATACCCGCTATTTTAGCAATGGCGTAGGGTTCGTTAGTTTCTTCTAACGTTCCTGTTAACAGGGCTGATTCTTTCATTGGTTGCTCTGCTAATTTAGGATAGATGCATGAAGAGCCTAAAAATAGTAATTGCTGAATATTTGCTAAATGAGCACTGTTAATGATGTTGCATTGAATCATTAGGTTTTCATAAATGAAGTCTGCTGGGTAGGTGTTGTTTGCCACAATACCACCTACTTTTGCCGCTGCTAGG
>Ga0209081_1001117_pt1 | contig 16036 bp, 14 predicted proteins | sample GOMGulsemesocosm_4_FD_184636 | JGI IMG/M metagenome (GOLD analysis project Ga0209081, IMG submission 184636) | Methane-oxidizing microbial communities from mesocosms in the Gulf of Mexico - GOM15B Gulf of Mexico (SPAdes) (version 2) | ecosystem: Environmental > Aquatic > Marine > Cold seeps... | reverse complement strand
TTTGCCCATTTTCAAGTGGCTCGCGTAGTACCTCGAGTACCTTTCGCTCAAATTCAGGTAATTCATCTAAAAATAAAATTCCATTATGTGCCAGCGATACTTCACCTGGCTTGGGGTGGCTGCCACTGTCAGTTCCAGCAATTAATGATACAGAAAATTAAAAAATCAATGAGTTAGATCGAATTATTCCAATAAATAATCCTACTAGTTCAATAGTAGCGCTGCAAAAAAGCAACACTTCCAGTAATTGGTGCTACAATCTTTCTTTTTTATTTGAATTTAGCATGAAAATTTCTCAAAAAAGAAGAAAGGTAGGCTACACGTACAGCAGTGTTTCAGGCTCTTATTCGTTCAGAAAGACTAAAAGCATAGATTTTGAATCTACTTTAGAGAGGGACTTGTTAGTTTTATTGGAATATGACTCTACTGTCGAAGATGTGATTGAGCAACCAGTCACTATTGAGTATGTTAATCATAATGGCCGTGCAGCAAGTTATACGCCTGACTTTTTAGTTCACTACTCAGTAAAAAATGGAAATAAAAGCGATCGTTGTTCAAAGCTAATAGAAGTGAAGCCGTCTAGGTTTCTTGAAAAAGATTGGGGCGATTTGAAAAAAAAGTTCAAAGTTGGGGTGGCCTGTGCAAAAGATAAAGGATGGGCATTCAAGATTTACAACGAATCTAGAATTCGTACGCAGCGATTTAGAAATATTAGAAAATTAGAAGGTTTTCGAAACCTCTATATGCAAAAAGATGGTCTCGAGTTTTATATCAACCAAGTGATGCATGTAGATGGAGTGTCAATAGGACGATTGGTGTCACACCTTAATTCAATTAAGGGCAAAGATACCAATTCATTGTCTCTAGTTTGGCATTTAATTTATATCAAGTTTCTAAGGTGTGATTTATCTAAGTTATTAGACTTAGAAACTAAAGTTTGGCTAGGTAATAATCAAGATAGAAGTCTTTTTTATGGGTGAAGAAAATAAAGGTTTAAAGGCTAACAGGAGCCGTGTTGGTTTAAAGCCGAATGATTATGTCCTTTTTAAGGAAGATGTTTTTAAGATAACCCAATCAATAGACTTTGAAAAAGTTGTCGGAATTAATGTTAAAACAGGTCAGCCTTTGGTTTTACCGATCAGCCAACTGTCAGCCATAAAAGCTGATGAAAGTCATAGTATTAATCACCAAGATCTAGCGGAAATATCAGATAAAGAGTGGGGAAAGATAGAGCTACGTTTTGACGCGATACGCCCACTCGTTGATGGAGCAACAAGGAAAGAAATTGAATGTCGTGCTGTCGAAGTTGGAAGGCATTACACAACAATTTATCGTTGGCTTAGAAAATATAGATCCATGATGGTGATGACTACATTGATGGCAAAGCGCCCTGGATGTATGCCGGGCACCAAACGAATTTCGCCTGAAGCAGAATCTATAATTACAGAGGTAATGGAAAACCATTACTTAAGTTCGCAGCGCCCATCAATACAACGTGTGATAGATCGAGTTTTTATTGCATGCCATGAGAGAAAGGTATTTCCACCTGGGAAAAACACGATTAGATCACGTGTCAAAGAAATATCTGAGTATGAACGTTTAAAGAGGCAAGGCAATAAGTCGAAAGCTCGTACGTTATATGAGCCTACACCTGGTAAATTTCCAGGTGCGGATTACCCTTTAGCAGTAGTTCAAATTGATCACACGCCGATGGATATTATGTTGGTTGATGATGAGCACCGGCTTTCTATTGGGAGGCCGTGGATTACTCTAGCTATTGACCAGTTTAGTCGGATGGTAATAGGATATTATTTATCGCTAGATGCTCCAAGTGCAGCATCGGTAGCAATGTGTGTTGCAAATTCAGTTCTTCCTAAAGATAAGTGGCTGCTCGCTCATGACGTAAATGGAGAGTGGCCGGTTTGGGGGATAATGAATACGATACATGTTGATAATGGTGCGGATTTTAAGTCTGGAACATTTAAGAGATCTTGTCGGGAGTATGGGATTCACATTGAATTTAGGCCGGTCACAAAAACAAATTACGGTGGGACTATTGAGCGTATGCTTGGAACAATTTTGAAGCATGTTCATGACATTCCAGGAACTACGTTTTCAAATATTAAAGAAAGAGACTCGTATGATTCTGATGGTAAGGCAAGCATGACCTTTTCAGAATTTGAGAAGTGGCTGATTACCTATATAACCGCGTATTATCATAAAAAGGTACATCGTTCTTTGGGCGTTTCACCTGAAGAAAAGTGGAAGATAGGTATTTTTGGAGGCCCTAACAATGATGGCATTGGATTACCCTCTAAATTAGTTGATGGGGAAACTGTTCTTATAAGCTTTATGCCAATATTTGATCGCACCATACAAAAAAATGGCGTTAATATTGATGGTTTAACTTACTACGAGAATATTCTTCGTTCATTAGTAAATGTGGTCGATAATAGGACTGGTAAAAAGAGAGTGTTTATTTTTAGGCGCGACCCTAGGGATGTCAGTTATATTTGGTTTTACGAACCCAACTCGCAAACCTATTATAAGTTGCCTCTAGCAAATCAAGCCATACCTCCAATGAGTTTGGGTGAATATAATGCAGTGAAGGAAAAAATTAAGGATAAAGGTGTTCCTCGATCAGATTATGAGATTATTGAAGTTTTAGCTGATATGAATAGGCAGGTCGAGATGGCGCAAAAGAAATCTAAAAAGGCCAGGCGAAGTGCACAAAGAAAGAAAGTGCATAAAAAGGCTGGTCCAATTGTTGAAAAAAAATCTAATGTAGTAATTTCTGATGAGGATGACTTTTGGGGTGATGAAGTGGAGGCATTTGATTAATGAGTAACTACGGGCATATTAAGGAAGAATTTAGAGACCAAATGCAGCTTGGAAATGAAGGTCGCATCAATTCCCTTTACGAATCTATCTGGATTAATTACCCAAAAACAAAAGAAATTATCCAGCTGTTAACGAGCCTAATGAGTAGGCCTAAAAAACCGAGAATGCAAAACATACTCATTATCGGTGAATCTAATATTGGTAAGACGTCAATTATTTCGCAGTTTGCTAAAGCGAACCCTGATGTAGTGATTGATGATGAAGATGAATCAAAACCAATTAAGTCTGTTGTTGTGGTTCAGTTTCCAGCATCGGCAGATGAAAGAGGTCTGTATATCTCTATTCTGGAGCAGTTTTGGGCGCCTTTAAAGGTGACTGATTCAGTTGCAAAGTTACATCATCAAGCAGTTTGCTTGTTAAGAGTGTGCAGCGTTAAGATTTTGATTTTAGATGAAATCCATAACTTGTTGGCTGGTACGGCAGCGAAGCAGCGAACAGTTATGAATGTGTTGAAAAGCTTGGGTAATGATCTTCAAATCTCTTTAGTTGGAGTTGGAACTAGTGATGCCGCGTTAATTTTGCAATCTGACCCACAGCATATGAGCCGATATGACATTGTAAAGCTGCCAAAGTGGGAGATGGATAAGAGCTTTAGGTCACTACTGAAAGCTTTTGAAGAGCGACTTCCTTTAAAGGAGCCATCAAGCCTGACTTCGAAAGAAAAAGCATCTTTACTGTTCACATATTCGAAAGGTAACTTGGGTGATTTGCACCGGTTGCTAATTGATTGCGCAAAGCAGGCAATAGAGACTGGAGAGGAAAAAGTAATGATTGAAACTATTAAAAGACATGGTAAGGCTCTTCAAGAAAGCAGAGTGCGGATGCGTTAATGACTCGTTGGCCGATCATACTTAGGCCGAAAAGAGACGAATTATTAAGCTCATGGTTAATAAGGAGCTCAATTGCATTAGGTACTGACCCGGTTAGCTTATCTTCAGTTATATGGGGAGACTGGCGTCCTTGGACTGTTGATATTGATAGATCGGTTGATAGTGAGAAACTAGAGGCATTAGCGAAGCTCACTGGGTTGAATAGGTCAAAGTTTGAAAATATGACTTTGCGACCTATTGTGGAGCAAATATTGGGGGAAAGTTCTCTTGATGTTAAGAAGGCATGGCCTTGGGTTATTCCCACAGGTAACCGTAATCGAACGAGAACAAATGGGCTGCACTTCTGTCCGCTTTGCCTGTCAGAGGCTACTGTGTATTTTAGGAAATCGTGGCGTTATGCATGGAATGTTGGCTGTCATGAGCATGGTGTGCGCCTTGTGGGTAATTGCCCTAGTTGTAATGCCGTTATTTCCCCCCACTTAGCTACATATAAAGACCATGAATTGAGTAGGTGTATGTTTTGTCATTTTGACTTAACGCTGTCTCTTTCTACTAAAGTGCACCCTGACGCTATGTGGCTGCAGATCCTAATGAATGAAGCGCTGAAAGGGAGGTTTGATAATGTCCCTACGTCAATACCAGATGAAGTGGAGTTATTTGAAATTGTGCATTATTTAATAATGTTCTTTTTGAATAGCATGAGGCCTTTGAAGCCATATAAGAGGCTACATCAGTCATTAGGTATTGATGCTTCAGAATTCCGTAAAACGCCAGCTACTGGCGTAAGAATAGAGGCTGCAATCGTAGCTGAACGTGAGAGCCTTATGGTTGCTGTAGCGCGATTGCTGAAACTCCCCGTTGGTGATGCTATTCACTTGCTAGCTAGCTGTGGCGTCACTCAGCAGATGTTTATGATTCGAAAAACTAAGTCTAAGTTTATCGAGAGGATAAAGAATAGCCTAGTTTCTAATTCTAAAGCTCCGTTTGAATCAAAACGCGCTAGCCAAGGTTATAAGCCTCGGACTAAGGAGGAAGTCGATCACCTTATGTCTGAAATTGAAAAGTTTCTATGAAATCTGAGTACTGCTGTCATTGTAGTGGGGAGATAAAACACAGCAAATTCTATCACTTGGGCAAAACGTACTGCTCAAGTTGTTATTCACTTTATTACAAGTTAAGAGAATGTGTTGAGTGTGGGAAGAAAAGGCGCATATCTTGCAAAATAGATGTGCCTTTGTGCAAGCAATGTGAATTTCAAGGAGCCGTTTGCATCAAGTGCGAAGGGGAAATAGGTACGGTTGGTTTAGTTCATGTCGATGGGCCAGTTTGTCACTCATGTGTTGTGTATTACATGCCGCTCAAGAAGTGTGATTGGTGTGGTGGGTCTAGACTTGGTGTGTCAAAGCGGCGCTTAGAGCGTGGCGAGGCATTAATTTGTAACTCTTGCTTTACTGGCACTTTGCCGACTTGTTCTAGTTGTGGCTATAAGCGAAAGGCTTTTTTTTATGATTTCAGTAAGAAACCTCAGTGCAGAATATGCATTGAAGAAACTCGGTTCTGCCGAAAGTGTACATTAGAAATCCCTGCAGGGTCAGGGCATTACTGTATAGAGTGTAGTTATTCTAGAACGTTAAATAGACGAATAAAAAATGGGGTAATAACACTGTCACCCTACTTTTCAGGTCTTTTTAAAGACTTTGGTGAATGGCTGAAAGTTAGAAGAGGAGCGGTTTTTAGTGCTACCCATATAAAAAAATATCTACCATATTTTAGAAACCTTGATGAATTGGCCGCAAGGTTGAATAGGCAGCCAAATTATAAAGAGATTGTAGGTAGCTTTACTGTCGCTATGACTAGAAAGTACCTGCTAGTGACAGTTTTTTTAGATGAGGTTGGTGTGGTAGTGGTAGATCAGTCCATAAAAAATGAGTATTCGAACCTTGATATGATAGAAAGGTACATGGACAAGTTTGATAAAAACAGCCCCTATTACACGATGCTGGAAGCATATTATTCTGAGTTATTGGGACGGCTGGAGTCATCAAAGACAACTGTGCGCTCACTCCGTTTAGCAATGACGCCAGCCGTTAAATTGTTATTGGCATGCGAGCACTTTGGTATTGAAAAACCGACTAACGATATACTTGAGGGGGTTATGTGGGTAAGCCCTGGGCAAAGAAGCGCTATTACAGGTTTTGTTAATTTTTTAAACCGAAAGTATGGTTTAAACCTAGTTCTTTCCTCAAGAAGCGAACTGGTAATAGAAAAGCCTAAAGAAACAAAGATGCAGTTAAAAGGTCGCTTAATTCGTATGTTGAGGCGGCCTGTTAAGAGTGAGAATTATAGTCATGACTTATTGGTATTAGGTTTGGCATATTTCCATCAGTTGGCCGTACCAGATAACGCGAGGGTTGAGTGTGAAATGGTTAAAAGGGATGTAAGTGGTGATGCTTATTTGCTGCTAGTTGGGTGTAAGCTTTATTTGCCGGATAGGTGTCTGGTGGTTGCGTAAGGGTATATTTAATCTTGAGCCTGTCTCCTAATGTTTTTTCTTTTTCGTTAATTGGATGTGTATATATGCCACGTGCTGAAAAGTATCGTCTTAAGTGTTTTTAGTTTTAAAAAGCATGCGAAACGGATCAGCTATAGAGCTTAATAAGCGCAGAAAACCAAAGCAACGTAAACTTGTTCGCTCTGATCTTGGTGTTCAATGCACGTGTGTCGACCGGCAATAGCTTTAGATGACAACAACATGGAAGACAGTATGGGTTAGCGAGGAAACTGTCATGATGATGTAATAGCTTCTTTTTTTATTAAAAATCATGCTATGATTCTTTAAGTATAGAAGGCGGATGCCCATAATCCTTTGGTCAGTAGCTTACGGCTGTGAGAGTGCGTTAAAATAAGTACATCAAGGCTTTCAACGTTTATTGTTGGGAGCCTTTTTTGCTTGGCTCAACTTGGCGATTTTTAATAGGGCTTGTGGTCATTTAATATAGATTAAAGAAGGGGTTCTAAATCCTAATTTTTAGTTAAATTAGAGCTATACTTAATATGGTTTCGTGTGAGGAATGGGAGTGGATAGGAGTATGGTATGAGTGAAGAAAGCAACAATGATTTATCTAGAATAGTGCCAACTCATGAAGAATATAGACGCCTCATAGAGCGCTATGCGAGTTCGCGTGTTGACAAAAGAGTTTCAAACGGTTTGCCTGCTCATGCTGCCATTCTCATTGAAGCAATGTTTAAAACAGCATCGGCAGAAATGCGTATATTTTCAAAAGATTTAAATGAAGATGTTTTTTGCAGCAACGAAATGATACAAGCGGTTGTTACTTTTGTTGCTAAACCTTATTCAACATTGAAAATATTATTGGAAAAGAAACCTGACGATGGTTGGGTCGAATCTCATTCGCTCTTTCAAGCGCTCAGGAAGCTAGATGCTCACGGAGTAGTGGAGGTGCTTCCTGCTGTTGGAAATTACGCAGAAGGTAAAGCCGAGCATTTTGCTGTAATGGATGATGATGGGTATCGCTTTGAATTTGACCACGATAGCTGTCAAGCTGTGGCAAATTTTAATGAGTCAACGGTTGCCAAAAAGCTGATATCTGCCTTTGATGAAGCATTTGCACTCTCAAAGGTCGAGGGGGAAACGCTTTCCTTTGACTTTTGCATGAAATCCTGAGTACCTAGAAGGCTTATGGAGTTCGGAGCACTAAATTCTTTAGCAGAAGTTGGTGTGGGTCTAAATCTTGCGTTCACTCTTATACAACCTGTTCGAAAAACACTTCAAGGTCAGCTATCAAGGGTACTCGACGAACAAAAAAGTAGGATTGGTGCGCTTATAACCGATCTTTGTGCTAAAAATGGGGATAGCATCCAGCCCAAGGAAGTAGAGGGCATTGATGATTTCAAGAGTAATGTAGAGAAGTTCTTTTTTCATATTGAGGTTATAGCTGTAGCTCTCTCTGTGCTGGCCTCTTTTTCTTTGATTTATTTTCTCTATGAATCTTCTTTGAATCCCACCCTTGAAATTGACGATTGCTGGGCTGAACTTACGTTAGCAGTAGTGATTTTTCCTATTGTGTTTAATTTTGTGCTCCAGCTTATAGTCTGGTTAGTAGCCAAAATCTATCTCTCGATGAAAGAGAGCAAGTATAAGACGTCAATAGAAGTGGTGGATGGGCTTATAGAGCCGACAAAACCGACAAATGATTAAAAAAACGCTTTGTTTTTCTTTAAATCAGATTTTTTTGGTACAGGAGAGTTATCGTTCTTTTAGATGCGCTTTTTCCGAGTGGACGCTACATTAATGTGAAGCTTATAAGGTCAGCTAAACTTTAACATTCAGCAGTAGTTGAAGGTCAAAGGGGATGCAGAGCCCTTAAGTGGCTCTGGGCCAGGAATATGGCTCCAATTCTTCTTTATTCGCTAATACCAATACCAAGAGTTGCTTATAAATGCCTTCAGAAATACCAATACCAACTTGATGGGCCTGTAGCGTGTATATAACAAGTGCTACTATTGAACATGAGTTAAGAGACGGAAATGAATTGCCGTTAGAAGGTGGCTTATTTGGCCAGATAGTTAAGCCCAAGCCAACATTGGTTGAAACGGTTAAAACAGTGCTGAATTTAAAAGAGTTGTCTGTTTCGGATCAAAAAGCTATATCTGTAGTAGAAACTGATGCAGGGAGTGTTGAAGTCACCATGATGGGTAAGGTTTCCGATGCGGCGTTAACTAAGATATTGGCAGTAGTAGACTCTTCAAAAAAATATCTACGTTTAAGCAGCGTATTGAGGTGGAGTTATCTCCTGTGGCACAAGGCGTCCCTTTCTCAATATCGAAGATTGTTTCTGAAATACAAGGTGAACTGGAGTTTGCGGATTTTGAGGTCTTTGATGAGTTCCATGATTGGTCTTTATTGGACTGCCCGATGGAGTTGTCAGAAAGTGATTTTGCAATTAAAGATGAAGCGAATACATTTGAAATTGATCTTGATGGTAAAATCTTAGCTATATTCTATGCATCACAAGGTGAGCAGCTATCTTTAGATGTAGAGGTTGATAGCTGGATAGAAGATGGGTTGGCTCTTGCGCTCGATAAACTTATTTCTGATCCTCGTTTTAGTCAAAGTGAGCGGTTGAAATGGTGTTTAGGGCATATTCACTATCTAGTGAATGAGAGAGGCATATCGACAAGTGCGCTTTGGCGAGCTAAGTTTGTTCTTGGGCGTAAGTTGGTTGAAAGTATTCAGTCACTCAAAGAGCGGGAAGCAAAGAAGTCCTACCAAAAATTTTTGTTTGCACCGGAAGCTAAGGCAGATATTTCTTTTGATGATGCGTTCACATTTTTTGATGGAATGTATGACGGCCAGAAACTGTATCGTGGGAAGTTTAAATTCAAAAAGCATTATCTTGAAATTGTGCCCGAAATTGACGGTGGAGATAAGGGGGAAGAATTTCAGTGTGTGGGAGCTTTTGAACGCATTCCTGAGGTTAAGCATTGGCTTAGAAATATATCCCGGCACCCCGCCTCATTTAAATTGCCATTAGCCCAAGGTTGGACGTACCCAGATTTTGTGGCTGAGCTTAATGATGGAAGGTTGCTTGTCGTAGAGTATAAAGGCGCCCACCTTCTTAATTCTGCTGAGACGAAAGAGAAAAAACTTATCGGTGAGCTTTGGGAGGAGAAGATGGACGGTAAAGGGCTGTATATCATGGCGGTAAAAGATGATAAAGGGCGGGATGTTTATGCTCAAATGGTAAAAAAAATCAAATGAGATAAGTGGTTCTTATCAGGAAGTAATTGAGTGCCAGCTATGTTGAATAATTTGTAAGAAAATTGCTATTAATTGAGGTGTAAATAATGTGGTCAGACTCTGAATCAAGCTTAGACTATTTAAATTTCTCTGAAATAGCAGAGTCGGTTGTAGATATTATTAATACCCCAGCAATGCTTCCGATTTCCATTGGCATATTTGGTGATTGGGGCGCGGGCAAGTCTACTATTTTAAAGTTGACAGAGACCGCACTAAAAGGTCAAGAAAAGAACTATATGCATATTGGTTTTGATGCATGGCTTTATCAGGGATACGACGATGCGAGGGCTTCACTGTTAGAGGCTATTGCAGAGGCTTTAATAAAAGAGGTAGAAGACAACCAAGGTTTGCTAATAAAGGCCAAATCGCTGGCTAAACGCGTTAACAAAATTCGAGCGCTTGGTATTGCCATTGATATTGGAGCCGCAGCTTTTGGAGTTCCAACAGGAGGAGCTATCGGTAAAGCGTTTAGTTTTGCTGAAGATGCAATTTCATCAGGTGATACTGCTGGAGAGCAACTGTCCCAAGATGGGGTTGAGCACCTTAAAAACTTAACTAGTCAAACTAAAGGGCTAATACGGGAGAAAGAAATAAAATCTCCGCCTCAAGAAATTTCTGAGTTTAGAAAAGAGTATAGCGAGCTGCTAAAAGAGATTGATCGACCGCTGGTTGTTTATATCGATAATTTAGATAGATGCACGCCACTTAATGCTATTCATACGTTAGAAGCGATACGCTTATTTTTGTTTTTGCCAAATACTGCTTTTGTAATTGCAGCGGATGAAGAAATGATTCGCTCGGCTGTTAGGGAGTACCATAAGGGAGCTAATGAACGTCACCAAACAGATTATTTGGATAAATTAATACAGGTCCCAATTAAAGTCCCGAAACCAGGGGCTTTAGAGGTCAGGGCATATTTATTTATGCTTTTAGCTTCTGATTTGGGTATAGGAGATGGAAACCTAAAAACTCTTCAAGGCTCGTTGTCTCAATCATTAAGAAACTCTTGGAAAGAAAAACCTATTTCAGTAGCCAATTTAATGTCAAATCTTACGATTTCGGAGTCTAAAATTGTAAGCCAATTGGAAGAGGCTTTCGATGTTGCTGAACGTATCACTCCTTTGTTGTCGGGGTCTTCCCGTATTAATGGCAATCCACGAATTGTTAAGCGTTTATTGAATGTAATAAAAATGAGGAAACGAGTTTCTGATCGACGAGAGATGAATCTTGACGAGTCTTTAATTACCAAATTGGTGATTTTTGAGCGTTGTGCAGGTAAAGATGCAACTTTGGAGCTCTATCGACAGATAGATGAAGGTGATGGGAGTGCTTCGATATTGGGTGAATTAGAAGATGAAGAAGCTGATATAAAGTTACATGATTCTTGGATGAGCAATGAAGAGTTTATTAGAAACTGGATAAAGCTCCCTCCATCATTAAAGGATCTAGATCTGCGAGCGGCTGCATATTTAAGTCGAGAAACAATGCCATTAAGCATAGTTTCTAACGCTATGTCATCTGAGGCGAAAGGGCTTGTTGAAATTCTCTTGGTTGTGAAATCTAGGAATAGTCCAAAAGCTATTGAAGAGATTAATAAAATCCCTCAACCAGATTATTTGTCTGTTATTGAAGCGCTTGTTACCTCATTTAGAACGTGCTCTGATTGGAGTACGCGTCCAACTGGGTTTGATGGTGCCGTAATATTGGCTAATAAAGATAGTGAGTGCAAAGAATATTTGCGTAAGTTTTTAAATACTATCCCTAAAAAAAGATGGCTAACGGCAGTATTAAAGGAGTTAAGTTAATATGGGTACATCAATGTCGAGTAAAGGCCCGAACGGAAAAAACCCACTAGTGCCGCCTTGGGCTGAAGAAGGCGATAGTGTGGTGATTTCTGGTGGAGGTGATGATTTGGAAGCAAATAACGCTGAAGTACCAACTGTGCCAAAAGGGATGCCATCTTCAACAAGGTTTAAATCTGCTAGGCAAGCCTTTGGAGAGTACGCGAAGAGTGGAAGTAGAAGTGATCTTAAAAAATCACTAGGGCATTACTCAAGGAACTCGACAGGTAAAGGTGGAGGCGCAGCAAAACGATTAGCAAGTGGTATTACCGCTGGAACGGGTTTATTTGGGCTATTAAGTGGGAATTTAGTTAACACGGTTTCAGGTGATTTAGCGTTAACGGATTTGTCTGGTTTGTCCACAGACCAAGCTATAGATAAGATTGTTACTCATTTAACCCCTAATTCTGCTGATGCCGACCTTGTTAGAACCTCCATGAACTATGCATTAAGTGAGGCATTACAGGAATCAGAATATATTGATGATTTTGCATTCACACCTGATTTGATGGGTGAAGTGTTTTCTTTCTATATAACAGACTTGGTTTTCCAACAGGTTTTATTAGACATGGGGAATGCGTGGTTTCATGCGGAAACGGCCATTAGACAAATAACTATGGAAAATGATCTTAGGGAGTTGATCAGCGTGGTTGTTGACGGGGCATTAGAAAAAATATCTGGCGGAGATGTATCCAATATTACTCAATCACAAATTTCACAAGTCCAGGTTTTGGCAATAAGTCAAACAATTACAGAGTGGGAGTCATATTAGATGACAAATTTTGTATTTCATCATGATCCAAAAAAGTTACCTACGTACAGTGAAATATGCCATCCCGTTCAGATGTACGACACATGCAAATGGAACGAGTTGTCGTCAAGCTGTATTGCACGGCCAATAATTGGAAGCATTAGAGACTTAGGCTGTCGAGTGTCGAATGAAGCTTTTGACTTTCTTACGATAGCAATGGCTGTTACTGCGGCAGACACTTTTTGCCAAAGAGACAGTGCAAAAAACTCATGGTCACGTGAGTTAGAATTAGATATTTCTCTGTATTCTCCAGAAATCTGGAACTCTATTTCTTCTGAGCTTGAAAAGGCATTAGGATATTTAACGGGTGATATTTGGAATTTGAATTTTACTCACGGAGGTTTGCGCGCCCCTCTTCCAAAAAGGAGTGAAAAGGCTCTTGATAAACGAAAAACATTAAAGGGGTTAGATTGTGTTTGTTTGTTTTCTGGGGGGCTAGATAGTGCTGTTGGCGCTATTGATCTTGTTAATGGAAAAGGAAAGAAACCATTACTAGTAAGCCATGCGTATAAAGGTGATGCTTCAAAGCAGAATCAGGTAGAGAAAGTGCTTCATGCAGGGGGGTATTCGAGATTTTCTTGTAATGCTGCTCCACGCTTGATTTCTGACCTGAATAAGAAAACAGATATTTCTATGAGAGGGAGAAGTTTTAACTTTCTGGCAATGGCTGTTGTGGGACTATCTGCAATACAAAAAATTAACGGTGGTGAGCCAAATAAAATACTTGTCCCTGAAAATGGTTATATTTCTCTAAACCCTCCTTTAACGCGTCGTCGAATTGGTTCGTTAAGCACGAGAACTACGCATCCGTATTTTTTGTCAAAAATACAGAAGATATTGGAGGATGTTGGGTTTGATGTGCATCTAATTAATCCGTATCAAATGAAAACTAAGGGTGAAATGATGGAGGAGTGCAAAGACCAAAAGGCGTTGAAAAAAGCACTCCCTTCTACTGTTTCTTGTAGCAACTGGCACCGGAAAGGCATTCAATGCGGCCGTTGCGTTCCATGTATTATTCGACGGGCAGCAGTTTACTATTCAAGTTTTTCAATTGATGCTCCCTATGATTCTATGAACCTTAAGTCTGTACTAAAGGGTGGAAATGAAAAAGATGATTTATTAGCATTGGTAACCGCGAACATACGGCTTTCAAAATTAAAAGATGCTTCGAGATGGGTGCGCGAAAGTGGCCCTCTACCAGATGAAAAGAATGAAAGGCTGAAATTGGTTAGTGTTTTTTCAAGAGGATTGACTGAAGTTGGTGTTTTTTTAAGGGAAGAAAAACTCCTATGATGGATATGCATTGTCACATAGATTTGTATTCTAATCCTGACGAGATTATTAGAGAATGTGTACAAAATAACTTGTATGTTTTATCGGTAACAACTACTCCCAAAGCATGGAAAGGGACATACGCCTTAACAAAGGGAGTTCCTAGGTTTAAAACTGCATTGGGTTTACACCCTCAGCTTGCACATGAAAGAGAACATGAATTACCTCTTTTTGACTCGTTAATCTCAGAAACTAAATATGTTGGAGAAATTGGATTGGATGGGTCTAAGGATTACCTGCCGCACATTGACAGTCAATTGCGTGTATTCCGCCATATATTAAATAAATGCCAAAAAAGTGGGTCGAAGATAATGACAATTCATAGTCGCGGAGCTGTTTCAGCAGTTCTAGATGAATTAGAAAAACACCCCAGTGCAGGACTCCCTATACTTCACTGGTTTTTAGGAACAAAGAAGGAGTTATATCGAGCAGTTGATTTGGGTTGCATGTTCTCAGTTGGGCCGGCGATGACAAGCTCAATAAAAGGTAAGAAAATTATGGAGTGGATGCCTAGAGATAAAGTACTCATTGAAACAGATGGTCCTTTTGCCAAGCTAGGTAAACGAGCTCTTCGACCTGTAGATTCACAATTGGTCCTAGAATATTTATCAGAGATATGGAGTTTACCCCTCAACCTCGTTAAAAATATTTTGAGAAATAACTTGATGAAGTTATAGAGTTATTTGCTAGGCCCCGTCGTAACTTAGTTTAAGTAATGAATTGCTCGCTAATCTTTTAAGCGATTTTTCTATTTAATACTCATCAGCTAATTACTTTGTGGCTCAATATATCTACATTTCGGATAGGCGCTACAAGCAATAAAGTTATTCCCTTTGTTTGAGCCTTTTGAAGCAGTTCTAGTGACGAGTGTTGAAGAGCACCGTGGGCAGGCGGCTTTCGGGCTAGGGTCAACTTGGGCTGATAATCTTTCAATCGCTTGATCAGAAGAGTCACTTGAAACAGCTAATTTAGGAAAGATCTGTTGCTGAATATTAGTGACACTGTAGTTATTACTTGCCTTGAACCGGTGAAGAACTAAATTAGCTTTTAGACAAGCGCCTTCTACCAAGGCATCACGCTCTTTTTGCTTCTTTGAGTTGTGAGATTGATCATCTAGCTCAATGACGGCAAGTATTGAAAGGTCATTAGGGTCACACACAACATAATCAAAATGTTTCCTAGATATTTTATTGAAGGCTGTTTGCCATTGGCTTTTATTGAGCTTGGCTTCAGGTTCAAGAATGTCAGCAATACGAACCTTGCCAAAAACAATGGCTTTATCAGCGTAGGCTAATGTAAGCACGCCATAAAAAGAGCGTTCTGCAACTGTAAATAAAGGGCCTTTTAACCTATAAGGGAAGGTTTCTTTCGGTTCTGGTGAAGTGGCTTTTAAAAAAGAAGGTTGGTTGACGCCATAGACATACCCAGGAATGCGATGTTTTCGTTTCTTTAAAAGAAACGCGATAACGAGAGCTAATAAAATTATAAAGATTAGCAATTCCATGTTTATCCTGACTGTTGATTGGTATGTCTAATGTTGGTATACGTTACCTGAAAAGGCGATATGGTTACAAGACGTCAGCTGCATTGAGTCTATCTTCAGGTGATTTCCATTGAGCAATGGCATCAAGAGCGTTTAAAGTTTCCAAGAGATTGCTTAGCCTTATTTAATTGTTTTAATAGGTGGTATTGTTGCTCTGGATGCTTTGAGCTTATTTCTAATTGAATTTGGTCGATAAAAGACTCTATTCTTTTTGCTTCAGACCACTGCTCAATTATTTCAAGCAACTCTTGCCTGCTATTTTCCTCGGCTTTCTTTTGCTTGCGCAAAACGGTGTTAATTCTTTCTTGTCGTAGATATTCTTTGTATTCAAGACGCCTTATTTCAGCACTTTTTAGTGCTTTGGTAGCTCTCTTAGGTATTGCCCTTGGGCTAATAGGGGCTCAATGGGCGGCTTAGTTATATATAGCCACTTTAATGCGGCTTTTATTGCCGAATTAATATAGTATTATTTGAAGAGTCTTAAACAATAATGTGAGATTAGTTCTTTGAACGGGAGGAAATATGAGTAAAGATTTTTATCAAGAAGATGTCATCAAAATGACCGGCGAAATAATGGATGTGATCGATAAACACATGGATCACGAGTGGTCGGGAACAGCAAAGTCTGATGAGTATTATGATAAATTCCAAATCATCCTTGAGGAGTTGTGTGGCTACCCAGACTTTAGGAATGCCAACTAAAAAGAAACATTCATGTCTCTAACAAGCAGCATGTAAAAGCTGAGACTGATAAGTACAGCTCACAACCGTATCTTCAGCCCCATTTTGTACTTCATGTGCAGCAATACCTCCGCCACACCTTTGGCGTCATCAACAGGGTGATGAGTGTGCTCTGTTTGACGCAAGTGCATAGAGCTGGCCCAAAAATCCTTCTGCATTCCTTTATATAAACAGTTCAAATTGGTTGATGAAAAACCAAACGGGTTCTCACCAAGA
>Ga0209081_1001116_pt1 | contig 16047 bp, 11 predicted proteins | sample GOMGulsemesocosm_4_FD_184636 | JGI IMG/M metagenome (GOLD analysis project Ga0209081, IMG submission 184636) | Methane-oxidizing microbial communities from mesocosms in the Gulf of Mexico - GOM15B Gulf of Mexico (SPAdes) (version 2) | ecosystem: Environmental > Aquatic > Marine > Cold seeps... | reverse complement strand
CACAAATTACGGGGTCAGGTCTTGCATTGCTGCATTTGGTACGGTCGCACGTAGATTGGGCAATAAGGGTACGCATACTTATCTATGAAACAGTAGTGTGTAAGACTCCCATATAAGTTGAGAAAAGGTTAGGCAACTTTCTTTTTCTAATGTTTTTGTTAAATTGACTAGTTATGAGTTTAAAGGTAATATTTCACCATAAGTAAGGTAGGTAATCAGGATATAAGGATGGAAGATAGAAGCGAACAAATTTCAAGTGAATATCTGACTCAAAAAGATATCGTTCAATTGTTATTGCATAATGCACAACATATGGTAACTAGGGAAGAGTTAAAGTCGGATATTAACGAGGTGAAAGACGAGATTGTAAAGGTGGAGTCTAGTCTTAGGCAGGATATTTCAAAAGTAGATGATAAGCTTTCAAAAGTGGAGTCTAGTCTTAGGCAGGATATTTCAAAAGTAGATGATAAGCTTTCAAAAGTGGAGTCTAGTCTTAGGCAGGATATTTCAAAAGTAGATGATAAGCTTTCAAAAGTAGATGCTAAATTCGATAAAATACAATGGCTAATTATTGCAACTATGCTAACTATCCTATTAAAAGACTCTGTATTGACATTACTGAAATAAAACAATAGGCGAGAAAAGTAAAAAAGTGCAAATCAAGGGGCGGCCAGCTTGATTCCAAGATTAGCTAAAGCATTAAAGGCGAACATAGCAATATAAGTAACCTTGGACTCTGATTTAAGAGTTGAAAGAAAATAAGAAACCCTAGTTTAGCAATAGACTGGGGTTTTTTTATGCCTTGTGGTTTTAACTGTTCTTGAGCTGCCTTTGACAGCAATATATGAGACACCCATATATTGAACTTCGTTCAATGTTTGTTGCCCTGAATTCAACTCATAAGTTGTGATTATGATTTGTATGTTTGTTTGTTACTAGTTGCTAAGTGAGTCTATTTGAATTTTACGCAATGCAAGGGTAAAATTAGTACAAAGGTAAAAATTCAAGAGTAGAGCAGAATGACAGATAACGAATTAAAAGAACTAGTAGCGAGTTTAGCCGTCTCTAATAAAGAATTAAGAGACTCCCAGAGGGAAACAGGTATTCATATTGAGGAGTTAAGAGACTCCCAGAAGGAAACCGGTATTCATATTGATGAGTTAAGAGACTCCCAGAAGCAAACGGATGTTCAATTAAAGGAAACAGATCGAAAATTAGATAAAGTTGCTAAGATGATAGGTGGTATCAGTGCTAATCAAGGCGATGTAACAGAAGACTTCTTTTATAATAACTTTATTAAGGATAACCATTTGGGAGAGTTATCTTTTGATGATATTACAAAAAACATGTCGAAGCACCGAGGTAAAACGCAAGAAGAATATGATATATTTCTTACAAATGGTGTGTCAATTGCCATTGTTGAAGTGAAATATAAAGCACATATTGAAGATGTTAAGAAGCTTGAACGAAAGTTTAATAATTTTAAAAAATTATTTCCAATCTACAAAGACTATAAGCTTTATGGTGCAATGGCTTCATTTCATTTTAACCAAGACACCAAAGATGAGTTGTTAAGGCAAGGTTACTTTATTGTTGAAAGAAGTGGTAATTTAATCACAACGGAAAATAGTGGTTATTTGAAAGTTGCTTAGTCTTGGACTCTGGTTTAGATAATCAAGGGGTTCAGATACCGCCTTAAAAAGCAACTTTATTTTGCTTTTATTTATTAAATAATCTCTTCTCTTTTCTTCCTCTCGATCATTAAAACTTAGCCTGTTATTTGATAATTTATATTAAATGGTTTTCCTGACTTCAATACACCATAGGATAAAATTAACAACTTTCTCATGACAGCGATTATAGCCACTTTTTTTGGTTTTCCATTATCGCCCTCCCGTATTTCGCAAGCCCCATAAAATCATGGGATCAGTCAGCTTGATATGAAATTACCTAACTGATGTTACACAGTCTTACTTAAATTCTCATTAAGTTAAGCATATCGAATGGGGCGCAGACTTGTCTGCTTTATATAATGCCCTGTGAAAATAGTTTTTTCACTGATGCGAAAAACAAAGTAACCGTAACCATCGTAGCCCGTATGGAGGTACGGAATACGGGATAAACAGCGCATCGCCCTCCCGTATTTCGCAAGCTCCATACGGGCTACTTGATGTTAGCTATAAAATTAATCGTTAGCCTTTATATAATGAGAGTTGAAGAAATAAGCTCTCTGCGTCACATCAGCAATTTAAAAAAAAATAACCTAGCTCTTTACTTGGTATGAAAATTAGCATATCCTAATATTGAGTTTTTAGTTTTATCTCGCTATTATTACATTTCCCTTTTAAATGAAGCACAGGGTACGCTGGAAGTGAGACTTTAGTCCCGCCTAGACTATAATCATGCGGGACTAAAATCCCACTTCCAAATGCTTCTAACTCACTAAAATGGGAAATGTAATAACAGTCCAATATAACAATAATAATTTTTAGAGGAATACCCCATGAAATCTAAGTTAATCCTTTTAGCTACTCTATTTTCATTGACTATCGGTTGTGCAACAGCTGAAAAAGTAAATGTTGCTGAAGAACCAAAGCTATATAACGAAACTTTAAATCCACGCCAAAAAGAATACCCTAACCATTTAGGTTTTAATGATTTACACATTCAAGCGATTCGTCACTTAAAACCAGACACACATAGCATTCATGATCCTAAACTAGCAATGATTGTGCATCATCACTGTAAAGCGTATGACGATGGCACATTTATTTGCTTAATGTTCCATTCAGGTATGAAAGATCAAGATAAACCAATGGGTTTTGAATATATTATTACCACCGCTCAATTTAACGCTTTACCAGAAGAAGAAAAACCATATTGGCACTACCATTTAGTTGAAGTACCACGTGCTCATGCAACCTTCCCTGATTTAACAGCAGAAGAAGCAGCTAAAATTTTACCTGCAGTTAACGAAACTTACGGTAAAGTAGTTTATTTCAAAAAACCTGAAGATAAATTTCCATTGGGCGAACCGTATGTAATGATCGTACAAGATATGCCTGAGCAAGATTAATTTTCTTTAAACTATTAAATAGAAAAACAAAAGGGGCTGATTATTCAGCCCCTTTTTTGCATGTGAGGTTTATTATGTCTTATTTATATCTTGTCTTATTGCTCGCCTCGTCCACTGTTTTTGCATCCAATACCTTAGGTTTACCATCGCTCGTTATTCCGCTTGATAATCCACAATCGGCAGAAAAAATAGCCTTAGGTAAAAAAATATTTAATGACCCGAATTTTAGCCAAAACGGAAAAATCAGCTGCGCAAGTTGCCATTTACAAGAATTAGCCTTTACTGATGGAAAAAAAGTAGCTGAAGGAATACACGGCTTAACCGGATTAAGAAATGCGCCCACTGTCGTCAATGCTGCATTTTTTGAAACATTATTTGTTGATGGCAGAGCAAAGAGTTTAGAAGATCAATCCTTACAACCGATGCTTAATCCCATTGAGCATGGTTTAAAAAATGAACAAGAAATTTTAGATATCGCCTTACAAAACCCCTATTACACACAACAAATCCAGCAAATATTCTCAGTAACAGCCGCTGAAATTAATGTAACGCATATTGCTAAAGCACTAGCGAGTTTTGAGCGCACACTCATTGCGGGTAACTCTAAATTTGATCAGTATTTTTTTGCACAAGATAGATCTCAATTATCAGCAAGTGCAGCTCGCGGCTTATTAGTCTTCAAACGTAAAGGAAACTGTGCAAATTGCCACGAAATTTCTTGGGATAATGCCTTATTTACCGATAATCGATTTTACAATATTGGCATAGGCTCTAAAACGATTACACCGATTGAAAATGACTTAAGCAATGCTCTGCGCAATTCAAAAAAGTTTCCGCTAACAGCCGCACAGCAGGAAGCGCTAGGGAGATTTAATGTAACGCGTATTATTAGTGATATAGGTAAGTTTAAAACACCAACGTTACGCAATATAGCACTTACCGCACCCTATATGCATGATGGAAGTGTTCAAACACTCGAAGCGGTTGTTGAATATTATGATAAAGGTGGGAGTAAGAATTTATATTTAGACCCTGCTATTTTCCCTTTACATTTAAATGATCAAGAAAAGCACGATTTAGTTGAATTTATGAAATCGCTAACCAGTGAAGTGTATATAAAACACTAATTTATTGCAGAAATAATTAATTTAACACTTTATATACCCAAACGACATGAAGGTGCAGAAAACTGCATCTTCATGTGTGATGGGTATAGTTATTCTACGCAACGAATAAAAGCAAGCTTCCTGCTGCAAAAAAGACTCGTTAGAAATCGGAAGCTTGTTTCGTACACGCTCCTAACTTGGTGTGACTGCCTTCAACCGTGCGCAGACTTCATTTCCATTTCCTCTGTACTCAACAGAACTAAAGCTTAGTTTATTTGCAATTGCAATTCCACGCCCATGATTATCCATCACCCTACGAGGTTCAAAATTCATATATTCTTTCCAATCAAAACCAGCGCCTTGGTCTTTCACGGTTATTTCAATTTCATCATTCTTTAATTGAAATTCTACTGAGGCTCGTCGCCCTGAATATTTATCTAAGGTCAAGCGTCGTTCAATTTCTTCTTCCCATTTTCCTGCGCTATTCAATACCGACTTCTCATCATAAGTCACCCCCAAGTTACCATGCTCAATAGCATTAACCATTAACTCAGTTAAGCCCATCACAACCGTTTGAGGCTCAGGACATGCATTACAAACCAAGGCTGCTAATGAACGCGCCTCATCAATAGTTCTAAACTCAAAACTTGCCGCTCTAAGCAAACTCATAAGCCCCTTGTCTTTATCAAGGCTTGTTTGCATACTTTTATATCGTAAGCGATCTCGGACCGCGGTTTTAACAACAGAAAGTAAAACATCCTCATCAAAAGGCTTGGTTAAATAATAATGCGCCCCTGCTTCTAGGCCTTCAGCAATATCTTTCACATCCGTTTTAGCCGTTTGAAAAATAACAGGACAATGCATTAATACGGCGTGCTGTTGCATCTTTAACAACACCTCCATACCATTCATATTAGGCATCATTCTATCAAGCAAAACGATATCAAATAGCTCGGGTTCTGCCTCCATCATTTTTAAAGCGATCTCACCATCTTCAGCCGTACTAACATTGTACAAGCCCTCTTCTTCTAGAAGCTCATTAATTATCTCAAGGTTAAATGGCTCATCATCAACAACTAAAATGTGGGGTAAATCTGTCATTTCTCATCCTTTTCTATTTTCCTAACGGGGATTACAAAGGTAAATATTGCACCTATATCACGATTTTCAGCCCAAATCCTGCCATCATGTCCAGTAATAATTTCTCGGCTAATCGCTAAGCCTAACCCAGTTCCACCAGAACTACTACGCACTTTACTGCTCTGAACAAAAGCATTAAAAACATCATCTAACTCGCTCTCCACAATGCCGGCACCCTCATCTTGCAATGAAAACATAAGTTCATTATTATCATTTTTCAATATACGAATAGTGATAGCGCCATTTTTTCGATTAAACTTAATTGCATTCGACAATAAGTTTGTCATTACCTGCATAATCTTCGTATTATCAAAAACACCTAAAATTGGCGTATCTGGCTTCTGCCATTTAATCTGTAAAGAGAGGTCATTTAGGCGCTGTTCCTGCTCAATAAGGCAAGCTGAAAATAGACTAACTAAATCCCCTTGTCTCAAGTCTAACACCATTTTTCCTGCTTCCAGCTTCGATAAGTCCAGCAAATCATTTAATAAACGTAATAATCGCCCCCCACTTTTTTGGATATTAGCAAAATACCCTGCTATTTTCTCACGTGTTGCCGTTTCAGCGTTATCGACACCAAACTTAGAAAAGCTCATAATGCCATGCATCGGTGTACGTAACTCATGCGACATATTGGCTAAAAAGGTAGACTTCATCCGATCAGACTCTTGCGCCAGCTTACGCTGCACAACCAATTCCAAATAATACTGATTTTTCAACACCAAATTACGAATACGCGCGATTAACTCTTCTTCAATAATAGGTTTAATAACATAATCACTCACCCCTAAATAAAATAGATCAATCCGTCGAGAAGCATCATCAAATGCAGTGACCGCAAGAATAGGAATATCCCCTTTCTGATCATTCAGTCGGCGAATACGGTTTATCAACGACATACCCGTCATTGTGCCATCCAATAAGATATCTGTTACCAATAAATCATAATCCTTTTGAAGATACGCTTCCCATGCCTCCTCACCCGACGCATAGGCATCTACTTGTAGTCCGTAACTCTCAAACATCTTAGTCACAACTTTTTGCTGAGAATAGGTATCTTCAACATACAATACCCGAGCAGAAAAGGGCTGTTGCTGCAATGTGAATCGGCTAATGAAATTAACTAATTGCTGCACATCTTTTTTATGAAACACCTCGGTAACACCTGCAGCCAGTGCATCGTTGTAAACCAGTGACGTTTCATCTGACGTAAATAAAATAACCGGCAAATGTGAATACCCTTTTTTTTGTCGGACGAGCTTGGTAAAGGCGATACCCTCACCATCAGACAAATGTTTGGCGACACAAATAAAATCTATATTATCTCGCTCTAGCTGCACCACCCCTTCCGCAACCGTCTCACATAAAACCAGCTCAATACCTGTATCAGAAAAAGTATCTTGCAAAATGATGTGAAACAAACTCGCTCCATCAATGATGAGTACCTTCATTCTGAAGCCTCTCTATTATCTTCGTTATATGAACGAGGCAACACAAAAGACAAGGAACTACCAAGATCACTATTATTTTCAGCCCAGATTTTACCGCCATGCTGCACAACTATCTCTTTACAAATGGCTAGGCCTAATCCCGTCCCCCCCGCGCCAGTATCTGTTTTAGAGCTTTGGATAAATGCATTAAAGACGCTCTCTAACTCCCCATCTGGAATTCCAATCCCCTCATCACTTAATGTTAAAGTGATCGCAGGCATATTGTCATAAGGCGAGTCTGAAAATAAAATAGTCAACCCTTTTCCCTCTGGTGTGAATTTAATCGCATTGGATAAAATATTATTAATTACTTGTGCAATTTTGGACGCATCATAATCCGCCAGTGTATCTATCGTCTCACCGTGCCAAGACAGTGTTAAGCCTTTTTCTTCAATTTTTGCACTTTGCTCTGTCACACATTCTTTTGCCGTTAATCTTAAATCATGAAGTGCAATATCAAGCTCCATTTTACCCGCTTCAAGTTTTGATAAATCCAATAAATCATTTAACAAAAGAAGCAAGCGCTCACCACTTGTTTTAATATTGCTAAAGTACGCTTCAAGCTTCTCAGGCCCAACCGTTGTGTGCCTTTTAAGACCAAATTGAGCAAAGCTCAAAATGCCATGTAACGGGGTTCGCAGCTCATGTGACATATTGGCAAGAAATTTAGATTTTTCTTTATTCGCTGTCTCAGCGTGCTCCTTCGCCTCATGAAGTTCGCTTGTTTTCTGTTTGATCCGCTCTTCTAAATGTTCTTTAGCGAAATATAACTCTTCAAACAACGCTTTACTTTTAGTAATATCTGAAAAAATACCTATGTAATTAATAACATCGCCATCATTATTACGTAAGGACGATATCATTAATAACTCAATATAAATCTCTCCCTGCTTATTTCTGTTCCAAATTTCTCCCTGCCAATAGCCTTGTTGATTAATGGCTTGCCATAATGTCTGATAAAAAAACTGATCATGTTGCCCTGAGCTTAGTATAGAGGGAGAATTCCCCACCACTTCATCAGCACTATAGCCAGTTATTGTGCAAAAGGCAGGGTTAACATAGGTAATGCATTTGTTTGCATCCGTCACCATGATTCCACCTTGTGTATGCTGCACAACTTGATCAAAAATAAGCCTTTGAGAGTGCTGCCTATCAAGTTCATTTTGCGACTCTCTTATCGTAATAATCATATTATTAATGGCACTAACCAAAGGGGCAATAGCCGGTGAACTGCTAGATGGAATATGTTTTTCAGGCAGTCCAAATTTATCAACCTGACTCATCACTGATAGAACTTTTATCATTGGGTTTAGTACAATTCTTTGAATAAAATAGTACAACCCTGCAATTAAGATAATAATAACCACCGCGCCATTGATTAAGTCATTCTTAACCAGCTGATTTAGCTCCGTTTCTAATACGCGGTCTGAGCGATAAACAGAAATTGAACCAATAATTTCACCCGTCTCGCCAGTTAAATCGCCGGAATACTGATAAGGAATTGATTGCACCCATTTACTATGCAAGGAGTTATCAAAGTCAATAAGCTCGCCACTTTCCAGCCTTACTTTTCCAGTTACATAGGGCGTGTTGCTTGCCATCATGCGCTGCATATAGGCATTTTCAACAATGATCACCTCACTCTTACTTTTTTCCATTTCAGTTTGTAATAACTCTTCATACTCATGAATAGAATATGACTCAATCAACGGGGCAATATTTTTTTGCAATGCAGTGAGGCTTAAATACGAACTAGACCGCATCTGTTCCAAGCGTTCACTCTTTACAACGTGGTAGCTATAAAGCATTTGTGCGGACATGACCACGGTAACAATCACAAAAACAGTTAAGGCTAAAAGCGTTTGCAATGAGTACTGTTTAATTCCCTTCATGGTTTAACTCCTAAAACATTCGTTTCAATTACGACTATGTTCTGCTTTATATTGTCTGCTGAAATCGGTAAAACAGGGAGTTCAATTATCCGCTCAACCTTATTCCCCTTCAAATACTGATCCATCACACTCACTGATTTCCTGCCCATTAAGTAAGGCTGCTGCATTGCTGCTGCCGTAATGACTCCTTGCGGAATTAAACGCATAAATTCGGGTTCAGAATCAAAACAAACTAATAAAACATCCTTCATTTTACCTGCATCATCAATCGCATCTAAAGCAGCTTGGTATTGGCTTGATCCCTGTAACCATATCGCCCTAACCGTCTCATCAGTTGCCATTAATTGCTGACTAAAATCATAGGTTTCTTGGTAAGAAAACGTCTTTTGCTGCTTAATCCCCACGCTATTTATCTCCCCCTCAGAAATAGCACGTATAAAGCCTTGGGTACGATCCCGACCATTCTTTCTTGTTTGAGGAATAGCAATAATGCCAACAGAGGCATTTTCCCAGCCTTTACGCTCTATTGCTTGCACAAGGAGTTGACCCAAGGCATACGAGCCAGCTCTATTATTAGAGGTAATATAAGAAACATACTCACCCTTTTCTGTACCTATATCTAAAATAACAACCGGAACACCAGCTTTGCTGGCAAGTTTAAGTAGCGTCACACTGGAGGAGGATGAAATAGGCGAAATAATAAGTGCAGCCACCTTGTCCCTTATTGCTTGTATGGCGAGTGCTAACTCATTTTTTTTGTCATTATCAGCGCTATAAACATCAACTGAATAGCCTAGAGTCCCCGCTTCCTGCTCAACACCTTTCGCCATAATCGACCAAAAAGGAATCGTAATATCAGACACCAGATAGACCATTTTCTTTTGGTTTTGAAGCTTACCCTCATTTTTTTCATCAGCTGATGCTGTTATAAACAACAACAGCAAGCAAACAAACACTATTTTATTAACATACAACCTCATATTTAGTCCCTAATTTATGATCGCGTAGTTTCAAAATTATAAGGCAATGTAAAGCTAAACTCAGCCCCACCCTCGGCACTGTTTTTAGCCCAAATCTCACCGCCATGCTGCTCGATTATTTTTTTACTAATAGCCAGCCCTAACCCCGTTCCTCCTGCCCCCGTATCTGTTTTGGAGCTTTGTACAAAGGCATCAAAAATATCGTCTAACTCGCTAGAGGGGATGCCGATACCTTGATCTCTCATCATAAACATAACGCCTTGCGCCTTATGCTTTATTAAAACAGTAATGACAGAATGCTCAGGCGCAAATTTAATGGCATTGGACAAAATATTGGTTATTACCTGCCCCACCCTCGTCGCATCAAACTCAGCGACAACATCACTATCAGCCTGAACATCGAGCGTTAAATCTAAATCTTTAATTCGCTGTTCCTGCTCTAAAAAACAATGTTGCCAAATTTTCTGTAAATTGCAGCGCTCTTTCTTAAGCAGCATCTTTCCTGCATCAAGCTTAGATAAATCTAACAAATCATTTAGCAGAACTAATAGTCGCTCACCACTCACATTAATATTTTTAAAGTAGTGCTGTAATTTTTCTCGGCTTACTGACTCAAACTTTTTAATACCAAAGCCAGAAAAACTTAATATCCCATGCATCGGCGTACGTAACTCATGAGACATGTTTGCCAGAAACTCTGATTTGGAATGGTTTGCGTGGTCTGCTGATTGTTGTAGCGCTATCAACTTGTGTTCCTGTTCTTTTCTGGCGGTGATATCAAGCACCGTTCCAAAAGAAACTACCGGATTCCCCGCGTTATCATATTCAGTTTCAGCCTGAGTAAATACAGACTTAATACGCCCATCTTGCATAACAATACGGTGTTCACATTCCCAGTCATCACCTGATTTTATTGAAGCAAGATAGAGAGCTTCCAAATTTTGCCGATCATCCTCATGCACAATCTGAAAAAAACTATCGTAAGTCGGAGTATGCTCAAGGGGGTAACCATAAATATGGTATGTCTCCTTCGTCCACTCCACTTTATTAGTTTTATACTCATGCGTCCAGCTACCCAAATGCGCCAGCAATTGCGCCTTTTCTAAACGCTGCTGTTGCAGTTGATTGTCTTCTTCAAGCCCTTTCTCCACAGATATATCGCGCCAAGCTACAAGCACCACCTGTTGCCCTCTTTGGTTAAGTCGTGTTAATAATACATGAACCCAGAAGACCGACCCATTTTTCTTTTTATGTTGCCATTCAAACTCATGTGTTCCCATCTGCAAGCACACATTAATCATTTCCTCCTGCTTTTCACTGGATAAGCGCCCGTCAGGCTGATATTTAGGGGAAAGCTCGCTAGGACTTTTCATTAATTCTTCTTTAGATCTATACCCCATTATTGAGATAGATTTCTCATTACACTCAGTAAAAACTCCATTTTTTAATAACATCAAGCCATGACCGGACTTTTTAAATAAAATACTAAACCATTCTTTTTCTTGTCTATTTTCTTCCAATAGCTTAGAAAAGTTTTCGACCAACTGATTAATCGATTGACTAAGAATAAAAAGTTCATCATTCGTTGTTAATGAAATCTTAGCACTCAAATCCCCTTGCATATGCCGCTTGAAAACATCGTTTAGATGATTTACATTTCGAGATAAGGCAATGGATAATCCTACTAATAAATAAGCAGAAAGGAGCATAAAAAATAAGGCAATACTCCCCTGGATTAGCATTTCTAGTTTTAAGGCTTCCGCTCTACTTTCCAGCGCTTTGTTAAGCTCAGGCAAAACACTTTGGTAAAGGTAATTATAAAGGTCATCAATATCGGCTGAAATCTTAGTATAAAATAGAGCAGGTTTAGTCTGAAATTTTTGCCCTATAATATCAAGATCTATCAATACAAAGCTCTGTTTAACTTTATTTTCCCAATTATCATAAGTGGTTTTTGTTTCTGTCTCTAAGCTTGGTAAGTAATGCTGAATCTTGGTTAAATAAAAGCGTGAATCCCTCATGCTGTTTTTTACGTTGTAACCTAGTATTTTCAACATATCTCCCTGCCTACTCGACACGCTCCCATTCATTAGAATGCCCACAACTAATGCACGAATCCTACCTAAATCCTCAGCCATATCTGGTGTAGTCATCAAGGTGCTTGTTATCAGGTAATATGTATCCAGCTCACTGTCTGTAATAAGGTGATAATAATCACCAACAAGCTGTAAGAGTACCCTTAGTTGCCGAATAAAATAGCTATATTCAATAAAGCTTTGCTCAACACTCTTCTCACCTTGCCTATTTTTTACTAGCCCCCATAAGTCTGATAAGTCTGATAAGTCTGATAAGTCCGATAAGTCTGATAAGTCCGATAAGTCCGATAAGTCTGATAAGTCTGATAAGTTTCCATCAAACCCAGTGAGTAACTTCATTTTAGGGTCTAGTTGCTTCAACACGGCGCGGAACTTAGCTTCTGTTGCTTGTAAATTAGCCTCATAGCGTATTTGTAAAGCTGTATTCCCACCAATAATGGCTGACGATAAGCCCCGCTGCTTCTGTGCAAGCTGCACCAGCTTTAGAATCGACTCGACATGCTCTAGTCCCTTTAACTCATGCTGAACAATGACTACCGAACTATTTAAATTCTTGTATAAGTTAAAAACTAAGCCACTCATCGAAAATAAGACCAGTACAGATAATAACAAGAACTTTTTCGAATAATTCAGCTGATCCATTAGGGCTATTGCAGGCCTAAAAAAGTGATACATAATCAGTTCCCTCTGGTTAGTTGGGGTAGCGTGAATATAAAATTCGCCCCTTTATTATGTGGGGACTCTGCCCATATTTTGCCGCCATGAAGCGCGACAATTTCTTTGCTAATGGCAAGCCCAAGTCCCGTGCCGCCTGCCCCTGTTTTGGTTTGGCTACTTTGAATAAAGGCATCAAAAATAGCATCAAGTTCTGCCTTAGGAATGCCAACACCCTCATCCTGTAAAGAAAAGGTGATTTTCTGGGTATTATCTTGCGTAATCGCCACGCTGATTTTGCTGTTTTTAGGGCTGAACTTAATCGCATTTGATAAAATATTGGTCATTACTTGAGTAATTCTTATCGCATCAACATAGCCCGTCACCTGCGGATGGCGGGGGTTGATAACAATATCTAAACCTAACTCTTGCATTCTTTGTGCCTGCTCATTACAACAGTGGGTAAATAAATCATTTAAGTTGGTCTGCTCTTTGTTTAACTCCATTTTCCCTGCCTCTAGCTTAGACAAATCTAACAGGTCATTCAATAAAACAAGCAATCTGTCACCACTGATTTTTATATTGGTGAAATATTGTTTTACTTTTTCTTTTGAAACGGTGTCCCCTCTTTTTATACCAAAGCTTGCAAAGCTCAAAATACCATGCATCGGTGTGCGTAATTCATGTGACATATTGGCTAGAAATTCTGATTTTTCTTTATTGGCTGTTTCAGCTTGCTCTTTTAGTTTAATCAGTAATGATTCTTGCTCTTTGCTTTGCGTAATGTCTAATACCGAGCCATAGCTACGTATCGTATTTCCTTCGCTGTCATGCTCCACGCTGCCTTGCTGGTGAATATATTTTATTCGCCCCTCTTTCATTACAATTCTATGTTCAAGTGAATAGTCACTTCCTGTTCGTAGCGACTTCAAATAAGCCCTATTAACCTTGTTCACATCATCCGGGTGAATAATGTTTATAAATTCATCAATGCTGGGAGAGGTGCTGCGATCCAACTCAAATAGCGAATAGGTTTCTTGCGACCATGTTACTTGTTGCGTTGTTAAATCTAATTCCCAACTGGCTAAGTGTGCCATTTTTTGCGCCTGCTCTAATAAGTGCTGACTTTTTCTTAATTCATTCTCCCTTTTAACCCTCGCACTTATATCTCGTGAAAAGACGCTATATACAGGCTTATCTCCTAGCATAAAGTGACTAATACTTACCTCAACGGGTAAAATATTGCCTGTTTTATGCCGGTGACGACAGTCCATAGACTTGGCTTCACCGGGTTGAAAGGTAGCAAATAGAATGGTTAGCTCATCTACTGACAAATCAGCAATGTCAGATGATTTTAATGCTAATAGTTCATCTCGGCTATAGCCAACCTCCCTGCACGCTTGCTGGTTGACATCTAAAACATGACCTTCACTATCAAACAAATAATAGGCATCAGCCGACATATTAATCACCTGCTTAAAGCGTGACTCTGATTCTTTTAACTGTTGCGCTCTTTTTTCTGCCCTTTCTTTTTGATAAAGAGAAAAGCCGAGTAAACCAGAGACTAATAAGCCCACCAAAGGCCCTTTAACTAAACTAAATAAAAAACTCCTACTTTCGCTGCCATGGCTCGCTAATATCGCGGCAGTAGGGAACGCTTCCACTTGCCATATTCGCCCCCCAATAGCAACATCTTCCGCCTGATAAAGGTGTGTGCCCCTCAGATGCTCTAACGCTGGATTAACCACAAGTGCTTGCCTTCTCCCGCCAGTAATATCACTCACGCCTATTTCTAAGTGATTTTTTTCTCCCGCTATTAATTCAATATGATTAAGGAAGGAGCCCATTCGTAACACGACCTCAACCAATCCCAATAGCTTGCCCTGCTTATAAACAGGGAAAAACATTAATACACCCTGCTGCTCTCCAGCCTCTTGTACTAACGTAAACGGCGCACTAACGACGTATTCTTTGCCACCATCGACTATGCGGTTTACCGCCTCTCGTGATTGTTCAATACTGATTGTATTCAGTAAGTGTATTTGCTTATTTAACGCGGCGGGCTCGTAATACTTTATCGGGAAATAAACATCCTGTTCAACCGCTATTATCAAGCCTGAGTCTTTAGAATGGTCCATGATGCGATAGTTTTTGAAACCCTCATCTTGGATTCTTTGCTCAAAACTAGCTCTTTGTGCATGTTCTATTCTTGGTAACCAGTTAAGCGCCTGAACTTCTGGCTTATCATCGAGCACAATCTCGGCGAAGCGTCTAAACTCGGAACGGCTGACAAAGTGACTCCCCTCAAAATAAGCCTGAACAGCGCGAGCAACACTCGTTTCCGAACGCAATACAAAGGTAAAGGAATTAAATGCTTTCTCTGCTGCCGCGTTAAACTCATAATGAATTGCATCATCTTGCCGTTTAACTTTTTCACTATAGTTTAAGTAGGAAAGTACATTGATAAATGAAAATAGCAGTATAGGCAGTAATATTATTTTTAACCTTGCGTTCAAAACGTAACCCTTTTTTTAGATTCATCAACTTTTAAGATGAATATTCTTACTTTGCAACCTATTACACTTCCCATTTTAGTGAGTTATACCCATGCCACTTGAAGGTGAAGTCATTTTTTATTTGTCATCCCTGCAGTCTTTTAGCAGGGATGACAAGTGAGGAAAATTCTGCATCTTGATTTCGTTTGGGTATATAAGCATTTGGAAGTGGGACTTTAGTCCCGCATGATTGTGGTCTAGGCGGGACTAAAGTCCCACTTCCAATATATCCCATGCTTCATTTAAAAGGGAAGTGTAATAGGCGTTGCTAGCCAATAAGACTAAATAATATCTTGTCTCGTACTCGTCACTTTTGAGATCTGTTCCAACTCGTCACTCCCGAGGCCTTTTATCGGGAGTCCATACCGTTATCTAGCCAAACACGCCACCTATCCTAGGTAGGTTTGGACAGCCTCTAGTAACTGCGTATCATTAAATGGCTTGGTGATATAGGCATCTGCTTCTGCATCCATACCTTGTTCAATTTCAGGCTCCGATGCCAATGCAGAGACCATTATAATGGGCAGGTTGCCACAGCCTTCCAGTTGCTTTATTTTTTGGCAGGCTTCTATCCCCCCCATTTCTGGCATGTTTACATCCATTAATATTAAATCGGGCTTTCTATTTTTAACGGATTCAATACATTGAGCCCCATTTTCAACACAGACGAGTTCATAGTCATCCTCAAGCAATTCTTCTAAAATCATTTGGTTCATTGGTTCATCATCGGCAGCTAGAATATATGGTTTTGTCATTGATTTTCCTTAAATTGTCTTTGTTTATATATTTGATGTTACGCAGAGGGTTAAAAAACTTATGATTTCTCTGCCATTACATAACATCAGGTATTACATTTCCCATTTTAGTGAGTTATAAGCATTTGGAAGTGGGACTTTAGAGACTGTGAAAGTATTATGCGTAGGTTGGGCTGAAGCATGAAGCCCAACATTTAATGCTAGATAAGCCATTGATTGTTGGGCTTCGCAAGCTCAGCCACAACCTACAAAATCTGTTTTTACAGGTTATTATTGAATACTTTCACAGTCTCTTTAGTCCCG
>Ga0209081_1001115_pt1 | contig 16057 bp, 15 predicted proteins | sample GOMGulsemesocosm_4_FD_184636 | JGI IMG/M metagenome (GOLD analysis project Ga0209081, IMG submission 184636) | Methane-oxidizing microbial communities from mesocosms in the Gulf of Mexico - GOM15B Gulf of Mexico (SPAdes) (version 2) | ecosystem: Environmental > Aquatic > Marine > Cold seeps... | reverse complement strand
CAATCCCTGCCTGTATTGCGCCATGGTGGACAGCGGAACCATTTGGTTAAGCTGTTCTTTTGCACTGTTTTTCCCCGCTAAAATTTGCTCAAAGTATTCTATAAGCTGCGCTTTATTTTGTTCTACTTTTGACCCTGCACCTATGTTGGTTAGGTCTATAAAAAATTCATCAAACAGCTCGGACAGGTCGTTTACTACGTCCATATTCAAAAACTGCTCATCGTTATAAATACTTGGGTAACCGCCTTTTTGCTTATCAATCGCAAATGAAACGCCTTTTACATTGGTAATGGTGGTGGCTTTTGTACATTTCAGCATACAGCCGTCTTCAATGGTGGGCTTTTTACAGCCAACCGTTTGCTGAAAAAAGCACTGGCGGCTGGTCATCATTAATATCGGATGATAGATGCTATACAGCAATTTGAAGTTTTTAGGCCGTGCGATATTTTTAATTTGCAGTCGGTTAATTTCATTTGAAATAAACGCGCCTTTACAATTCAGCTCTTCTTGCAACGTTAGCAAGGCGTACGAATTGGTCGTATTCAAAAAAGGCCCCGCAATCCAGTCAATACCCAGCTCCACCGCTTTATAAGCAACACCGGTATTATTACTCACAATACGCGCAGGCTTTACTTGCTGAAGAATCCTTACTGCCTCGGAGTAATCCTTACCAATTAACACGGCCGGAAACCACGGAATAAAACGTGGGTTTCTTAGCAATAAATCAATATATTTATCGCAGCCTTTCTTAAAACTTTCGGGGAGTTTGAAGTAAATATCTGCTTCTGTTTCATCCGCCAAATAGGCATCTTCTTCATCGGCAATAAGTAGCGATAAGCTGGGAACATTTGATGTGTTGTCTATCTTTGGGTGTTTAACTAACTTGGGCACATCCACTAAGGGAACAACATCCACTGAGTTATTTAATAAAAAGGCCGCCTCACTTTTTAGAATCGCCAACTCTTTAAACGGTATGCTCAGCCCTTCCGCTAATGATGAAGCGTCCAGCGATTCCAACGTATGGTGAGCGCTGTTAAAACTTTTAAAACGTTTTTCTAAAACCTCGTGCGTTAGCGCAGCTTTACCAGCTGCCACTAAATGAGTTTCCGTTTGTAAAACAAATGATTCCGCATCGCTATCATCATCCCCTACTAGTTGAATATTTAGGCTTAATGGCTGATTAATTTGACCTGAAAATACTAGCGTTAAGTCCCTTTTTTCAATACTCAGCCCACTAATTTTACTAGCTAAATCTTGCCCTAATTTATTCCTGTCGTCGTACAGGTCTTGCTTGGCTTTGTGTATATGAACCAGCGAAACCGCTTGGCTTTTAACAACCGCATGTTCAACACTATGGTCTCTAGGGTTATCTGTAAACATCGCTTTATTAAGGTTTCCCTTTAAAAACGAGTTTGTGAAGTCACGGTTAAAGACTTTATGTAAATTAGAATCATCACTCAGCAGTTTTCCACTGATTGCAAAAGTATCCATCTGCTTACGCCAGCTATCCACCACCGTATAAACATAGTGAGCACCCTTAATACGCCCTTCTATTTTTAACGAATCAACCCCTGCATCAATTAATTCAGGCAAGTCAAAATACGCAGAGTTATCTTTCAAATTAAGGGGAAAGTTATGCCCCGTTTCGGTAGTTTCGTACTCATCCCGACAGGCTTGGCTACAGCTGCCACGGTTACCCGAATTACCCACACTCACCGAACTTGAGTAACACTGCCCTGAAAAAGCGATACACAACGCGCCATGCACAAACACTTCGGTTAACACCTTATGCTGGTGCGCTAACGCTGTCATCGCCTTCACTTCAGCAAGGTTTAATTCACGCGATAAATTAACCCGCGAAGCACCCATTTTCCCAAGTAACTCAATTTGCCCTTCGTTATGCGTGGTCATTTGCGTTGAGGCGTGAATATCTAAACTAGGAAAGTAGTGTTTCACTAGATGAAAAAGCCCCAAATCTTGCACAATGATGCCATCAATACCGGAGTTAACCAGCTTATTAAGCAACTTAATTAAACTAGGGAATTCATGCTCTAAGATCACCACGTTTAAGGTTAAAAAAACCTCACAATCATGTTGATGTGCCAAACGCAAAACGCCACAGAGCTGCTCAAATGAAAGGTTACTCGCCCTATTACGCGCATTAAACATATCTAAGCCGCAATATACCGCATTCGCACCTCCAACAATCGCGGCTTTTATCGCCTCAACATCACCGCCGGGGGCTAACAATTCAATCTGTTTATTCATAACAACGTCAGGGTCTAAAATTTTGAATGGCGATTTTATCTATATATCCTTCTTATTTCTATAAATCACTGAAAATTCTTTGACTTAGCGCGTAATTAATTGTCAGCCTATCGTTAATCCTGCATACTCGTTTTCCATTCCCACCTTCCGAGTCTGTACCTTGCAACAATTTATTTCATTAGTTCTTGAATCTGGCAAAACAGGCTTAGATATGGCGCTATACATCCTACTACCCATTATGGTGGTGATGCTCGCATTAATGAAGCTTCTGGAAGCCAAGGGGTTACTCAGTTACATCGCCAACAAATTAGCCCCCATCTCCCAAGTTTTTGGTATTCCTGGCTTAGGGGTTTTCGCCATGATTAAACTACTATTCGTTAGTTTTGCCGCACCAGTCGCCAGCCTTTTATTAATGGAAAAAGGGCAAACCTCTCGGCGGCATATCGCTGCAACACTAGCCATGGTTATGGCCATGTCCCAAGCTAATGCCTCATTTCCTTTATCCGCCGTTGGCTTAAATTTAGGTTTTGCACTAATGAGTTCAATTGTTGGTGGTCTTTGCGCAGCCGCCTTCACCTACTATATTTTATGTCGCCACCTTGCTCTTGAAACAGACCATGAACAACGTGTTGAGCCGCTTCAAGCGGATAAAAAAGATCAATCCATTATGCAATTGCTGGTTGAGGGTGGGCAAGAAGGCGTCAAAATTGCCATCAACATGATCCCTATGCTTATTCTTGCCTTACTGCTCGTTAATATATTGAAGGCCAGTGGCGCAATCGATTTATTCAGCACCGCATTAGCACCCGCTCTTGGGTTTATTGGTTTGCCAGAAACAGCCATGCTACCAATAGTAACCAAATTTATTGCTGGTGGTACAGCTTTTACAGGCGTAACAATCGACCTTATCAACCAAGGTTTATTAAGTGCTCAAGACCTTAACCGTATGGCGGGTTTTGTGCTCAATCCGCTTGATATTGCGGGTGTTGCTGTTTTTGCTACCGTTGGGAAACGTCTAGGCAGTGTTCTACGCTATTCTGTTTACGGGGCATTGTTTGGTTTGTGTGTACGTGGAATATTGCACTTAATTGTTTTTTAAAGTGCTCACGACTATCTATAATACTGAAAACCATTAACTGAGCGACCGACCATGGATAACAACATTAAACGCATTCTTATATGGAGCGGCTGGTTCCGCCTGAGTCACTTACTGATTGGCCTTAGCACACTCGTTTTACTTGCCACAGGTAGTTTAATTCAGCACAGTCCTTTACTCGCATTACAAGCCGTTGATATTCACAACTATAGTGCGGGCTTCTTTTTAGCTGGCTTGGTTGTTCGCATTATATTAATGTTTTTTGGCAAGCCTCATGAACGTATCAATTACCTGATTCCACACATAAACGAATGGAAAACTATTCGTGAGATGTTAATTTTCTACGCATTACTAGGCAAAGCCAAGCTACCCAACTGGTACGCACAAAACCCATTTTGGAAGCCTATTTATTTGTTAGTTTATAGTGTTTTAATCGTCCAGTTAATCAGCGGCATCGTACTCGGTAATGAAGATTTTATCTTAGGTTACCCACCACGGCCCATTCATCAACTTGGCAGCGAGCTATTACTTGCTTTCACCCTACTGCATATCGCCTGCGTTATTTGGCATGACTATAAAGCGGCAGGAAGTGACGTATCGGCAATGATTAATGGCTTACGAACATTCACCACCGAAAGCAGCACTACGGATAAAAGCAGCCAAGCGGTAACGTTTACCCCCATGAGCGAGTTTAGCCATAAAAAGCCCACAAAGAAGCCGTAAATTATTTATTACGTAAATTGCTAGAGGGTTAAATCGGGTTTTATCCACTCACTACAGCTCTGTGTTTGAGGCACAAAGCTGTAAACCTTCAGCATCGAGTATATGAATATGACGTCTATTCCTTGTAATGTAACCCCAACTAACAAGCTTAGCAAAAGCACGGCTCACCGTTTCACCGGCTAGCCCTAGGTGGTTAGCTATATCCTTGATAGGCATATTTAAATAGACACCATTTGGTTTACCATCCAAAGGTTCCGAGCGCTGTAAAATAATTAATATAAAACAGGCAACTCTAGATGCCGCTGATGGTTTAGACAAACACTCCAGTATAACTTGTGATGCAGCAAGAGCTTGACCGTACATTTTAACGGCTAAATCAGACAGTAGAGGAAACTCCCTTCTTAGCCCAGCTAACTGCACATAATCAATTCGACAAACTAAGCTATCTTCAACTGCTGTTGCCGTCGTTAAGGCAACACCTCCTGCCATGCTATCCAAACCAATCAATTCGCCAGGTAAAAAGAACTCATGAATACGAAGGCTTCCCGTTGCTAAACTGCTATGCGATTTAAACCCTCCTGACTTTACAACATATAAATACTGGGCAGAACTGCCTTGCTGAAAAAGATCCGTATTATAGGCCCGCTTTTCATTGGTTTTAACAATTTTGCTAAAGCGATATAAATTTTCAGCATCAAAAGTCGCTGGCACACACTGGCTAAAAAGCGCACAGTTGTCACAGTCATTTATTGTTTCTTCTATCTCATGCATTTCGATGAACAACCTTACTTAAAATATAACTTGAAATTAACGGTTTTTTATAATAGCAAACCTTAATGATAATTATCCTATTTTTTTGCAGTGCAATATTATCAAGTGATCAGCATCAAAGAAGTTCCCCCCCGCAAAAAAACACCTTACTTGCACGAAATAGTTAGTACACTAACTAACTGCCTAAGCTCATATTCGTACATCACAATGTTACAAATATTGGGTTTGCCATAAAACACTGAATAACTGGAGACGATCATTAATATCAGTAACTACGAATCACTATTATCGGCCGCTAAACAACAAGCTGAGCCACAACGCCTTCTCTTTGTCTTTCTGAAAAGCTCTCTCCCCGATGAGCATAATGAAACTGAAGCCAATAACTTTCAAGCTGGGCAAGGCGGCCTACTACAGCCTGTTATGTGTGTAGATAAAACACTTGATGAACTAGGCAGTTTTTCAGACTTAGTTACGGAATCAAAACATACCGGGCAAGAGTGGCAAATTGTTTTAATTGCAGCCCTATCAGGCAAAAATGGAATACCACCGAGCAGCAATGATGCCGAAAAGCCTCTAAAAATGATGGTTCATAGCGTGGAAAGCGGTGGTGATTTATCTCGTTTTATGGCGTTTGATAATGAAGGCCACCCATTACAGTTTAGCTAAACTAACGGTTGAGTTTTAGTCGAATAAAAGGGGTTTTTTATTCGACTAAAACAAATCTAGCTGCTGCTTATGCTCTGCCGCTTGCTCACCCTTATCAAAACCACTCACCGTAACGCCAAGTAAACGCACGGCTTGTTGTTCAAGGTCTATACGAGATAATAATTCAAGCGCTCCACGTTGCAGCATCAATAAATCAACAATGCCCCTATCAAAACTTATCGCTCGGCTAATTTGCTGAAAATCAGCATACTTCAACTTTAAGGTGAGTGTTTTAGCTTTTAACTGATGCTTGCCTAAGCCTTTCCATACTTTCTCGCACAAACCGCATAACTGTTCTTGCAACGTGGTTACATCACGTATATCGGTAGTAAACGTTGTTTCTTTACCTAAAGACTTACGCTGCCTCGCACTCCGTACTGGGCGCAAATCTATCGCACGCGCAATGTTATAAAAATACTCGCCTGACTTGCCAAATGCAGCAACCAATTCATGCAGGCTCTTAGTTCTTAAGTCACGCCCTGTTTTAATACCAAAACGGTTCATTTTAGCCTCAGTAACCGGCCCTACCCCATGAAGTTTAGCAACATCCAAATCTGCAACAAATTGCTGCCCTTGAGCAGGCTTAATCACATATAAACCATTAGGCTTATCCATATCAGAGGCTACTTTAGCAAGAAATTTGTTATACGAAACACCTGCGGATGCAACCAGTTGAGTTTCCTTAAAAATAGCGTCTTTTATTGCTTGTGCGATACGTGTCGCTGAACCGTCCAAAACATCAGCCGTACTCACATCAAGATAGGCCTCATCAAGTGACAAAGGTTCCACCTCCGATGCATAACGCCAAAATACTTGTTGAATAACAACCGATACCGCTCGGTACGCCTCTATTCTAGGTGCAACAAAAATAGCATTGGGGCACAAGCGATAAGCTCTGGAACTGGGCATTGCAGAATGAATTCCAAACTGTCGTGCCTCATAACTACACGCTGCAACCACTCCACGGCTATTAGGTTGCCCACCCACAACGACAGGCTTCCCCTTAAGCTCTGGGTTATCCCGCTGTTCAACCGAAGCAAAAAAGGCGTCCATATCAATATGAATTATTTTCCGTTGTGTCATAACCTTTTTTTAAAGTAGTTTATTAATTTCACTACGGAAATACAGCTGCATCTCCCACTTACATAAAAAACAGGGGGTAGCCCATACCTCATTCATATTCTCTCAACCGCAATATAAACAAGTCGGCATAAACCCAAAGCAGCACCATAGTCTACACAGGTAACAACCGAACCAATTAAATTTCGATTGACACACTATGTAGCCAAACTTATAATAAGCATTACTTACTATTACCTCGCCATATTTATAATGCCTATTGAACATGACATGCTCGGTTTTTTATTAGCCGACGTTTCTCGCATGATGCGCCGCGCTTTCAATAAACATATTGAAAATAGCAGCCTCACGCTTGCCCAAGCAAGAGCGCTCGTTTATGTCTCTCGCCACGGAGGCATTAGGCAGAGCCACCTTGCCGATATGTTAGAAATACTGCCAATTACTCTCACTCGTTTAATAGACCAGCTTGTGGAAGAAGGGTTAGTTGAACGAAAACCTGACCCTAATGATCGGCGAGCACACAAAATATTTATAACCGACCAAGCCCCCCCCATCTTAACGTCTATTCAAAAAGCTGCCGCATGCATTCAAAACGATGCACTGATCGGTTTAGATGAATCGCAAGCCTCTCAGTTACTGAGCACACTGCAAACCATGCGCGACAACCTAGGTTCAGACTAACAAGCCGAACAACAGATTCTAAAAGGCTACGCGCAAGGCCTTAAACATTGCCACTAACATTAATATAGAAAAGTAAACATGACATATAAAACACCATTTTTAAGCCGCTACCGACATATTCAATTAGCTATCGTTATAACGCTAAGCGTGCTTTGCACCAGTAGCTTTGCCGGTGATGGCATGCAATTCAACACCCTGTCAGCCTCTAAACAATTAGACTCTGGGCACACGCTAGTGGGTGTGGTCGGCACCATTCAAGAAGAATTCCAAGGTAAAATCGCTTCTGTTTTTGTCGCTAAAAAAACTGATTTTGGCGCTGTTTTCAAAACGGGTTATTTTGGTTATTTTGCCAAGCAAGGTAAAGACACTGGCATTCAAGAAGATCACCGTCTACGTGCTTCGCTAACCTATAGCACTAAACTCGGTGACTGGGTACTCAAGCACCGGTCTCGTGTTGAATACCGAATGGGCGAATTATCCGGTGGTTTTCGTTACCGCCCAGCTTTTACCGCAATGCAGCCAATGAAGTTAAACAGTCAAACACTGATTCCATACGCTGAGTTTGAACCTTTTTACGACTTCAAAGCCGACCATTTGACCCTTGCGTTATTCAGTGCAGGGGTAAAATGGATGCCGACTAAAAATGTGATGGTAAATATTGGCTATATGGATATTTACCTAAACAAGGCAAACACTCATACCAAAGGCCCCGTCTTAGGTCTTCACTTTAAGCTATAAACGACGAGTAATTTAATACATTACCCCTGTTTGTCGTCACATTACCAAACGACAAACAGGGTTAGCATCATCTTTACCCTAGGTAACGTTAGGCTACATCAAGTCTGTCTAAATTCAATAGTGCCATCTTCCATTTCATAGATCGCATCAAACACGTCAAGAGCTCGTTGATCATGAGTAACGACAATAACGCCTGTTCCATGGTTATGTGCAATATCTCGAAATAACTCCATAACCTGACGGCCTAAATGACTATCCAACGCTGCTGTCGGCTCATCTGCAAGTATTACAGCGGGTTTATTAGCCAGTGCTCGACTAATGGCAACTCGCTGTTGCTGCCCACCTGAAAGCATTGATGGTAGGTTATCAGCACGATCTGCCATACCTAGTTCGTTTAATAGTTCTAATGCACGGTTTTTTGAATCTTGCACACTATAGCCATTAATTTCTAAAGCAATTTGAACGTTTTCTCGTGCCGACAGAAAAGGTATTAAATTAGCTTTCTGAAAGACAAATCCAATATGTTTTTTTCTAAAGTTTTTCAGGTCAACCATCGGCTTTGAGCCATTTAAGACTAATTCCCCACCAATTTTAATCGTCCCTGATGTTGGGGGGTTAATTAAACCAACCGCTGTGAGGAAGGTTGATTTCCCTGAGCCACTAGGGCCAAGAAGAGCCACTATTTCACCACGAGCAACACGCATAGATGCCCTCTCCATCGCTACGACTTCTGTATTGCCACTGCCATAGACTTTTTTTAACCCTTCGGCCTGAATTGCAGGTTGATCCACCATAAACTCCTCAGTTTAATGCTTCATTAGGTTTGACTTGAAGTGCCTTCCAAATACCCAAAAAGCTTGAGAGGATTGAGATAACAAAAACAATCATTGCCAGTTGAATAAGGTCTTCAGTGGATAAGATGACCCGGCGCGGGAAAAGAGGGAAAATCTTTTGCCCTAAAAAATAAGCGATACCATACCCTGCTGCGCCTAAGATAAGAGCTTGCTGGAGAATAAGCTTTAAGGTAATCCAATTCGAAGCACCGATAAGTTTCAGCAAAGCAATACTGTGCAGCTTATCTAGTGTGAGCGTGTAAAGAATTAGCGCCATGATAATCGCCGAAATAATGGTTAGTAGCACACGAAATAGGCCAATTTGTTTACGAACTTTTTCGACTGAGCCTTTTAGCAGCAACTCCCTTTCTTGTTCGCTGGTATAAACAGAAACATCCTCCCAACCCTCAATAATATTCATAACCTCCTTGATATTGGCTGCAGGGCTAAGCTTAAGGATCACGGAGCTTACCTGTGGACTCGCTAATGCCGGCAAGTAAGAAGATGCTTGAGAGGAAAGGTCTATTAAACTGGGTTGCTTAAGCCCCACATCACTACGTTCTACCCGAGCACTACGGGCTGCTCTTTCAAGCCGAACCGCTTCACCGGGGGAGTCAAACTGTATAGACATCGCATCGGAAACTGTAAAAAACCCAATCCCATCGCCCCCTGAACTAATCATGCTTGAAGTCATACCAACGACAGTATAAGAGTTCTTTCCCAACTTGATTTTTTCCCCAAGCTCTAACCCTAATGATTTATCAGCAATCATCTCATAATGGTTTTGGTCCAACATTCGTCCAGACAACAAAGGTATCCACCGACCGTTATCTATCGGCCAATCAACACCAACAACAGTCATTCGGAGTCGTTTACCGTTGTTTTGGCGCTGGATTGTATGTTGTACAAAACTTCGGGCAACCGTAACGCCTGGAACACTTAATGCTCTATGAGTAAGGTTTTGAGGGATTCGTGAAAGTTCTGCAAAAGGGCCGCGGGTATTCTCTTGGACAATCCATATATCACCACCCATTTTATCAATAAGCAACGTAGCGTCTTCGATAATCCCTCTGTATATTCCGCTCATTCCCATAACGGTCATCAGAAGCATTCCAATGCCAATGGAGGTTAAAACAAAACGCCCCAAGTTATGCCGGATATCTTTAATCGCAAGATTCACTGAACTGATATTCTCGTCTGATCAGCTAATTTAACAGTTGAACTTATTGGGGTTAACACGCCAGCCCCCTTCTTTACTCCGTCAGCAATCTCAACGAGACCGTCACCGCTTATTCCTATTTTAATGGGCTGCCATGTGGCATAGCCTGCATTATTAACAAAAACGCCTGATACATTATTTCGCCATTTTATATAAATCTCAGGCACAACAAGGGCTTGCTCTTTTTTTATTGCTTCAATATACACTTCAGCCCGTTGCCCAATAGCCCAGTTAACAGGCAGCTTATCAACACGAACATCAACAACAAACTCTCGTGTTTCACTGTCAACCTCAACAGCCATACGCGCAACTTCTCCTGAATACGTACGTTCAGATTCAGAGCGAAAAACAATCTTCGCCGACTGCCCAACCTTTATTTTCCCCAACTCTGTCTCATCAATCCAAGCTTTAACCCAAAGAACCTCTGTCGAAACAAGGGACAGGATGGCACTTCCTGGAACCACAATGTTTCCAGGGTCGCGCGCTCTATTAATAATAAGCCCATCAAAAGGCGCTAGAATTTTGCTATCACTCAGCTGTGCTTTACGTAATTCCAACACTTTTTCTGCTTCAACAACTTTATGTTGAGCCTCAATGACAGCCGCTTCTGCTCCACTCTGCTTCGTTCTTGCAATCCCAAGCTCTTCTGCGGCTTTATCAAAGACCTCTTGGCTAATGGCCTTCTTTGGAATGAGTTTCTTATATCGTTTATACGTTTTTGCAGTATTACTTAATGCCACATTAGAAGACTTCAAATCTTCTCGTACTTTATTAACCCCTGCTTTTGCTGTTCCAAGGTTTGCCAAAGCCACTTTAACCTGTAGCTGAAGCTGGTCATCATCAAGTGTTACCAATAACTGGTCGGCCCTAACTCTATTACCTTGATCTGATAAAACAGTCTCTATACGACCTGAAATATTTGAACTGATGACCATCTTTATTTTTGCATCTAGCGTTCCCGTACCCATGACCTCATCGGTAACGCCCCCAGAGCTCACTTTATACTCATCCACAGGAGTAGCTGAAAATTTAAACCAATAAATAGCAGCGACAAACAGTGCAATAAAAAGAAATATTGCTCCTCGGCTGACTCTCTCGCCAATGAAATCCCAAACTTTATTCATAAATTAGCCATCTCGTTGAGTTAAAGCGTAACGCTGTAAAATTGCCATAACAACCGTTCCTTTTATATTAAAACATCGTGTTTATCATAACGAGGCAACTCTACCATCTAACGTATAAAATAAAATGAATTGACCGAGTTTGATATCTCTTGCGCTATTCAGTAAAGATCAATCACGCAACGTTAATCGTGCCAAGTAATCGTAATGCGGGCCTTGCTGAATAATTTCACAATCAAAACCATTCTCCTCCGCCGCATCTTGCAACAGTTCTTCCGACACGTATAACCAGTTGAACGAAGTACCTTTCACTTCTTTATAGCTAAGGTCAAACTTAACTTCACCATGATACTTTTCATTTAAATCTATCACATACGAGCCATCTTCCTGCTCAAACATGTAAATCAAATCAGAACTATCTAGCAGAATTTGCCCACCGGGCAGCAATAATGTTTTTGCATGTTTAAATAACGCCTCGAAACCATCGAGGGTTTGCACAAGGCCAATACCGTTCATTAAAAACATCAAGGTATCAAAACGCCCTTGCTGAAAATCGTAGAAGTTAGTGAGCACAGGCTGCTTTACACCGCGTAAGCGCATTACCTCAACCGAGGCAGGGGATACATCCAAAGCCACCACGTCTAAGCCTTGGCTTTGTAGATGCAAAGCATGGGAGCCTGCTCCTGCCCCAACATCCAACACTTTACCTCGTGCTTGCTGCAAGGCTATTTGCTCAAGTTCTGGACACTCATCGTACGACCTAAAAAAGTAACTTGGTGCTAATGTGTCATCATCAGCAATGTCCATTTTCACATTAATCAGATGATCCTCACCCGTATGAAAATAGTCCAACAAGGCTATACCAATCGGGTCTTTATCCTCAGCAATTAACATACAAAAACCTTATTTTTTACTGTCAGCAATAATCACCCCAAAAGAGCGAACATGAGCCACCAAAGCATCTAACTCCTTGCCCTGTATGTTCTTAAAGGCGGGCATAATCGTTCCACCTTGCTGAATAATTTTGTTCATATCCATCGGCTTTAGAGTAGAACCCACTAAGCCCAAAAACACACCAAACTTACCCTCACCATTTGCACCATGGCACGCTGCACAGGCATCAGAAAATATTTTCGCGCCCGTTGCACCCGCTGTTGGTTGGTAGTCACTCGCAAAACACGAGCCTGATAATAGTGCCAGTAATAACAATACTCTTTTCATTTATTTCTCCTGCGCTTGCGCTTCTTTTTTCTTGTTGATTTTTTCTTGTCGGTGACGCTCAATCAGCTCTTCCATTTCACCACCAATATGCTCCTCACCACGTTTTTTAGCGAGTTCTATTTGATGTTGACGCTCAATAAAACGAGACTTTTGTGCAGCATCTGTTTTATCAAAACAATGATGGCAACTGATACCTTGAAGGTAGTGCTCATGTTGTTTATCTTGTTCTGTAATCGGCATTCTGCAACCGTAACACTGGTCATATTGACCTTTTTCTAAGTTATGATCAACCGACACTCTGTTATCAAAAACAAAACACTCACCTTCCCACAGGCTATTCTCTTCGGGTACTTCTTCCAAGTATTTTAAGATACCACCTTCTAGGTGATACACCTCATCAAACCCTTGCTGCTTAAGGTAAGCCGTAGATTTTTCACAACGAATTCCACCCGTGCAAAACATAGCCACTTTTTTATGCTGTTTATTATCTAGATTTTCTTTTACATAAGCGGGAAATTCACGAAAGGTATCGGTAACGGGGTTTAGCGCGCCTTTAAACGTACCAATCGCCACTTCATAATCATTTCTTGTATCAACCAGCACCACATCAGGGTCACTGATCAAATCATTCCACTGCTGAGGTTTCACATAGGTTCCAACGATATCGTTTGGATCTATATCTTCAACCCCCATGGTAACAATTTCTTTTTTCAATTTAACCTTGGTACGGTTAAACGGCTGAGAATCGACATAAGACTCTTTATAAACCAAACCTTTGAATGCCTCTTTGCTTTGTAGCCATTCTAATAAGTGGTCAATCGCTTTGCGTTTACCCGCGACGGTGCCATTAATGCCTTCAGCGGCGAGTAGTAAAGTGCCTCTAACCCCATGATGATTCATCAGTTTTAATAGGGGCTGTTTTAACGCGGTATGGTCGTCTATACGTACAAAATGGTAAAGCGCACAAACAACGTAATCTTGATTATTCATAGTTTTCCTTTAATGAGCTGGCTGGAACGTAAATCCAGTGCTTAGTGTATTTTATTATATCAAATCGTTATTCATATGAGCTGATCGATACGGTAAAACTCGAATCACCATCACTTAAGTAAACTTCGCCATCTTGAATATTGCACTGTAGCTGCATATTACGTTTTGCTAATGCCTCCACGCCTTCGGCATTAATATGTTGCACGGTTAAGTTGTTAAAACGCGCGAGTTTTTGCTGTTGCTGCTGCCACCAAACACTCGCCTTACGCTCATGGTAAGTATAAATAATCACTTTATCCGCACGACCACACGCCTTACGGATGCGCTTCTCATCGGGCTGGCCCAAATCCACCCACAGCTCAATATCATTCGTCAGTGATTTTTGCCAAAGCTCCGGCTCTTCATCACTGCATAGCCCTTTGGTAAAGCTAAGCTGCTCACCCGCATTTAAAATAAAGGCAATGATACGCACCATAAAACGAAAATCTGTTTCTGATGGGTGTTGAGCCACGGTCAATTCATGATTGGCATAATAATGTGTATCCATATTAGCGATATTTAAGGACACTTTGTTGATAGTAGAGCTAATAGCCATAACGGTATATTAATAATTACTTAGATATTATTCGGGATGCATGATGAAACTATCAACGCCTCACCCTGCCATTGGGATAAATTGGTTAAGGAGGCCCTGATCAAGTCCAATTATTTTATGCTTGCTAAAAGCACCGATATTTTCCAAGAAGATCGCAGCAATAGAATAACTATTACTGCTCACTTCATGAAAAATAGCGACACTTTTTTCTACGCCTAATTCTAACCGACTTGATCAGAGACTCCTTAAGAACTACACGATAACATTGAGCAACCCACTTTGTGCTTTGCCCAGTCAGGTCTTTTTTGGTTAAAATGTTCTTTATCTGGCTGCTCATCGTAGGGTGTTTTCAATACCAAAAGCAATTCATGTAGAAGACTTTGCTCACCCTGCTCCGATTTTTCAATCGCTTGCTGCGCCAAGTAATTGCGTAAGACATACTTAGGGTTTGTTTTATTCATTAAGTCACGGCGCTCGGTCGCGTTAAGTGAGTCTTTTTGTCGCCGCTGCCAATAGTTTTGCAGCCAAGTTGTTAACTGTTGCTCAATCACCTGCGGCATCTCTTCCTCATAAAAAGCCTCACTCAATTGATTCACCGTCGCTTGAGCATCGAGTAAGCCATCATCCACAGCAACATCAGCTAAACGCCGAAAGAATATAGTCATATCCGTTTCATATTGCCCAAAGAATTCTAATAACTGTTGTACCAACGCGCTATCTATCTCCTCATCAACATGGGAAAAGCCCAGCTTTTGCCCCATCATTGCTAACCATTGATTCGCATAGTTTTCAGCAAAACTATTAAGCGCTTCCTCCAATGGTTCAGCCTCTTCAATCAAGGGGTAAATGGCATTCGCTAATTGGTATAGGTTCCAGTGTGTTATTTTTGCTTGTTGTGAAAAGGCATAACGGTGGTTACTAGCATCGGTGGTGTTCGGTGTCCAATCAGGGTCATAAACCTCTAACCAACCATACGGCCCATAATCTATTGTTAAGCCTAAAATGGACATATTGTCGGTATTCATCACACCGTGTACAAAACCAACGCGCATCCATTCCACCACCATATCGCAGCTGGTTTGGCAGACTTCATTAAACCAACGGGTGTAGCACGCTTTATTGGGCTCACCCAAATGAGGAAAGCTGGCTTTAATGGTATAGTCGGTGAACGTCTTCAGTAACTCTAGATTTTGTTGTGCGTAATATTGAAAGTGGCCAAAGCGTGTAAATGATGGGGCTAAACGGCACACCACAGCGCTTTGTTCATACTCTGGGTTTCCATTGTAGAGCACATCCCGAACAACTCGATCACCCGTCGTTATTAAACTCAACGCACGCGTTGTTGGCACACCTAAATAGTACATGGCTTCACTGCATAGAAACTCACGTAAAGAGGAGCGTAATACGGCAAAACCATCGGCTGTTCTTGAGTACGGTGTGGGCCCTGCTCCTTTTAACTGCAAAGCCCAAGTGTCACCTTTTTTATTAATGATGGAGCATAAGTTTATCGCCCGGCCATCACCTAATTGCCCCGCCCAATTACCAAACTGATGTCCGCCATAACTTGTTGCGTAGGGTTTAGTACCGTCAAGAATTTCGTTACCCGAAAAAACACGAGTAAAATGAGGCGCTTCACAATCAGCTGCGGTTAAATCCAGTAGCGCTGCTGCATCTGTCGAATAGGCAAGCAAGCTTGCTGCTGATGTTTGCGCTGGCAGTACCCAAGAAAAACAGGCTCCATGAACTTGCCGAGGCGCATTATCTGTTCGCTTATCTGCAGGTAAGTTTTCGGTATAACGGGTATCAAAATTAAATGAATTAAGCGTCATGTTTCCTCTAGACTCTTCTCATAAGCCTTCATTGTTTCACGCTGACCAACAGGAATAGCCGCCGCTTTTTGTGCCTTAAAATCGAACCAAACCATCACCGCAACACTGGTAAGTACTGGCTCAGACTCACCTTGACGATATAAACCTGTTTCTAAGGTAATACTCTTCGTCCCCAGTTTTTTTACGC
>Ga0209081_1001114_pt1 | contig 16059 bp, 16 predicted proteins | sample GOMGulsemesocosm_4_FD_184636 | JGI IMG/M metagenome (GOLD analysis project Ga0209081, IMG submission 184636) | Methane-oxidizing microbial communities from mesocosms in the Gulf of Mexico - GOM15B Gulf of Mexico (SPAdes) (version 2) | ecosystem: Environmental > Aquatic > Marine > Cold seeps... | reverse complement strand
GCGTAAATATTCACTTATTTCTATGGATCAAAATGAATCAAAGAAAAAAACCACATTATAATCAGGGTGAACACGCTAGTATTTGGCGCAATAACTTAAATCGTCTTATTTTTGGCGCAGAAACACCCTCGGGTAAATTGTTTGATATTGCATTAATTGTCAGCATAACACTCAGTGTGCTATCGGTTACGCTCAGCAGTGTGCAGGAATTAAACCAGCAATATACCGCCCTATTTAATGCAATAGAATGGTTTTTTACTACGCTATTTACGCTTGAGTATCTTGCTAGGTTGATTGCTGTACGCAAGACACTGCTGTATGCCCGTAGTTTTTTTGGCTTAGTTGATTTACTTTCAGTGTTACCCAGCTACCTTGCCCTATTATTACCTGGGGTAGAATATTTATTAATTGTTAGAATTTTACGTCTATTACGTGTATTCCGAATTTTTAAATTAGTGGAGTATGTTGATGAAGCAGACACGCTCCTTAGTGCGTTAAGAAATAGCTATCAAAAAATCTTAGTTTTTTTATATGGCGTCTTAACGCTTGCAATCGTATGTGGTTCATTAATGTATGTAATTGAAGGGAGCGCCGCGGGGTTTACAAGCATCCCAAAGGCCATTTATTGGGCTATTGTCACCTTAACAACAGTTGGTTACGGGGATATTGCACCGCAAACCCCTCTCGGGCAAATTGTTGCTGCACTCATTATGATTATGGGTTACGGAATTATCGCTGTGCCAACTGGAATTTACGGTTCAGAATTAATTAAATCCCATAAAGCAAATTCTATGCATAATAATGCCTGCCCTAGCTGCGGTAAACTAGGACACGATAACGATGCTAATTTTTGTAAGTATTGTGGTGATAGTCTTGAATTGAATTAATGCCAGCCACCATACTGCTTAGTAGGATCCCCTCTAAAGCCCGTTGATGTTTTGTTAGACTCTAAAACGCCAATAGTACTATCAGCAGCCAAAATCATATTACTATGAGTATACCCACCCAACTCTTTAGCCCTTTTCGATATTTTTGTAGTTAAAGTACTAATATCATATTTAGAAATAACGGGGGAAATCACCACTGCCAGCAATGGGCTAGTTAATTTATCAGACTTAACCGATAACATAATAGGTAAAACTGTCCCAGCAGGAATTTCGACACGGTAATGACGACTATTATTTAACTCCGTACTCGCAACAACGTTTCCTTTACTGTCTTTTACTTGAATCAATCCTTCAAGCACCGGGCCTTTTGCATCCGTTACCTCGCCCTTTAACACTTTCATTTGTTGATACACGTGTACTTTTGCTTGTACAGTCGGTTTATTCTCTTTGCCTTTTCCACAAGCAACTAAACTACTCAGCGTGGCTACAATCAAAGCGGATTTTATGATCTTATTATTAATATTCATGTCGTCATTTTCCGAATAAAATTTAAAAATGAATCATAACACAAGCATTTTCTAATATTCAGTTCAACACAATTTTTTTTGATTAAAATCCAGGTAACTCTAATCCAACCAAGCAAAATGCAAGCAAGAAGTTTTAGAGTTCCCTTAGTCGCTGTTTAGGTAAGATTGATAGCACGGATAGGAAAATTAAAGCTTTTATCGAAATTGAATTTATGATTTAAACTCAGAATATCGAGGAATTTACTGAAGATTCAAAATAGGATTTAATAGACATCTTCCCTAAATAAGAACGCATTTTAAATGCCAAAATAAGCACTTTAGCCGACGGTATTACAATGAAGCACGGGATACGCTGGAAGTGGGACTTTAGTCCCGCCTAGACTATAATCATGCGGGACTAAAGAGGCTGTGAAAGTATTATGCGTAGGTTGGGCTGAAGCATGAAGCCCAACATTTAATGCTAGATAAGCCATTGATTGTTGGGCTTCGCAAGCTCAGCCACAACCTACAAAATCTGTTTTTACAGGTTATTATTGAATACTTTCACAGTCTCTAAAGTCCCACTTCCAAATGCTTATAACTCACTAAAATGGGAAATGTAATAACGTTAGTCATACGATAACGACAGAAACCATTAGCTTAATAAATGAAATGTTTGTTTTGGGGCGAAGGCTTTTAGCCTTCTTAGTACCATAGTCGATAAAAAGCTGCGCCCCAGCGTCAATGAATCTTGTTATAGCGTTTAATTAGGAAAGATGTCTAATCTGTTAACACGCTAAACCCTATTGAATTTATACACTTAAAATAAACACGTTAAAACGATTAGATACCCGTACCAACTTGTAAAGCTTCAAACCAATCAAGGAAACGCTTAACATCATCACCTTTAAAAATACGCCCATGCTGAGGAGCCATAATATCAATATCTAATTCACGCACACGGTTAATCCAGTCGCGCTTTGCTTGGTTAGATGGCATCCAACGCTGATGGAAAAAACGCATACTTTCAACGTGCGCATCAAAATTATCAACAAAAATAGGTGCGCCCGCCTCTTCTATCGCCGCACCTACATCCCCTGACATTAAAATTTTAGCTTTCGGATCATAAACATGAAAGTTGGCAGAGGAGTGTAAATAATGTGCAGGAATAATTTGTAATGCCACATTGTCTAACTGAATCATGCCACCATTATCTGGAATACCCACATACTCAATAGATTCACAGCCAAAATGACGTAAAAAACCTTCCCATAACGCAGGGGCATGCAATTTTGCATGGGGTATTGCTTGATCCCATAAGCCTAATGAAGAAATAATGTCTGGATCTTGATGAGAGGCAAAAATATCCGTAATTTGCTCTACTGGCGCATGATGCAGAGCCGCGGCTAACATAGGCGCAAATAATTCCACGCCGCCTGGGTCAAGTAACAAACATTTATTGGCTGTTCTTACCATATATTGATTAGTATCAATAATATTGTCTTTTTTATTTTCATCACGACCATACATTATCCATTGATAACTGCCTTCGTAAATCTTAGTCATTTTCATAATAAATACCGATTCCTTTACTAACTATTCTGTAAGGTTAATAACAGATAATGCCGTTTTACAACGCTGTACATTATCATGAATTACCTGAGCTGCATTATCAACACTCTCAGCTACTGCTTGTAAACTTTGTAAGTATTCCCCCGCTTGAGACGCTTCAATACGAGAGTTTGCAGCAATCACTCTAGCTGCTCTAGCAGGATGCATAACACTTTCGAGCTGTTCTAACAGTTCACCTACATGCTGTTTAAACTCACTGCGACACGCTAACATTTTTTGTTGCGCCTCATCACTGGCCTTTACTAAAGATTCAGCATAAGGAGCCCCTTCTGCTAACTGAGAAACCTGAGCAAAGGATTCGCAAGCGGCTGTTTTACGATAATCATCAACAGTCATTTGATACAATAAAAACGCATGATCATTAATTTCATCAACTAAGGTTATTGTTTCTTTCGCTAATTCATTGATAAAATCAGTAATAGGCTGAAAACCTTTAGCTTGCTCTCCTGCTCTAAAAGCAATGGCTTTAGCATTAGCTGCCGCCAAAGATATTTCTTTAGCAACATACATGACAGCACTTAATTCTGCAGCAATTGAAGCAACCGCTACAAACTGTGATTTTGCGTGACTTTTTTTATTCATCCCTTTAACCTAATTATTGACTATAGCGGTGTACTAGAATTAATACTTTAAATGCTCATTGCTTATGACAATGTAAATAATTTATCAAAATTAGCAATTTCTAAAATTTTCTTTACATCAGGCTTTGCATTTATAATTTTAATTGCACTTTTATTATCTCCGACTTTATCACGCAAAATTAGCAACATGCCTAATGCTGAACTATCAATATAATCGGTACGTGATAAATCAATTGAGATAGATTTTACATTATTAGTTTGACTCTCCGAAAGCTTACGAAAATCTTGATGTAAACTAAAATCAAATCGACCTGATATTTTGACGACTAGCTCATTTGTACTTGCATTTAAATTTACTTCAACTGTCATTTTTAAACCTTAATACCTGTAAAATTGTGTACTAATATTGACTTAAAACAAGTCAATATCACCTGCTTCTATTGTATCTTGTTCAACCGCTTTTTTATCTTTTTCTTGCCATTCGGCCTGCATTTCTGCAAACCGGTTGGCACCAGTTTTCAATTCTATAGATTTAATATTTTCATCGACTAATTTAAAGATCGATAAACCTGTATTTACCTCTTCACTAATAGCTTGAAAATGTTGCGTATTAAGTTGTAAAAATTCAAGTTGTTGTCTTGCCATATCTTCAAACTGTAATGCCCTAACTGCACCACCAACAACAGCTTCCATTTGTTCTGAATAACCAGCAACTTCTACTAATTTAGTTGCGACATTGTCATTTAAACTTGCGATTCCTAACATCATTTCATCAATATTAGCCTTAGATGTAATGGCGACATTCATATCCTTAGAAGCCATTATTTCAATCATTTTTTTGGCTTTATTAATATTTGACTTCGATTTAGTGACCACGTCCTTAATCTCTTCACTAAATCGATCCGAATGTTTAGATAAATTACGCACTTCATCAGCAACCACAGCAAAGCCTCGCCCCGCTTCACCTGCTCGTGCAGCTTCTATCGCTGCATTTAATGCTAATAAGTTTGTTTGATCGGCAATACTTTGTACATCACCTAATAAACTACCAATTTCAAACATATGCTCTTCAACATCACTAATAATACTAACCATTGCCATACTTTGCTGGCTCACATCCAAAATATAGCTAATAAAATAATCTAGAACATTATCAGTTTCTTCAGTAAATTTCTGAAAATTAAGATTATTATCAGGTTCATCACCGCTTTCATTAAAATTATTAACTAAGGCATCCATAGCTTGACTCTGCGCCACAGTTAACTGATGCATACCACTAAAGCTCTCTGAAAGAGTCGTAACGGCATCAGAAATCATTTTTTTTACTTGCTCTAATTCAATATGAAATTCATTAATTTCATATTCAGTACAGCTCCTCAGTCCATTGCTGTACCCATCAATCGCAAGATCTACCTTATTATGCTCTTGATCCTCTTCTTGCACCTCTGCTTCGTGATGACTGTTATCTTTATAAATAACAATCAACCACATAACAAATAGCGCTGGATTTACCACCCAATAAAGCGTATCAGTAGCAAAATACAACGGTAAAAAAAAAGTACCAAGTGTAATCAAGCTAGGAATAATAATTTTTTTCATATTTTATAGAGTAGCTAATTGAGTAATTTGTGCTGCAATTTTATCTAAAGGTAAAACATAGTGCGCCGCACCTTCTCGGAAAGCAGCACCCGGCATACCCCAAACGACAGATGACTCTTCATCTTGTATCAGGTTAATTGAGCCAGCATCGAACATTTCTTTCATAGCCACAGCTCCATCAGCTCCCATCCCGGTTAACATCACACCTAGTGCGTTGCTACCAGCAACTTGAGCAAACGACCGAAACATTACTTCAACAGAAGGTTTATGCCGATTAACTAAAGGCCCATCACTTAACTTGCAAAAATATTTATTACCCTGTCGCTTAAGCAATATGTGCCTATCGCCTGGAGAAATATAAATATTACCTGCAACGATTTCTTGCCCATCTTCCGCAATAAAAGCATGCATTTCTGTTACTTCATCTACATGCTTAACAAAAGAAGCACTAAAAGCAGCCGGTAAATGCTGAGAAATCAGAATAGCAGGCGTTGTTGCGGGCAAACCTTTAACCAATTCTTTTACAGCCTCTGTTCCGCCAGTAGAAGAACCTAATGCAATAATCTTTTCAGTTTTAGCAAAACGGATATTCACAATAGCCGGTTGAATAATCGAATCCACACTAATACTTTTGGTCGATTGGGCAATTGCTGCACTTCTTTTGGGAGTCTGAACGTCGGATTGAATATTCGCTGCTGCCGCTGCTTTAACTTTTTCGACTAAATCATCCGCGTAAACTTGCAAAGTATTTGAAACATCCACTTTAGGTTTAGCAATAAAATCAATTGCACCAATTTGTAATGCTTCCAAAGTAACTTCAGCACCCTTTTCTGTCAAAGTAGAAATCATTACCACTGGCATAGGTCTTAAGCGCATTAAGTTGCGCAAAAAGGTTAAGCCATCCATTCTCGGCATTTCTATATCTAGCGTTAACACATCAGGATGTAGTTTTTTAATTTTTTCACGGGCAATAATAGGATCTGCAGCCGTGCCAACCACTTCAATGTCTTCAGATGCATCAAATATTTTTGTCAGCATAGTACGAATTAAAGCTGAATCATCCACAATTAATAAACGTATTTTTTTCATCCTAGTACCTTAAAACAGTTCAATTTCAACTTCACTTTCAACAGGAACATCCTTGATACTTTTCCTGTAGTTTGTTTCTCTCATAACCAGTGTATCATTATGTAAATCTTGTATTTTCTTCATTCTTACGCGACCCGTTTTAGGGTAAAAATTTACTTTTCTAGGATAAATGTCACCTAAATCTTGGCCTAAAAGTTTCAACGCTTCTGCATCAACATACTCTAAAACAAATTCAATATTTTTTAGACCCACATCACTCATTGTGGGAATGATTTTCCCACCACCAAACAATTTAACTTCCAGATTTTTTCGCTTACCACCTTCAGATAAAATGGTATTAATCAAATGCTCCATTGCATAGTTACCATATCGAGTCGCATTACCCACAACCGCTTCCGCACCTTGTTGCAATCGTGACTCGGTAGTTTCTGGCAACATAAAGTGATTCATTCCACCAATTCCGGCAATAGGATCACGAATACAGGCTGAAATGCAGGAACCTAAAACGGTCGTAATAAGTTCATCATCTTTAGTCACATAATATTCCCCCGGCAATAATTTTGCGGCAAAAATATCATTTTGATTATCCCAATAACGTTTTATATTACTAAATTCAGGAATGGAGATCGGCGGGAGCTCTCTACGCATGACTATTTAACCTTGCGGTAAACAGTATTACCTATCAAATCAAAATCTGTTTCTATCGTATGTAAAGATTCAGAATGCCCTATCAATAAATGATTACCCGTATTTAAATACTGACTGTATCTATTAACTAATGTTTCTTTAGTCGCTTGATCAAAGTAAATAATAACGTTTCGGCAAAAAATAAAGTCAAACTTGCCTTTCATCGGCCAGCTGTGCATCAAATTAAGTTGTTTAAACGTAATTAAAGATTGCAATTCAGGGTCTACTTTTACTTTATTACCGTTAACTCCGGTTCCTTTTTTAAACCATCGTTTTAAGCGTGAATCTGATAAACCACTTACCCGGTCAGAGCCATAAACGCCATTTGCCGCCGTTTGCAAAACATTAGTATCTAGGTCAGTTGCTAAAATTTTAACATCCCAACCAAAAGGTAAATTCTCCAATAGCGTCATGGCTAGAGAATAAGGTTCTTCGCCAGTAGAGCAGCCAGCAGACCAAAGAGTAATTTTTTTAGTTTGATGATTACGCTTAATTAAATCAGGAATAATGACATCTTTTACGTATTCAAAATGGTGATTCTCTCTAAAAAAAGCAGTTAAATTAGTTGTGATAGCATTAATAAATTCTGTAAATTCAGAGGCTTCATTTGCCTCAAGATATGCACAATATTCTTTAAAATCAGCTAAACCTAACATTCTTATTCGCTTAGCTAAGCGCGAATAAAACATATCAAACTTATCGTCGGTAACAATAATACCAGAATGACTATTTGATATCTTTCTTAAGACATTAAAATCTTCCTGAGTATATTCAAATTCTCTTTGCTTTTTTGACATTGCACTTCCCTTTGATTAAATTCTAAACTTACAAAAAAATTCAATCTTTAACTAAAAGAACCCAGCTGCGGCAGTATCTAAGCCTAACATTTCATAAACCCCTAAAATCTTTGCAGAATCAATAAAATTATCTGATGGGAATTCAAAATTAACTTCTTTTTGTAATTTAATCGACTCTTGTTTTAAAACAACAAATAGTTGCAAAGTTGCTGTATCAATCGTTTTAACCGCTGATGCATCCAACTCAATAGTAGAGTGATCTTCTAACGTTTTTAATAAAAGCGCATACAACACACTAACATTTTGTATATTAAGTGTTGAATCCAAGCTAATTTCGGGTTTTGTGAGCTCAAGCTCTTCTTCAATAACTGCTGATTCAGGAGTCACTACTTCAGTCGTCTCAGCTTCAACTTCATTAATAGACATCGCAATAGCTTCCTCATGAACCTCTTGCTCTAGTGCTGTAAGTCCTTCAGCGACTTCAGTCGTCTCTACTTGAGCTTGAGCTTCACTAGCATCATCTTCATTCATCCACGCAAGTGGATCATACCCAATTAGACTTTCATTCTTATCTGTTGTCATTTCATTACCTTGCCTTCAAGAAAGGCATCTGCCAAATTACGAAAATCTCGTGCTGACCGACTTCCAGGACGATATTCTAAAATAGTTTTACCAAAGCTCGGGCATTCTGCTAACAGAGCCGTTTCCCTAATAACAGCATCTAAAACTTGATTTGGAAAATGCTTTAGCATAGTCGTTAATACTTGTTTAGATATGCGGCGAGTCGTGGAATATCGCGACATAACTAATGAAATTTTATAGTGCTTCTTTAAAGCTGATTCAAATCGTTTTATGGTACCCACTAAATGCGATAAACCTTGTAAGGCTAAGAAGTCACTGGTCATAGGAACGAGTATTTCATCCGCAGCAAACAATGCATTTGCAACTAACACCCCTGAGGAGGGTGGACAATCAACAAAAACAAAATCCTGGTCCTGTAAGTTTTCATGTAATGCTTTGCGTAACAAGTCCCCACGCTGCGCCCCGCCTTCTATGAGTTGCTCAATCTCTTGTAACCGTGGACCTGCCACGATTAATTGTAAATTATCACGTACTTGAGCTATTTGTTCAGAGACTTCTTTTTCACCTAATAAAACCGCATCAATCCCACTTAGTTTTCCAGACACAACGCCAAATGAGACAGCAAGATGTCCTTGTGGGTCTAAATCAATAACCGTTACTTTCTTACCTTTTTTAGCAAGCGCATGTGTTAAATTTGAAGATGTGGTTGTTTTTCCAACCCCACCTTTTTGATTGATAATGGCGACAACTCGAGTACTCATATGCTTATCCCTTTAAGACAAAGCCTCTGTAATCCCTTCAAATTGTTCAGGATTTAACAGTTTATCTACATTTAAAAGCATAATCATATTATCCTTCGTCACATACATGCCACGTATAAATTGAGTATCAATTTTCACACCCAAATTAGGTTTATCTTTTATATCATTAAGATTAACATCTAAAACATCAGATACCGCATCTGCAACAATCCCCATGATTGATGAGCCTTGCTCAGTTTCAACACATAGAACAATAACTACAGTGACCGGCGTATATTCAATATTCTCCATAGCAAAACGCACTCTTAAATCTATAATCGGTACAATTTCACCTCTAAGATTTAACGCACCTTTAATATAGTCAGGTGTGTTAGGAATTTCACGTACCGTTTCCCAGCCTCTGATTTCTTGCACGCGTAGAATCTCAACACCGTACATTTCACCGGCTAAATCAAAAGTCAAATATTGAGCTTTCATATTAGGTTCATTTACCTTGGCGCCATTTGACATAATTATTACTTCCTACAAATTTACTCAAGCTTTTTTATCATTCTTAACAATTAATTGGTACTGAATACACATCCAGTACCAATTTAAAACCTTCCATGAGGAGGGCTTAGTAATTTAGAACTCACCCCATTCATCATCACTATCATCACTAGTAGCAACAATCCGTGCACCTTCCACAGGCGCTGGTTGTGAAGTAGCTTTTGGCTTAGCTGGAACAGCAGCTCGTGAGGCTGGGGCTAAAGCAGCTTTTTTCACCCCTGCATTTGATTCTGCTGTTTGAAAAAAACCTAATAAGCTAGTCATGGTTTCTGATTGATCACTCATAGAAACACTGGCAGCGGACGCCTCTTCAGCCAGTGCCGCATTTTGCTGCGTGATTTCATCCATTTGAGAAACTGCTTGGTTAACTTGTTCAATCCCTTGAGATTGCTCAATACTAGCACCTGCAATTTCAGAAATAATATCACCTAGTTGCGTAACACCGGTAACAATTTCAGTTAAAGCAGTCCCTGTTTCATTAACAAATTCAGTACCGGCTCTTACTTTTTGGATACTTGTTTGAATTAATGTTTTACTCTCTTGCGCGGCAGCGGCACTTCGCTGTGCAAGGTTTCTTACTTCCGTTGCCACTACTGAGAAGCCTCGACCTTGTTCACCAGCTCTAGCCGCTTCAACCGATGCGTTTAATGCAAGTAAATTGGTTTGGAAGGCAATTTCATCAATAACACCAATAATCGCAGAAATTTTATTACTACTTTCATTAATTTCAGCCATTGCATCTACGGCTGAAGTAACAATGTTTCCACCTTTTTCAGCTAAGCCACGCGCTTTTGTGGACACTTTGTTTGCTTCTTGTGCATTTTCAGAGTTATTTTTAACCGTACTCGTTAACTCTTCCATGCTCGATGCAGTTTCCTCTAAGCTAGATGCCTGCGTTTCTACACGTTCAGAAAGGTTGTTATTTCCACTTGCGATTTCTCTCGATGCATTATTGATAAAGTCAGCTGATTCGCGTACTTGACCCACAATTTCAGCTAATTTATCGACGGTTGCATTGATATTATTCTTACACTCACCATAAACACCATCATAGTCAGCGGTTATTTTGCTTGATAAATTACCCATTGCAAGGTTTTGCATTGCATTGTTAATTTCAGCAAACGCTTGATCGATACCATCAGTTAATTCGTTAATACCTTCACTTAAGCTTTCAAAGAAACCTGATTTATCAGCTAATTCTAAACGATTCGATAAATCACCTGCTTTAACCGCATCAACTAATCCTGCAATTTCTTTTTGAATTTTAACTTCAGCCGTTCTATCTAGCCATTCAACAACAATACCAATTCTATCGCCATCATTATCTAATACAGGATTTGCAACAAAGGCAAGAGTTCTGCCACCTAACTTAAGTTCTGCGTTGTGCGTAGAACTTAATGTAGCAAGCATTTTACGTTGCATACTAGGATCTTTGTGGAACTGGTCTATATTAGCACCTAATAATTTACTGCTATCAAAGTTAGGTAATTGCGTACGTATATCTGTCTCTGCATTACTAAACATCTCTTGGACAGTATTATTCATATAAATAATTTCTAAATTATTATTCGAAACCATCACGCTTGAATTAACATTATCTAGTGCTTGTTTAATACGTAATGATTCAGCACCGACTTGTTTTGAATAAGCTAAATCAGCATTAAGTTTCACTTGCATAGAATATAAGCTGCGGTAGAACTCACCCACTTGATCGTTTCTATCTATTTCAATGCTGTTTTGAAATTTTTCGTCAGCAATACTCTTAAATATATTTGAGCTATTCGCTAATGCTTTTAATAAATCAGCAATGATAGAGTAACCAAATACCATTGCGATTAATGTAAGCCCCGCAACTATCCCAAGATGCATCATATCTTGTGTTTGGTAAGACTCCATCATCGAGCAAACATTAGGTATCAAAAATAAAATTGCAGCCATCAGCGCTTTTTTATTAATCGACATTTCTTTAATATTTTTAGCTATCTTCGCTAGACCCGTTGGTCTAATCGTTGTTGGTCTCGTGTTATTAAGCTCTCTATATAATTTATCTGCTGTATTCACCTGTTCACGAGTCGGTGCATAACGAACGGACAAGTATTCTACCACTGAGCCATTTTTAAAAACTGGCGTTACATTGGCTTCAACCCAATAGTAATCACCCGTTTTAGTTCTGTTTTTAACAGCCCCCGTCCACGGTTTACTTGCTTGCGATGTTTCCCATAAATCTTGGAAAGCAACCGCTGGCATGTCAGGGTGACGAACCATATTATGATTATGCCCGACTAGCTCATTGTAACTAAAGCCACTAATCTCAACAAAGGCATCATTCGCATAGGTAATAATTCCTTTTAAATTAGTTCGCGTGACTAAAATAGTCCCGTCCTTCATTAAGACTTCTTTGTCTGTAACTGGCATATTTATTTTCATTAGGTATTCCCCTTACGAACTGATTTAATTTTAGTATTCATTTTATTCTTCATCCTCTTCAGTCTCACCTTCCTCAAGACCATCGAGTTTAAGTAACTTTTCTACGTCTAATAGCATAACCATACGATTATCAACTGATGCAATCCCGTTGATAAATTCAGTACTCACTTTAGTTCCAAAATCTGGTGCGCTTTGGATATTTTCTTTCTGAATATTCATTACATTTGAAACCGAATCAACCACAACACCCATGGTACGATTTTTTCCGCGACAAACTGCCTGTAGTACAACAACAACGGTTAAGCTTGTATATTCAGAGTGTTCCAAATTGAAACGCTCTCTTAAATCAATAATCGGAACAATCGCTCCTCTTAAATTGACCACACCTTTCTCATAATTTGGGACATTGGGGATTTTTGATACCGGTTCCCAACTACGTATTTCTTGCACACTAAGAATAGTGACACCGTACTCTTCATCCCCTAAAGTAAAGCTTAAAAATTGTACTGAATTTTCAGGTACTTTAGCTTCTATTTCTTCACTCGATGTATTTTGTTCCATAATTAATTTATCTTATTGATTTGATAATCTTACTAAACCTGGAATATCTAAAATAAGCGCAACTGAACCATCACCTAATATAGTTGCACTTGATACACCCTCGACACGACGATAATTGGCTTCTAATGATTTAATAACCACTTGTTGTTGACCGAGTAAATCATCGACAAATAAACCACATCTAACACCTTGTCCCTCAACGACAACCAGCAATCCCTCCATTAAATTAGTAGCTTTTGCAGATTCAACATGAAAAATCTCATGCATACGTACAATAGGGAGGTATTCATTGCGTAAACGGAAGGTTTCACCTTTACCCGCAACACGGTTGACCATATCATCTGTAATTTTAACTGACTCAACGATAGAGCCTAATGGCACAATATAAGTAGCATCACCGACTGCAATTGATTGCCCATCTAAAATCGCAAGTGTCAGAGGCAAATGAATTGCCATAGTAGAACCAACGCCTAGTTCAGAAATAATTTCAATCGTTCCACCTAATGCCTGAATATTTCTTCTTACTACATCCATCCCTACGCCACGCCCAGAGACATCAGTCAATTGTTCAGCAGTGGAAAAACCAGCCATAAAGATAAGCTCGTAAGTTTGCTTATCGGTAAGAATGGTTGACTCTTCAATTAAACCTTTCTCGACCGCTTTTTTTCTAAGTGATTCTTTATCTAAGCCTTTACCATCATCTTTTACTTCAATAACGATATTACCACCACGGTGATAAGCTTCTAGGGTAACCGTTCCCGTTTCGGGTTTTCCTGCGGCCACTCGATCAGCAGGCATTTCAATTCCATGATCTAAGCTATTACGTACTAAATGAACTAATGGATCACTAATTAGCTCAACAACTGTTTTATCAACCTCTGTGTGTTCACCCACTAATTTGAGTTCAATTTTTTTATCTAATTTACTACTTAAATCATGAGCCAGCCGAGGAAAACGGCTGAATACAAAGCTAATAGGCATCATGCGAATATTCATCACACTTTCTTGTAGCTCTCTTGTATGCCTTTCTAATTGAATTAACCCTGTTTTTAGCTGATCCACTTTATCGATAGAAAAGTGTTCACCGACTAGGCTTAACATAGATTGAGTAATAACTAACTCACCCACCATATTAATTAAAGTATCAATTTTGCTGGTATCAACACGAATTGAACTAGAGGTAGCAGCTTTAGGTTTTTTCGCTTTCGTCGATGCAGCCTTAGTTTCTGCATTGTCAGTTTTAACTGTTTCTGCTGCTACTACTTTAACGCTTTCAACTGGAGTCGCTTTAGCGGCTGTTTCAGCTTCAGCAATTTCAATTATTGTCTCTAGCTCTACTTCTTCTGTTAGAGGCAGAATAGATAAATCACACTCATCCTCTACCCAGTCAAAAATATCATCAATATCACTACGCTCAATATCGCCTTTTAAAAGTAATGTCCAGGATAAGTGACAATCTTCCGGGTTAAGATCTACTAAAGAAGGCACTCCCTGCATATCAACAAAAACGTCTAAATTACCTAGTTCAGCAAGTTCCCTGAACATTCTAACTGGGTCATTACCCGTTTTTAATAAGTCTGTATGAGGGCAAAAAGCTATTTTCCAGCCACGCTCTGCATCACTTTCTGTCGCTATTGGGGCGCTAGCAATAGGTACCACTTCCACAGGTGTTTCAGTAGCGCTTTCACCATTAAGTTCAACTTCTAATGCTTTTTTATGGTTATTAACACTCCCCTCATCAAGCTCATCTTCAGCCTGAATGGCCGTCAACATTTCAGTTAAACAATCAACTGAACCCAACAACACATCAACAGCCGCTTGAGTTACTTGACGCCTGCCATCTCTCATCTCATCCAGTAAGGTTTCCATGAGGTGAGTAAAATCTGCTACTGCATTAAAGCCGAAAGTACCACTTCCTCCTTTAATAGAGTGAGCAGCCCTAAAAATAGTATTAATTTCCTCAGAGTCTACATCCCCCATATCTAGGTTAAGTAGTCCTGATTCCATGACAGCTAAGCCTTCGAAACTTTCCTCAAAAAATACTTGGTGAAACTGCGCCATATCAATAGACATTGAATACCCTGTACACTCTAAAATTAAATAAAGGAATTTTCATGTCGCCAACTAACATGTAAACTAAGTTATGCGACTAAAAACACATGATTTAAGTACTTCACTTATAAATAAATTACTTAACCTAAAACTTTTTTAATTGTTTTTAATAGTTGCTCCGGGTTGAATGGCTTAACAATCCATCCTGTCGCACCCGCGGCTTTTCCTTGTTGTTTTTTATCCATTCCTGATTCAGTTGTTAACATCAACATAGGAACAAATTTGTAGTTAGGCAAAGCTCTTAAATCTTTAATCAAAGTAATGCCATCTTTATTGGGCATATTGACATCGGTTACAACGCAATCGAACTTTTGTTGCTTTGCTTTATTTAATGCATCTACACCATCAACAGCGTCAACAACTGTATATCCTGCGCCTTTTAAAGTGAATGAAACCATTTGTCTCATCGATGCTGAATCATCAACCGCAAGTATACTTGCCATTATTTTCTCCAAAATGTGTAATTAAAGATTAATCTTAATATTTTTTATAATCATACCTGAAAAAATATCAGAATATATATATAGCTTTTTTTTTGTGAGTTATATCAAAGTTATCATCACATACTTTTGTTACAGCATTAATAATAATACAAAGGAGCCAAAATATGTAGATAAGAAATAAGCCACTGATAAAACAGTACTTATCTGCCAATCAAAACTAAAAAGTCCTTTAAATAGGTAAGCAATAATTGCTATCGACCACCCTACTAAACCAACACCAATATAAATAGGATAGGCCGCACTCGCGGAACCTTTTACAAAAATAAACCAGAATGCCAAAGGGAGTGCGAGAATGTAAACAAAATTTTCACACACCAATACTGCGGTAACAAAGCGCTCAAAATGATAAGTATGACCATCTTTTAAGATAAGCGCGCCTAAAAAAATAATCGTGATAAAAATTTCTACAAATATTTGTATAAATGCTTCGATTGGGTCAGTAATATTTGCCTGAATAAACAGACCTAGCAGCATATAAATAACTAAATTAACCCATAAAAAGCGACGATCTGTCGGTAAATCTTCTGGATAACCTTTAAACCAGCAAAGTTGAATATAATCTTTTAACATAATAGTTTACTAATATTATTAAATAATAAATACATAGGACTATGTAACTTTAATCCCTTCTTATAACGCTGCGTGAACCATTACCCTCCGGCTGACTCACAATATTTTCTTCTTCCATTTGATCAATCATTCTTGCAGCCCGGTTATAACCAATTTTAAATCGACGCTGTAAACTTGATATAGATGCTTTATCTGTATCATAAATAAAATCTAGCG
>Ga0209081_1001112_pt1 | contig 16070 bp, 9 predicted proteins | sample GOMGulsemesocosm_4_FD_184636 | JGI IMG/M metagenome (GOLD analysis project Ga0209081, IMG submission 184636) | Methane-oxidizing microbial communities from mesocosms in the Gulf of Mexico - GOM15B Gulf of Mexico (SPAdes) (version 2) | ecosystem: Environmental > Aquatic > Marine > Cold seeps... | reverse complement strand
GTTTCAGCCCGGGCAGTATCGCGCTCAGTGCTCAGGGTATTGGCGGTTTTCAGCTGCTGTTCGAGCTTGGCTTTGACTGTGTCGCGATCCTTCAGCAGGGCTTGTTTTTCAGCTCGGGCGGCATCGCGCTCAGTGCTCAGGGTTTTGGTGGTTTTCTCAAATTGGCTCAGATCGTTGATAGCAAGGGAGAAGGGGGCGGAGCTTTCATCCAGAGAGCGATAGATTTGGTCAAGCGTTTTACGCCCCGACGTTGTGCCGTCCTGAGAGGCCCATTTGAGGAGGATGTCATAAGTTTGTTGCAGCCAGGGCGCCCCGTATTTGCTGGGCAAAAGGCGGCTATCCTGTACGTTATGGTGGCGGAGCTTTGGCGACAGGAAATTACGAATTTCAAGTTGGACACGGGCGGAATTCCTTGGCCAGATCAGGCCAAGCGTTTCTTGCGATTGCTGAGTGAAATGCTCGGGTGCTTGCATCAATGAATCATAGGTGGAGAACATCCTGGGCAGCCCGCGACTCCCGCGTTCGGCTTCCAATGTGTGACGGAGCCACAGAAACAGGGAATGTGGGGTGCTGAGATTATCCCGCTTTTTCAAGGACGCGGCTATCTCCATTGGATTGCGCAACGCGTGAATCGCAACCGGCTGAATACTCATCCCTTCTAAAACCTGGCGCCAGAAGGGCATCAAGAGGCATATACGCGGGTCTTTGAGGACAAAGAGACTGGAATCCCCGTATTCATCAGCAATCAGTTGCCGGGCGCGATCTACGAAGTCACCGCAGAGAGATGTTTGAAACCAATCCGGGTTGAACCTGTGCCAATCGCGCCAATTGTTTCCGCCGGAGGCTAGAATCTGATCATTCAATTTGGAAATTTCTGCCGATTCCCAATAGCCACTTTGATTGGCCTCGGTTGCAGGCATCAGGTGCTCTGACAGGTCACACCCTAACAGGTTGAGTGCGCGGGTCAGGGCGCTGGTGCCGGATCGGTGCATGCCTAATATCAAAACCGCAGATCTGGTACGTTCCTGGGAGATCGACTGGGTGTTCTGGGTTTTGTGATTGGTAGAGCGGGGAGTACTGGGAGCTGATGGCATAAGAATATCTGTTCGGCAAATTATGGCAATGAAAGTGCAGCGACGGCGGGCAGGAAAGATGCTTTCGGGGCGGAGGTGCCCGAGATCCAAATCTTTGGGTGGCAAGGACATCGGCCCGCACTCGATAAGACAGTCCAATTATGATGCGGCATCCGTGTCCTGTTTCTTGAGGTGGGATATTTGGGCCGATACATGGCGTGTTCTGGGTGACATGTCCAGTCTCCGGCAAGGCAATTAGAGGCTGTGAGAGGGGGCGGGGCGCGGAATTCGTGCTAATTGCCCCCTCCCTATCCTTAACAGGTCGGCAATGGTTGAATAATGTTGATGTTACAGGGCATACAGCACCCAAGATGAACCCTATGGCCCGTGTTTTCGAGGGCCGCTTTGTGGTTTGTTTGCGAATGTTAGTTTTGGACCGGAGTCGATTTTGGATATGGGTGTGCAACAGGTCGTGGCAGAGAATTTATTTGGAGAGTTTTGGCTATGCCACGATGTTGGGTTGCGTGGTTGGATCTGTAACCTTTCTGATCCTCTTCAGCGTCTCGAGGTTTCGTTGTGGCAGGGCGATACGCTGCACGCCAAGATCAGGGCGAACCTTTTTCTCGACGATCTTGAGCTGACGCCTGGCGCCTGGCCAAATGACAGTGATTTCCGGGTGTACGGGTTTGAAATTTCGGGACAGATGGAGATACTGTCCAAGCTTGAACTTGAGATTAGTGGACGGCGCTATACTCTTGGTTCTGGCGAGACTATTCGGGTGGTCGAACCGGCCATGGCGGCTGCGATCACCTCCCGACACAGCACGGTGAGGGAGAAGCATCTTTCGACCATTCCCACCAACACTGGGCAGGATACGGCCGATGATTTTTCGTTCCGGGGTAAGATCGAGACCTGTTTTGTCGAAAATGGTCAACTGACCCTAGAGGGCTGGGTGCAGAATTCGAACCGGGCCTATGACAATGTGACCTATGATCTTGTGGCGGGGGATCTTGTGATCAAGGGGTTGGTTGCGCGGGACCTGCGCAATGACCTCAGGCGCAATGGGATTGGTGCAGGATACCATGGTTTGTGCGTTGTCTGCCCGGTGCAGGACTCCGCGTTTGGTGACCGGGTGGAACTGCGTGATTCCGAAAGTGGCCGGTGCATCGTGGCACAGCAAATTGAGGTCCGGGTGCAGGCAGAGGAAACAGTGTCCAGTCCGGGGGTGGATTTGCTGATAACACCGGTCAAGGTGAAGCTTGAACGCGTGTATCCAGGGCGTGTCGAGGGCTGGGCGCGTTACGCTGAGCACCCCGAGACTCCGGTGCTGCTGGATCTGTTTCTGGACGGTGTTTATTATGCGACCTCGGATTGCGGGCGGTTTCGCCCCGATGTGGCCAAGCATTTTGGCGATACTCACACCTATGGGTTTCTGTTTGAACTGCCGCTGAATCTGGATTCCGATTCGGCCATCCGCGTCAGCGTGCGGCCGCGCCACGGGGTTCTTGAGGGACCAGTGGCGACCATGCTGCTGCAAGTGGGCCCCGAGGCGCACCTGCTGCCGGGATTACATAAAGCCGCCCCCCGTCAGAGTGTCGCCCGATCGGTCCGCAGGGGCGGTGAAACGGCCTATATCGTGCTTAACCTCAATACAGCAAACCTGCTGCAGGATCTGTTTGAAAGCTTTGAACGGTACAATACCAGCGATCCTTATGAAATCCTGATCATTGATCACGGATCAACCGACAACAGTGCCGAGATCTGTGCCGCCTGGGCCAAGAAACTTAATATCCGTTTCATTGAGCGGGGCAACAATTACTCTTTTTCGGCCTCCAACAATTTTGGTGCTCAAGAGACCGATGCCGAAACCCTGGTCTTTTTGAACAATGATATTGTTTTGACGCAAAACCTGTCAGCCCCGATTCAAGAGGCGCTGTCGGATGATGATGTCGGCGTGGTTGGCATCAAGCTTTATGACCAGAAAACCCAGACCTCTTTCCAGATGCCACCGGTTCAGCATCTTGGGGTGTTGTTTTCCGGGGATGGGCGCGGCGACCTGATCAAACCCTTTGAACAGCGTTACAGCCCGCAGCTGGAACATGTGGTGGATGCGGCCTTTGATGTGCCCTGCGTCACCGGTGCCGTCATGGCCTGCCGTCGGGACGAATTTCTGCAGTTGGGCGGTTTTGATACTGGATTTTTCTATGGCTATGAGGATGTTGATCTCTGCCTGAAGTATCGCCTGCTTGCCAACAAGGATATCGTCAGCCTCAATTCGGTCAATGCCTTCCATATCCGTGGCTACAGCCGGTCGCGGGCTGATGACAGCGTCAACCAGCGTCGGCGCAACAATGGAAATCATCTTCAGGGGCGGTTTGGGGCTTTGTTCCGCCGCGCCTTTGCGCGCGATATGTTTGGTCAGCCTGGCTATTGGACCGGCAAGGTTCCGGTGATCGCCTTTGCCGTGACCGAGGCCACGATGGACACGGCCGCGGGGGATTATTTCACGGCTCTCGAGTTGGCGATGGATCTGCAACGGGAGATGCCCTGTCAGATTGCGTTCCTGGACAAGGGGGAAAACTGGTTCGATCTCAGAGGCGTGGATGTGTTGATCACCATGCGCGATGATTATGATCTGAGGAAGATCAAGAACGCAGCCCCACATCTGATCACAGTTGGCTGGGCCAGAAATTGGATCGACCGCTGGTCCGAACGGCCCTGGGCGCAAGATTACAATCTGATCTGGGCCTCGTCACAGACGGCGGCTGATTTCCTGCAACAGGCGATGGCGCGCCCTGTTGAAGTGGTGCGGATCGCAACTAATCCTGATCGTTTCCAACAGGGGCAGCCGGACCCGGAGCTGCGCTCTGATTATTGTTTCACCGGCAGTTTCTTTGGCGCCCCCCGAGATATCATTTATAATCTGGATCCGGCGCAACTGCCCTATGATTTTGGCCTGTTCGGCCACAATTGGGACCAGGTCTCTCATCTGGCAGGGTTTTCGCGCGGGCCGCAGCCCTATACGCGGATGCCGGATATCTATGCCAGCACCCGTATCGTAATTGATGATGCCAATACCGCGACCAAACAATGGGGATCGGTCAACAGCCGGGTCTATGACGCCATTGCCGCCGGGGCCTTGGTGCTGACCAATGGGGTGAGTGGCGCTGAGGAGGTTTTTGGGGGTGTCATGCCTGTCTATCAGACCGGCGCCGAGCTTGAGGCTTTGTTGCGCCTGTATCTAGAAGACGAGGCCGCGCGGGTGGCGAAAGTGGCTGAGTTACAGAGCATTTTGCGGACTGGCCACGAGTACAAACACCGGGCGCAGCAAATTGCAGGTGTTTTGCAGGTCGCGCCGGCGCAACAGCTGCGTTTTGCCATCAAGATCGGCGCGCCCCGCGATAGCGTGCAGGAAGAATGGGGTGATTATCACTTTGCCGTCGCTCTGCGCCGGGCTCTGACACGCATGGGGCATAGCGTCCGGATCGATTGCATCGACCGCTGGGAGGGCGATCACTGCATCGGGGATGATGTGGTCATCGTGTTGCGTGGACTGACCGAATTCAAACCACGCCGGGACCAGATTACCCTGATGTGGAACATTAGCCACCCGGATATGGTGAGCGTCGCTGAGTACAACAATTATGATCACGTGTTTATTGCCTCGCAAAAACATGTCGACAAGATTGCAGGTGATGTCGACGTTTCGGTGTCCTGCCTGCTGCAATGTACCGATCCTGGCGTTTTTGATCCGGAGGCCCTCAAAGAGGGCGTCTCTGTTGACCCTGATAAATTGCTGTTTGTTGGAAATTCACGCAATATTTTCCGTCAAATTGTCCGGGATAGCGTGGATCAGGGTTTGGCTCTGGATGTCTATGGCTCGCGCTGGGAGCAGTTCATCGGTCCGGATATACTGAAGGCCAGCTATCTGCCTAATCAGGATCTGGCAGGGTATTATGCCGGGGCGCGGGCGGTTCTGAATGACCACTGGGATGATATGCGCGACCGGGGATTCATCTCAAACCGGCTGTTTGATGCCGGGGCGGCCGGGGCCTATATCATCACCGATGAGGTCGAGGGCATGGCCGAGATCTTTGGCGATGCCATTTCAATGGTCCGCACCCCAGAAGAGCTGGCCGCAGCCGCCGCCCTGCCTGAAACCGACCCCGAACGAGTGGCCCAGATGCGCCGCAAGCTGCGTCAGATCGTGTTGCAGGGTCACAGTTTTGACGCCCGGGCAAAAACAATCATGGCGGTGGTCGGGCGCCGATTTGATGAGATCAAAGACGACTTGCAGGCTGAGACAGAGCTGCGGGTCAACTGATCAGCCTAATGCGCTTTCCCGCAGGGCCTTGACGAGACCAACACAGAGTTTTTCCAACTCGTCAGGAGGGAACTCTCCGGCCTGCGGATCGCGAGCAGAGAGCCCTTCATAGGCTTCAACTGACCACCAGCGCGGATCCGTGTGCATGATCTTGGCCTGTTCCGGCTGCAGCATCGGCAGAAGGTCGAGATTGTCTTGTTTGGAGACGGACAAAATGCGACTGATCAATTCAGGTGAGATAACCCACGGCGGTTTGCCGGGAATGTCTAGGTACTTTCCAAGTATATGCTCAATAAGGGAACCATGTGGGCCTTGTCGCAGCTTCCGGTTTCTTTGAAATAGCCGTAATACAGATTCTGGTAGGCTTTGGTTGACCTTCTTGCCGCTTGTTGCCGGGGGCTCGGCGTTGAGGACGTTTACAAAAAAGTCTTCAATGATATCAGTGTCTAAAAGGCGAATTGTCACCTGCTCAACATTTGGGATGCTGCGCCAATGCTGCGCATATTTGGACCACATCCCATTGCCATTCAATTTGCGAATGATCCAGCTTTCAAAGGGCTGATCAGACCATGCCCCCCATTGCCACCATGCGGAGTTCAGCCAAGGGACATGTGGTCGGACATAGGCGACCACATGCACTGGCATGTTCAGTTTTCCCAGAAGAGGAGCCCACATAGCAGAACTGACCAGCCAACTTTCCATGGACAGTAGGATGTCATCTCCTTTGCTTTCTTTGATTTTGGTGCTGATGTTTTCAGCATTCAGCTTGGTGAAATTCGCCGTGGTCATAAAAGAGGTGACCCGATCCCGGGGACCGATGAACTTCTTGATTTTCTGTCCGAGGATTAAGTCCTGTTCCGGGTGTAGTTGACCGTAGAGAACGCTGCGGCCGTTCTTTGTCATGAAAGAGGGGGTGTCTGTCAGCGCTGTTTGCAAGGCACTGGAACCGCATTTGGGTGCGCCGCAGTGAAGAATAAGTGACATTTTGAAGTGGTTTCCAATTATTGACGGTGTCCACCATCGCATGACGTAATGTGCCAAGCGATACCTGTTCTGGTAGGGTGTGATCACCTGATTTCATCTTTCAGTGATAGATCAGATAGTTTCACCCTGTAGTTCTCGAAGCTTCTTTTCCAAATGGATGATCTGGTTTTTGTAGCGGTTCACGTCGCGATTTAGCTGTATTAAAATAGTGGCCTCTTCGGTGTTGTCGATTTGAACGTCATCGGCATCCATGTTTGTTGCCTTGACACCGTAACGTTGTAGGAAGGTATCGATGATCCGACCCACCACAAAATCGCTGGCATGCAGCCGATCTGGTTGCCAGGCGATTTCAGGATTGCTGAGGGTCACGGCTTCATAGCTTGGGAAATAGTCAATTTCTTCAGTTGCGTTAATGAACTCATGTGCCGCGGCCCGTAGGGTGTTTTTAGATGTGGTGTTTGCAACAACGATGTCGTCACCGCTGAAGGTTCGACCTAGAGGCACCGGCGAAACTGTCATTACAATTTTTTGCCCCGCTTTGCCATGCGCTTTCAGAATGCGGTGAATGTCATTCAGAATGTTCTTGCAGTCCTGTACCGATAGGGTCTTGAATAGGAAGCGATCGCGTTGTTTTGCCAGTACCTTTGGGGCGGGAAGCTCGTTCAGGTAAGTTCCGGTTTGGGTATCGAACCAGCTTTCAATGAGCCCCAGTGTAATGACCACGACATCAGCCTCAAAAATTTGCTGGAAGTACGTCGTTACATAGGTCCGGCGGGCCATCTGCTCTGCGCGTGACATTGTTCCGCCTCCAAGACGCAGATGTGGATCGTAAAACTGACCTTCGCTGATCTCCAGCAACATGTCTTCGTCAAAAGTAGCCTCACCGCAGGCCCATTGCAGTTCTTGTAGAATGGACAGCGGGGTATACTTGTTCAAGATACCAGCCAAACGTGCGGATTGACTTTCAATCCGTTCGGCATCCAAATTGCGGCTGAGAACCGAAGCGCCTGATAGTTCGAGTCTTTCCTCTACATTACGGGCGAAACACGAGCCTATAGCAAAGAACGTATGATCGGGGTCGGCTGTAAAGCTTTGCTTCCCTTGAGGAACAATGACATTCCTTAATATGCGTTCTCGCGCGCTGTCTTCGTTTCCGAGCCAGCGATCAAATGGGTTTTGCTTCGAATTCTTCAGGGCTTGCGCTGCGGGTATCATGGCAATTTCCAAATCGGTTGGTTGAAAGGGCTCAGGCAGCTTGGCCAATAAGGTCATTGTAGGCGCTGCGATCAAGGGTTTCCAGCAGCTCTTGGGCTGCCGCGGGCAGTGTCTTGGTTGCGGCCTTTTGAAGGCGAGCTTGGTTCTCTTTGATCAGGCGAGAAAGATATGTGTTGAAGTCAGGGTCGCGAGGTAGGTTCAGGAAGTCCTGTATTTGGCTCGCTATCTGATCATTCTTCTCAAAGAACAAGCGGTCATAGTCGAGTATCATAGTATGCCGTTTAAAATGGGGATGTAACATGTGGCGGGCCATGATTTCGTGTTGCTTTTGCCAACTTGTAAAAGCCTGCTGGTAATCTTTTGTGGCTGGCCAATGAATATCTTTAGAATTTTGCGCTCTGGCTTGCCACGAGGCGGCAACCCCTTCAGGATTACGTAGAATGAACAAAAAGCGCGAGTTTGGATAGGATTGCAGCAGCTTACCCAATAACGGCGTAATATCAGGGGTTTTATCACCAATCACTAGCGCCTCATCCCATTTCTGGCCCAATGTGTCATACAGAGTACGCCATGTTGGGCTGACCTCGGGCCGGAGATTGGTGTCTTCTTCCGAAAACGTAAAAAAGCGGTCTTTGGTGAAAAAGTCCGAAGAGAAATTTTGATGGCGTAGATACTGGAACTTGAAGCGTTCGACGCCCAAGCAAATTTTTGGATGTGCGTTCAGTAATTCAGCCAGAATGGTTGTGCCACTGCGTGCGACACCAGAAACGAACAGTGTATTCTTGGGGAGCATTGTGTCGCCTGTTTTTGCCGTGAATAATCACTCATGACATTAGCAAAATTCCGGAAGGGGTTAGAAGGGGCTAAATGCGCGTGATTTACCTTTTGCGTGAATTATCAGTGGTTGTGCCGGATTAAATGTAGGCTGCTCGCTGCCACTGGCAGGGTGACAGCGGTCTGGGTGTCATCTGTCCAGCGGACCTCCAGCGTTGTGGCCTGACGGTCTTTGCCAAGACCAAAACTGGCGCGCGGCGCGTCAAAGGACATAAATCCGCCGCCCAGTTGGATTTCGCGGCGCTGCTGATCACCCTGATCATCCGTCAGGGTGATCACCGCGCCGATGCCGTCGCGGTTGCCGATGTGATCTTCCAGTGTCACCACCAGACGGTTGGGGGTCTGCGCGTTGTTGCGAAAGAACACCAGCGGCCCGTTCACCGGGTGGCTCAGCAGGTCCAGATCACCGTCGCCGTCGATGTCAAAGGCCACAGCAGCAGCGGTCATCAGGTAATCCTCCAGCCCCATCGGGCCCGATGTCTCGGTGAACTGGCCGCTGCCGTCGTTCTCAAAATACAGGTTCGAGGGCGACACTTCGTTGGGCACCCAGGTGCCATTGACGATATAGACATCCAGATCGCCATCGAGGTCGAAATCCTCGATCTTGGTGTCCCAGCTCCAGCCGCCGACATCCAATCCACGGGCCTCGGCGACATCCGCCCAGCCCGCCCCCTGACGTTGCAGCAGCACGTTTGAACGCAGGATCTGCGGGATCGAGGCCTCGGCCTCGGCAGCGGTGATTTTGCGGGCAGGTCGGAAATGCAGCTCGCAATAGGATTTGGCAATCGGCTGACCGGTTGGGATCAGGGCGCATATCTCGGGGTTTCGCTGCTGGATCGCCAGATCCTTGACCAGCATCGCCTTGCATTGATCCCTGTCGCGGCCCTGCAGCTGCTGACAGCGCCCGGCATAGCTGGGATCAAAATTATTGCCGGATTTATACCAGGTCTTGACCGCCATGTTCTTGCGGCAGGTGGCCAGGGCATCAGGGTCTTGAATGGCGTCGCAATAGCGGTCCAGCGGTTGCATCTTCAGCGTTTTGGAGATGCCCGATGAGCGGCCGGCGATCTGCGCCAGATAGATCTCGGGGCTGCCATCGCCGCTGAGATCGGCGGATTTCACTGCCATGGTGGTGGTGGTGGTCTGCGGCACCAATCCGTCCTGATAGCTGATTTGGGCAAACCCACCTGCGCCATCGCCCAGATAGATCGCATCGGGGATTTCAAAATCATTTCCGGCCCAGAGATCCAGGCTGCCGTTGTCATCAATGTCGGAAAACAGGATCGACAGGGTTTCGCCGGGGATGGCGGGCAGGTCGAGATACGCCTCCCCGGTCAGCGCGCCGTCCTGGTTCCACAGGATGCGGTTGCGGCTTTCCTCACCCGGCACCCGGCGGTACCAGCCCGCTGTCCAGTTGCCCAGGGCCACATCCAGATCGCCGTCACGGTCCGCATCGCCAAAAGCCAGCGCCAGCGACAGCACCGCATCGGGTCGGTTGGCCACCACCTGCGGGTTGGCGGTGTCCAACCCGTCGGCGGTTCCCTTGACCAGAAAATTACCCTGGCGGTAGGTGGCGACAAACAGGTCCAGCCAGCCGTCATTATCCAGATCCACCAAGGCGGCGTTGAACACCGGCAGCTGTTGCAGCGGCCCATCGGGCAGGGGGATGCGACTGAACTGGCCGCTGCCGTCATTTTCATAGGCATAAAGCCCGGCCTCAGTTGAGGCGATGACCAGATCGAGATCGCCGTCACGGTCGATGTCGCCGGTGCTCAGACTGCGGCCCTCCCAGAAGGGTGGCCACATGTCGGCAAAGGAAAATTCCAGCGGCTTGTCGATGCCGATCTGGCTGGCCTCAAGCCGGGTGAAGGGGGCGTCTGCAGGGGGCGAGGGCGGGGCCAGCGGAGTGGCGCTCACGGTGACAGAAACAGGCTCTAATGTGGCGGCTTGTGCCGCCCAAAACCCGGTGACCGGGGGGGTATCTGCCTCGCTTAGTAGCAGCTCCAATGCCCGTTTGCTTTGCCATTGGTGATAGCTCTGCGCCGCCACCCCGGCGGTCATGCCCAAGACCAGAACCGCCAGTGACAGCAGGCTGGCGGCGCGCAGCGACAGGGCCTGTGCGACGATGAAAAAGGAATAGATGCTGAACGCGCCAAGAGTGAACAACAGCGCCATCACATAGCCCTGGGACAGACCCAGCCCCATCAGCATGCCGCAGACCACCACGTCAAAGGCAATCGGCACCGGCAGAAACAGCCCCACCGCAGCAATCAGGACCAGCGCCACCAGACCAAAGGGCAGGCTGGTGATCAGATCGGGCGGCAGCAAGACAGCTGCCAATGTGCCCAAAATCCCGGCCAGCAGCATCAGCGGCACTGTCATCTTGATGATATACCACAGGTTGGCGGTAAAGGCGCGCGCGACGGCGATCAGCGCCTGCAAAAAGGGCTCGGTGCTGGTCTGGCCCAGTTCGGCCGCGCTCCAGGGTTGCGGCGCCGCGACACTGGGTTGTGGCGCCACCTGATCGAGGGGCAGAAAGCGACAGATCAGCGGCACCACACCAAGGATCAGCAGCAGGCTGAGACCAATTTTAGCCGCCACCATGTAAAACGGCAGCAGCGAGAAGGCCAGCGTCAGCACCACCACATTCAGGGTGGGCGCGGCGATCATCGCCGACAGCACGGTCTCGGCCCGCATGCCACCCGAATACATGCCACGGGCAATGGGCGCGGCGCAGTTGACACAGACCCCCAGCGGGGTGCCGATCACCAGACCCAGCAGCGAATTGGCAAGGCCGCTGCGAAAACTGCGCTGTTTGAGATAGGGCATAGCGGTGAGAAAGGCGGCGGCAAACAGGATGCCAAAGCTCATGCCCTGCAGATTGGTATTGATCCAGTTCAGGGTGGACCAGAAGATCCGCTGCAGCAGGGTCATATCAGCGCTGATCTGGAACCTGGCCTCAAAACTGAGCCCGTCCTCCAGCTGGATGGCGCCGGACATCAGCATCTTCTCATCCAGCGCCGGATAGCGCGAGCCGGTCCAGAACAGATAGGCCAGAAATGCTAGGATCAGCCCCGACAGAACAAGTCGCTTGCCATTGGAGGCATGTATGAACGAGCCATGCATATTAGTCTGTGCCTCTTGTTCGCGAACCTAGGCAACCATCGCCTGAAGCTGTTGCAGTATTTCGCCTTGTATTGAAGAATGTGGTTCCAGCTGGTCCACAAGAGATTTCAAGGCACTGGTTTTCAGATCTTTGTTTGCCAGAGGATGTGTCACAACATCTATTGTGCTGTGGGCATGGTTCTGAAGCAGACCGAACATCGCTTGCCGCTTTTTAGTATCCAACGCCATCCCGTTAACCTGTCTGGCAAACTCGGTCAGATCCTGGTCAAACCCTTCATTGCGGCGCGGATGATTTCTCAGGTCTGCAGCCTGCCCGGGAATGCCCAGCAAATTGCAAAGCGCACCGACCCAATCCTCTTCCAGGGCCGTGCGAACGACATGGTCTGCCCCATAGGCTTGCTGTGCCTTAGCCACAAGGCCTGCTCGGTCCAGTATGAATTGCACCCGTTTGGTCGCAATAAAAGCGTCAAATTTCAGAGTCGTCCCATAGTGCAGTTTCTCATTGACCGGATTCACAATCAACTGACGATAGAATGAACGCGCCCAGGGCTGTTCTGCCCGGTCGTTAAAAAACAACGTTGTTTCAAATGGTGCCAGAATCTCACGAAACTGTGCCAGATGGGCTTCGGGATAATCCTGCAAATGCCATGTCAGCCCCTCGGCGGACAGAAACAAAGTCGGGCAAGTATTCTCGGCAATTGTCTGACGCAGCCAGGTCTGGTTACCGTTCAACAGCCCTTGGACCAACTGCTGGTGTCTTGGGTTGGCAGCCCCATGTTTTGATTTCGGATAGGCAATACCAAAAGTCTGCAAATGCGTGCGATGCGCCAGCGACCAATCCTGAATCGTCGTCGAGGCCGATTTGGGTAACCCGATATGCAAAATGATGCGCTCTGTCATTGAGGTGCGATCCCGTTGGGTTGATAGTGGCACAAATGATGAAACAAGCTCCCTTCAGGAAAAGGCCCTTGGTGCTTATTGGTCAACTTGAACACTGGCCACTCGCCGCTGTCCAGCGCAGACAGATCTGCAGCGGTTGGCGATTGGGTCAGACGCGGCGCTCCCGGAGCAAAATGAAATCTCTGCCGGGCCGGAATATGAGGTCCAAGTGCCCACAGGCGAGCGAACTCGGGGTCCGTCAGATCAAGTTGCTCAAAGATCCCATGCAGCCAGAAATAATCATCCCGTTCGGTCCTGCCGTGCCAATAGGCCCGCACAGCATCACGCAGCCGGGTAATCAAATAATCTCCGACTTTGGCGGACATGAACCAACTGGCAATAATGCGATCCGGCCCCGGCCTGGAAAAAGCAAAGTATCCCCGTGGGGCCTCATGCAATGGCAACCAGTCATCCAGAGGCTTGCCACAGATAGTGGTTGCATCGGCCCAGACCCCGCCAAAACGGGCCAGTAATTCCACCCTCAGCACATCGCTATAGGTCTCGCGCGGCAAATCAGAACGCAACAATGTTTCGGGGGGGGAATCGCCAAAAGCACGGATCGCGCTTTGCGCATCAAGGGCCTGTACTGTCCAGCCGGGATTACATTTCTGCCACGACTGGCGCGCCGATTGAGCAAGCTCTGGAGCGCTGGCCCATCCCTGCAACCAAAGCATCCAGATCGTTTGGTTGGGCTGTAAAGTCTGGGGAGTCATGTGAGGCCTTTATATATTTCAGCGCATGGGCTGGCCGGATCAGAGGCGTCTAAATTCTGCAGGGAGGCCGCTCAAAGACGCGTATTTGATGTCGGCCGCCGACTTTGCCGGGGGACGAAAAAAAACCCACCTCTCATAACCAAAGGCGGGTTTCCTATGAAAACACTTAAGCTTAAGGGGTGCAGGACAACTTGCCGGAGGCATTGGTCTGCAGGCCGGCACAATTTACTAGCGTTGGCAGATAAACATTGCCGGAAGTATCGATCCTGAAGCGGTTTCCGCCGCCTACATGGTTGATCCCAAAGTTCCCGGCCCCTTCTCCGGCACCGGTCTCATAGTTTGCAATCACCCAGCTTTCACCTGCGGTTGTCTGCTCTAGCCAAAGCATCTGACGGGAAGTGCCAGGACCCCTAACGTGAAGCGGTGCTGCGGCTGCGACACCCGTGTCGTTGTCTTCAACCAACAAGAAACCCAATGCGTGCAGCCTTGCATCAGGTGATGCTGTCCCGATACCAATATCCCCATCCGCAGCCACATACAGCGCATTGTTGGGAGCATCGGATATGATCCTAAACGGCAGCTTTGAGCCATTGGTGGCGTCGCGGACAAAGAAGTTGGTCTCGTTGCCGGCCACATCCCAGGTTTGCGCGGCAAAGCCCGAGGAGCCGTCTTGTTCCAGCCGTAGGGTGGGGGTGTTGCCATCTTTCTGGTGCAGTCGCACAACCGGGGTGCTGGTGCCCAGGCCAATGCGGCCACCATCATCAACATAGAGCGAATGGCTGGGGGCGCCGGCTTCGATGGTGAAGGGGGTGCGGCCGCCGTCGATATCATCGATCGAGAATTTGTTGACACCGCCATTGGCGCTGTCGTTAAAGGTGATTTGCCAGTCATTTGTTGGGAACGAAGCGCTGTTGGAGGTATCCTGAGCTTTGATCCGCAGGTTGTTTTCCTTCAGCCGCAGGGTGTCGAAGCCAAAGCTTTCACCGTTGACGCAGTCCATACCGGCGCAGATGCTGCCGTCGACGATCAGGTCATCCAGGATCACCTGATCGGCCTGGGCCAGGCTGGCGGCCAAGCACAGGGCGCTGGTGGTTAGGGTTAGGGTCCGAGTTGCAAACATATTAAACTCCCTGTTCGTGTGGTGCTGTTCGTGTGGTGCTTATTGTGGGCCGGATACAGGCCGCAGCGGTTATTCAGTTGCTGTCGCTTTCCGAAATTTCCTTAGGGGTGATGATCGCCCCACGAGAGACGGTAAAGCTGCCGTTCATGTAATAAGGCTTGGCGGCGGTATCGGATTGCGCTGCGCCGCGGCCGTTGTTCTGCGGGTTGATGATTTTCACCTGCTCGTCGGTGGCGGCGCGCAGTTCAAACCGATAGACGCCATCCAGAATCTCGGCGCCGCTCAGCTGGAACACCGGGGTGCCGGCAGTGGCCTCGATGGTGGTCAGGGTGCCATCGGGGGCGGCAACCACCAGGGTGGCGTTGCGCAGACCAGTCCAGTTTTCGAACCAGATCGCATTGGAGTTATGCTGTTTGACCGGGTTGGCAGCCCAGACCGCAGCAGCCCCGGACAGGAGCAAAATCAGCGCCAATACAGGTCGCAAAAGGGGCCGGATCATTGGGTACATGAAGGAGCCTCTCAATGGCTTTGGTCAATTTAATGGGCGGATATGGTATGCTGTCCAACACCGCGTGGATCGTTGGACCATACAGCACTCCCCCTTAAACCTTAAGGGTTATTAAGCTTTTTAAAAAGGTAAAGAGAAAAAAACCGTTAGTGCGTGCAAACGTGCCCTTGCGTCAATCTGGGGCAAGCTGTGCCAGGGGGTTAGGGATGGTGCAGCTGTTGCCAAAGTGCTTCTGCGCGGGCCTGAGAGTCGTTGATCTGCGCGGCGGTCATCCGTTGCCGCAGGGCGGTGCTGTCCTCCAATATGCCGGACAGGCCGATGGATTGGGCCAGGGTCAGCCACATATAGCTTAGCACATAGTCCTGTGGCAGCCCCTGACCGTGCAGGTAAAGCCGCCCCAGATTCGCCATCGAGACGCTATGGCCCTTGGTCGCGGCGGCGCGAAACCAGCCTGCCGCCTGCCGCAGCTCCTGGGCGCTGGCCTCAGGCTGGCTGCACAGGTGCCAGCCGAGCAGGAATTGCGCCACCGGATCGCCGCCCTCTGCCGCCCGCTGCCGCTGTGCCTGATTGCCGGTCTCATTGGTCGGGACCGCCAGTCGCGGATCGAAGCCGCAGAGCGGCCGGGTGGCGGCAGCTGCGGTGCCGGGGCCGCTGGTTCTGTCCTGGCGTTGCTGGCTGGCGCGGCGTTCCCAGTCTGCGGCTATACTGTCGCTTTGTTCGACGCCAAAGCCGTTGGCATACATCACGCTGAGGTTGGTCATGGCGATGGCCAGCCCCTGTTCGGCGGCAGCGGCAAACAGCGCAGTGGCGCGGTCATAATCCTGCGCCACCCCGGTGCCGCGCACATAGAGCAGGCCGAGATTGTTCTGCGCCCGGGCGTGGCCTTCGGCAGCCGGGCCGCGATAAAGCGCAAAGGCGCGCGAAAAATCCTGCGCCACGCCGGTGCCGTTCTGATACAGCACTGCTAGGCTGACGCTGGCTCCGGTATGGCCCTGGCTGGCAGCCTGCTGATAAAAACCGGCGGCGCGGGCGGCATCCCTGCTGCCATCGGCGCCCAGTTCCAGCGCTTTGGCTAGATCAAAGATGTGCTGCGCCTCACCTTGTTTGGCGGCGGCTTCAAGCCAGTGTAGCGCGGCGGTTTGGCTTTGCTCCAGTCCCAGACCGGTGTGATAATACTGCCCCAGCCGGTTCTGGGCAGCGGCCTGACCCTGCTCTGCCGCTTGCAGGTAAAGCG
>Ga0209081_1001108_pt1 | contig 16094 bp, 17 predicted proteins | sample GOMGulsemesocosm_4_FD_184636 | JGI IMG/M metagenome (GOLD analysis project Ga0209081, IMG submission 184636) | Methane-oxidizing microbial communities from mesocosms in the Gulf of Mexico - GOM15B Gulf of Mexico (SPAdes) (version 2) | ecosystem: Environmental > Aquatic > Marine > Cold seeps... | reverse complement strand
GATGGCTGGGCCTCTTCGGCCTGCAAACTGACCGAGGTCATTGCCAGGCATACGCCCCAAAGTAAAAATTTCATGCTTACAACGTTAAATCCAGTGAAAGACAGCAGCGCCCGTGCGGTAAACTTATAGCTACATTCTGAGCGCCTAAATATTGCGCGATTCTAACAAATACTGACTTGAGATAACATGTTTTGAATGCTGCTTGGCTAAGTTCAAACGATATAACGAGTGGCTCATAGGCTAAACTCGTAAACTTAGAAACCGCCATTAGACAACGCACCACAGGCCGTAACCAATGACCTTTATCGTTTTCGACCAAGGCTACCGCACCGAAACCCCATGGTATGACCTCTTCCCAGCTAAAAAGGTCAATGCAACACAGGCCGCTAGCGCCCTGCACTCACCCACGCTGAACCTCGAGCAGGAAGAGCTGAAATGGGGTGCTCCGAAACAGGAGAGTCAGGAAAAAGAACCTTATACTAAGCACCAGCCCCAGCAGCAGACAGCCTCTCCTTCTCACCCCCAGCCAACAGCTGCCAGACGACGTATCGGTTGCGCCGCTGACATAATGAGCCAACCGGTTATTTACGCCAGCGAGGATGAAAGTATTCAAACGGCATCAGAGCAATTCAAACAGTATGGCGTGCACCACCTACCGGTATTGGATGTTCACGGCAAACTCGTCGGGCTAATTTCCGACCGGGACCTGCTGCGCCATCAAGCCGCCCAACCTAATGCAGGGCACCGCCTGGCGCCACAAGCGCTCAAGAACATAATGACTCGACGGGTATTAACCGCCCTGCCGCACACAGGCATCCCGCAATTGGCTGAAGTCATGGTGCGACATCGTATCGGCGCCCTGCCCATCGTCGCCCCAGAAGGGCAACTGCACGGCATGATTACACGCCTAGACATACTCCGTGCCATCATGACCGAAGCCCCCATTGAACTCTGGGCCTAGCGCAGCCGCCTCATCAAGGGTTATTAATAGCCCAATAAGTAGCTGGGAAGTTGCCGCACAAATACCGTAAAATACCGCCTTTACTCTAACTAGGTAACACTTCAGCAGTGCACTCACGCTAGCAGACCACTTGCCCTAGCAGGGCAACGTTGCCGGCCTGCTGATCCGACTGGAAATTCGCACACATGATCCGCCTGACAAACATCAAACTGCCACTCGATCACGATGAGCAGGCATTAACCGATGCCATACTCACCACGCTCAACATAAAAGACAGCCAGCTCAATAGCTTTAATGTCTTTCGCCGTGGTTACGACGCCCGTAAAAAAACCAACATTTTTCTTATCTATACCCTCGACGTCGACACCCAGCAGAACGAGCAACTGCTTGAACACTTCAAAGACAATCAACTGATTAAAGCCACACCAGACCTCGACTACCACTTTGTCGCCCAGGCCCCCAGCCAACTGGAAGAAAGGCCCGTTGTCATTGGGTTTGGCCCCTGTGGCCTGTTCATCGCTCTGTTGCTGGCGCAGATGGGCTACAAACCCATTGTGCTTGAGCGAGGCAAGGAAGTACGCGAGCGCACCAAGGACACTTTCGGTTTTTGGCGTGAGAAGAAGCTCAATACCGAATCCAACGTTCAATACGGAGAAGGTGGCGCGGGCACCTTCTCCGACGGCAAACTGTACACCCAGGTGAAAGACCCTAAGCAATACAGCCGCAAGGTGCTGACGGAATTTGTCGCTTCAGGCGCGCCTGAAGAGATCATGTTCGTCAGCAAACCGCACATAGGCACCTTCCGGCTGGTCACAATGATTGAGCAGATGCGCGCCAAGATCATTGAGCTGGGCGGCGAGATCCGCTTCAGCAGCCGCGTTGACGACATAGAAGTTGATGATGGCCAGATTAGCGGTCTGAAACTAGCAGACGGCCAACACATAAAAACCCGCCACGTGGCGCTTGCCATTGGCCACAGCGCCCGCGATACCTTCCAGATGCTGCAGGACAAGAACGTCTATATAGAAGCCAAGCCCTTCTCTGTTGGTTTTCGCATCGAGCACCAGCAGTCGTTGATCGACGCCGCGCGCTTTGGCCCCAACGCCGGTAACGAAATCCTCGGCGCGGCGGACTATAAATTGGTACACCACGCCAAGAACGGTCGCTCGGTCTACAGTTTCTGCATGTGCCCAGGGGGCACCGTGGTCGCTGCAACCTCGGAGGAAAACCGCGTGGTCACCAATGGCATGAGTCAGTATTCACGCAACGAGCGCAACGCCAACAGTGCCGTGGTGGTGGGTATCGACCCGAATGACTATCCTGGCGGCCCGCTGGCCGGCATTGAATTCCAGCGCCAGCTGGAGAGCAACGCTTATGTCATGGGCGGCAGCAACTACGACGCTCCGGCGCAGCGTGTCGGCGACTTCCTGAACAACAAACCATCAAGCGACATAGGCAGCGTCAAGCCGTCCTTCAAACCGGGCATTAAACTCACCAATCTAGCCGATGCCCTGCCCGACTTCTGTATTGATGCACTGCGCGAGGCAATCCCAGCGTTCAACAAAAAGATCAAAGGTTTTGCCCTGGAAGACGCGCTGCTCACAGGCGTTGAAACACGCACCTCATCGCCGATTAACATAAAGCGCGACCACGAAACGCTACAGAGCATTAACACCCTAGGCCTGTTCCCTGCGGGCGAAGGTGCCGGTTACGCCGGTGGCATAATGTCAGCCGCCATTGATGGTATTCGCATTGCTGAGGCCATGGCCTTAGACATCAATGCCCGTATGAGCAATGGCCCCAACGAAAAAGAAAATAACAGCGGCAAAAAGAAGTTCACTTTCTAAGTATCACTGAAAATGAAAAAAGGCGGCCAGATGGCCGCCTTTTTTCATTTTGACAAACACTCAGTGACGGCGTCCATTCACCTTGACCTTAAAGTGTTTATTCGGTGCAGGTGTTGGGAAGGACTGCTTCTTTAATTCTGTGTAGCCATCGGGCAGGCTCATATCCAACTGGTGAAACATCCGTGCCATGGTCAACAGCATCTGCACTTCGGCCAAGGTTTTCCCCAGGCAGGTGTGCGCACCGCGGCTGTAGGGCGTAAAGGCGCCCGGCTGTTTGTATTGTGCCACTGGGCGATCGACATTGAACCTTTGCGGATCGGGAAAGAACTCTTCCATGTAATGGCAGACGGTATAACCGATATACATCATCTCACCCTCTTTTATCTGCACCCCTTCGAACTCAAAATCCCGGTTTGCAACACGCATGGCCAGCGGTGCGATGGGGTGCAGTCGCAATGTTTCCATCATCGCCATATACAGGGTTGGTATCACCTTAGGGCTCATGTCTGCCTCGCCCACATCACCCTGAGCAAACAGCTCATCCACTTCCTGGTGGATACGTGCCAGTACATTTGGTTGCGCCAGTACTTCATAGAGCATGCAGCCGATGGTGTTGGCCACGGTATCCAAGCCGGCCACGTAGGGGGACACAACAGTCTGAATAATATCGGAGGCGGGCATCAATTCTGGGTTATTGATGTGCATCTCCATGGCATCATCGACCAGCGTGCGACGACCCTCGAAGCCATTGGCCTTGCGCTCGTGGTAGCGCTCTATCAGGGTAGTACCAATGCTGTGAAACTTGGCTCGGGCACGCTTGTAGCCTGGCGTGTGGGCCATAAATTCCGGCCACATTTTAATGGCGCGCACCATGATCATGTTGCGGATGGCGATGCGAATATTCTCTTCGTAACCGTCAGGCGTAAAATCGTTGCACAAAGCGCCCAACTGATGAGTGGCCAAGCGCTGAAACGCCTTAACCACCGGTACTTCAGCGCCTGTCTGCCAAGTTTTGCCTAACTCCTTATCCGTCAGGTCGATGAACTCCTGATAACGGCCACGCACCACACCTCGGCCAAAGCTCGGCTGGAACGCTTTGCGCAGTTTTTTGTGGATGTCACCATCCTCGGCCACCAGATTGTACTTGGCGCCAAACTCGGTTTTCACACCGCCCCAAACTTCCTGGGAGCGCAAACAGGTCTTGCCCTCCGCCGAACCCATAAACTTGGCCGCCTCTGGGCCCGCCAGAGCCAGCCACCTATTGCCCATTACCTGAGTCTTAAATACCGCCCCGTGATCGCGATAAGCCTGATAGAAAAACTGACCTGGGTCCCTGCCCATCTGCAGCGCATTACCCAACAGCGGGAGCCCCCCTGCCACCTTCGGGACTTCCTTTCGGGTTATATTTTTTATCGGCGTGGAAATCTCGAGCTCTGCAACATCGGCACTCATGGTATTCATCCTATTGGCGTGAACTTTTTAGTCATCTAATGGCAGTGGCTATCGCCCCTCACCTTCAAAACTCATTCAATCAAACTGCATTTTTTCTGATAACCATTGGCAAGATTATTGCCCGGAGACATGTGCATCCGCCTTTTAGGTCATGCGGATTAAGTAAACCCTCAAAAAAAGAAGCCCAAAGAGTAAATATACACCGCGGTATACATTTAGTATACGGAGTTGAATTTTGTAAGCAAGCAATCCACAACCGCTTAAAAGATCTTTACCGTCCTTTGCTCTTAAGCCCTTTCCTTTTTAATCAGGCAGGAGGTAATAGAGATCATCAGCTAGATAAACTTCAGGCACTGAGAGCAGCAAACACAGGCGGGCAGTTGTCGACGCAAGCAAAAATAAATACTGCAGGGAGAAGATGAGTGGGGATGTGTAAGCGCTAAGAAAGGGGGTTAGTTAGGTCACTTACCGATTGCTGGAGGGTGATAAGAGTCGGGCTGCGTTGGCGTAACACCGGCCAATAGAATAGCGAATCCAGTGACTGAGGCGCTCTGCTTGAATACCCGTATTAAACAAAGGTGACTCGAGCCAGGATGAATCAAGTCATAACAAGTGCATTTACTTCAACATGCTGGCCTGCACGAAGTGGGACAACTCCTCAAACTTGGCATTGAGGTCATAATCATCGTCAAGCAACCAATTGAAGGCGGTAGCGTAGATCATACCGGTGGTCATCTCAGCGCAGAAGCTTGCTGTCAACCCAGGTTTGATATCGCCCCTTCCCTGCTGATAGAGCTTCAGAAAGATACCATTCAAGAACGGTATGGGGGCGTCAGACTTACCCTCGGTTACCGCCATGGTGCCCGCTAAATAACTGATCAACTCACGGTGAACTGTGCCGGTGTCATAGTCATTCTGAGACATAATTTCGAAAATAAAACCCAACTGCTGAGGCAAACTGTCGTGCGCAGACTGAGCTTGCTGCACCATCAACTCAGCGTGGTTTAGCAGATAGACCTGGCAAACATCGTTGAACAGCTCGTGCTTTGAGCCGTAATAGTTGTAGAAGGTCTTCTTAGCGATATCAGCCCTGTCGCATATGGCATCAATCGTCACGCCAGCTATGCCCGACTGGATGACCAGAACCACTGTCTGTTCACGTATTTTGTCGCGCAGCGCCAGCTTCTTTCTTTCGCGGCGCCCCATGGTCTCTACAGCAAGCAAGGGTCTGTCCTTAAGTAAACGTCAGGATTAAATCGACTAAAGCCTTACGGAGCTCTGTAAAGCATCAGCATACTAACAGCATGGGGGATAAAAGAACGCCCCCCCCTAACAGCGGCTGATAAAATCGATCGCCATATATTTAAATATAAAAAAGACTCAACTATGTCGAGTCAGGCCATTATGCGAGCGGACGCCTTAGACCTCCAAGCGCTTTACTCGCTGAGCCTTACCTGTCGTGCTTTGATCAAACTGTACCATCAGCAAGCCAAGGACCACCATGATGATGCCCGGCATTAAAACCCAAGCAAACAGCGACGGGTCGATCATCACACTGATGAGCATAACCAGGCTTGGCGTCAACAGGCTGTATGCTGACGTGCGAGCGGGCCCAATGGTTAAGGCACCCAACTGCTGCACAAAGAAGCTCAGTAACGTGGTGAACACCGACAAGTACAATAACCCCCAATAGACCGTTGCTGGCAGATCCAATAAGCGGTGCCCGATACTCCCGAATAAATCACCCTCGCCCTGCGTGTCCCACAGCCCGTTCAAGATCACCGCCAACAACAACCACACACCCGACATAACGATGACCCAAAAGGTCGTCACCGCCACCGGCACATTCAGTGACCAACGCTTGATCAACGGCTGATAGATCGCCAAGAACAGGCAACCAACTAGAAAAAGCGCATCGCCATGGTTGAGCCCAACATTCATGAGTGCACCGGTATCGCCTCGAAACACCACCCACAAAGCACCAAAGGTACTCAACAACAAGCCCAGACCACGACGACGACCGGTCACCTCTCGATTGAGCCACCAAGCAAACAGTGCCGTGAAGGTGGGCACGGTGGTAAAGAGCGCGCCGGTATTGAGCGCAGTGGTTGTATTCAAACTGGCGAACATACAACAAAAGAACACCACCAGCGGCACGGCGAGTGCCGCGTAAACACGGGCCTGGGCGAGAGACGGTAAACGCCAGCCAAAAACGACAAACACATAGGGCGCAAACAGCATCGCCGCCAGCGCGAAACGCAATAACATTAGATCCGTACCACCGAGACTAACACCAGCCAGTGTTATTGAAGCCATCATGGCGGCGGCAATAGGAAAGGAGCCGGCGACCAACAACGTCATCAGCATGAGTGAGGTGTGCACGGCCAAATAACGCGGCGTTTTTTTATTATGGGCAGGTGCCATGATTGTCGGCGAGCAAGGCTGTGGCTCAGCACTTACGGCACTTAATGTTTGAAGTTTGGTGGGGTTGTTCATGGCGTTACTCTTTTAAGGCTTTCCGTTTTTCGCTCTGGGTTGTGACGTGCTGCAGGCGCCCAATCCGTGAAAGCAAAGCTTAAAGAGTTTCCTGCTTGTCTATAATCCCAATCAAGGTGAATTCAGTGTTAACCTTTACTCAACAAAAGCACAGCCACTCAGGGTATATGTATGAAACTCACCGACACCGGCGGAGCCATAGCCGATACCAGCAGCGCCACAAACAATTTGGAGAGCCACAACAACCGCCATGGCCACAAGGGTTTCAGCGCACTGCCGGTGTTTGTCACGGTCGTAGAAAGAGGCGGATTCTCCCCCGCCGCCAAACAGCTCAACATATCTAAATCCGCCGTCAGCAAACGCATTACACAGTTAGAGGAACAACTGGGGGTAAAACTGCTGCATCGCACAACCCGCAAGTTGAGTTTAACCGAGGCTGGCGAACACTATTTCCAACACGCCCGAGAGGCTTATAAAGCGGCTCGGGACGCCGAAGACGCCGTACTGCAGTTACAGGGTGAACCTCAGGGGCGCCTGCGCATCAATACCCCCATGGCGTTTGGTCGACTGCATATAGCACCGATGCTTCCTGCATTTCTCAAGCGCTACCCGAAGATCAGTATTGATATGCAGATGGACGACAAGGTTGTCGACCTGGTCGGCGGCGGTTTCGACATCACACTGCGCACGGGCAACCTAGCGGACTCAAGCTTGATCGCACGCAAGTTAACCCAGCTCAACAGCGTGCTCTGCGCATCACCTGAGTATCTCGCCCGCCAGGGTACACCTCAGACACTGCAAGCATTGACACATCACAACTGCCTGAGCTTTAGCTATTCAGATGATGTACGAGCTTGGCACTTCTCAAAGGGGGGGGAAACCTCAACCATTGAAGTAACCGGAAACTTCCAGGTAAACAACAGCGAGGCCCTAGGTGAAGCCATTGTGCAAGGCGTTGGCATTGGTCGACTACCCACCTATGTCACCAGGGAAGACCTGCAAAGCGGTCGCTTGGTGAGACTGTTTCCTGAATACGAAATGCCCAGCAGAGCCATTAATGCGGTCTACCTCAACCGCCAATATATGCCGGCCAAGGTGCGCGCCTTTCTTGATTTCGCCACGGAGCACTTTGCAGGCGAGCGTCCCTACTGGGAGAAGTGATACAAATCCACTGAGAAAAACTCAACAATCACTTTCCTGAAACCCTACTTATCACCCAATACGAAACAGCCTAGACTCACTTCCACGGTCAAGCCAGCCAAGTAGTTAACCCAGCAAGCGGGCAACGCACGATGGCTGACCCTCACCATTCATATACACCAAGGAAGCAGCATGGAACTCTTTACCGCAATCAAAAGCCGACGCGCCGTTAAACACTACGACGCCACCAGTAAAATGAGCGAGGCCGACTTTCAGAAAATCATGTCCGCTGCGCTGCTGTCGCCTACCAGTTACAACATTCAACACTGGCGCTTTGTCCGAGTGAGCAACCCACAGCAACGCGAGGAAATACAAGGCGCCGCCTGGGGGCAAGAGCAGGTCACCGGTGCCAGCGAACTGCTTATCTTGTGCGCAGACACTCAAGCCTGGCAAGACAGACCTGAACGCTATTGGGCTGACGCGTCACAAGAGGCGCAAGACATGCTGGTGCCGATGCTGCAGGATTTTTACCGTGGTCGCGAAGAGGTACAACGCGATGAAGCCTTTCGCTCCTGTGGCATGGCCGCCCAAACCATCATGCTCGCAGCCAAAGCCCTCGGCTATGACAGCTGCCCAATGATCGGTTTTGATGCGCCGGCGGTTGGCCAACTGATCAAGCTGCCTGAAAATTATGTCATTGGTATGATGATCACCCTTGGTACAGCGGCTAAACAAGCCAATGGGCGAGGCGGCCAGTTACCACTTGAGCAGGTATTGTTTGAGAATGAGTTTTAAGTGATTGCCGTATAATTAGACCGCTACTGAGATAACCCTGCGGTTCCCGCGCTGAGCAGACGACTCAAGGTAACGGGACTTAGCTCCAACTCTAAACCCCGGCGTCCGGCGCTGATGAATATCGTTTTGTGCATCGACGCGTCCGCATCAATGATCGTTTTAAGACGCTTTTTCTGTCCCAGCGGGCTCACCCCACCCAAAACGTAACCGCTGCTGCGCTCGACCGCCTTTGGCTCAGCCATGGTCGCCTTTTTAGCGCCCACGGCTTTGGCCAAGCGCTTCATACTCAGCTGTTTGTTTACCGGCAGTACCGCCACCACCAGCGCTCCATCATCAAGGCAGAGCACCAGTGTTTTATAAACCCGCTGCGGTTCAAGCCCCAACTTTTCAGCTGCCTCCAACCCATAAGAGTCCGCGCCAGGGTCGTGGGTGTATTCGTGCACTCGATGTGAAATCTTCTGCTTTTCAAGTAGCTTAATCGCGGGGGTCATGTGCTGCCTCGAACTTCATAATACTCAGGCTGTCGGCGCAGCGAACGGCTGGACAAAGCTAAACGCCTCAACCGAAGGGCCTTGATCTGTGAGTTGTACTAGAGCGGCCTTACCTTCCTCTACAGAAGGTATGTACCCTTCAGGCACCCACCAGAGCGCAAGATTGGGCGAGGCGAGCTTCTCAAACCATGCTTTTTTCGCCTGGATCAGTGACAAGTGCTCGCTGCTATACACATAGGCCTTGAGACTTTCAAAGCTGTCCCAGACCGACATGTTCACAATCACCATAGGGTCATCAAACACTTGCAGGGATGTGGCATCGCCCTCTTCGGTCTGCAACCGCCAAACAAAACCCTCGCTGCCATCGGCCAACGCATTGATAGCTTCCAGTTGCTCGACAAACCCCTGCATGATGGGCGACTCCATAGGCGCTAATGCGCGCGCGATATTAATTTGAGCCAATTGATACTTCATAAACCGTTTCGTCCCTGTTGCTCTGTCGGTAATGCTCTTGTCGGTAACAAATAGGTGGGGTTCAAAGCGGCCATTACAAGTGCGGTTATCAATAACCTAAGGCCAAGCCCTTACTTAAAAAATGCTCTCACCAGCAACAACATTCTGGCGGACACGGGTTTTACGCCCAGAAAAATCGTCGAAAAAGGCCTCATGTGCACGGTGAGAAAACCCGTCGTCTCGCTCAAGGTATTGCGCAATCCAGCGTGTCAGCATCGGCAAGTTTTTATCTTGTTCTCGCTTTGATGCGTATTTGTGAGACTCCCACGGGCGCTTTTTTGCATTGGCGATACAGTCTTCGATCGGTAGATCCAGAAAGATAAGGTGACTCGCCTCCACACTCAAAAAGCTTAATAAATCCGCATAACAACCTTCCACTACCCATCGCTCGGTGCTGCCCGTGAATGCGTACATGGCTTGTGCAGAGTCATTAATATCCCGCCGCGTAGGTGGTTTAACGTTTGGCGCCCACGCCAAGTTATCCAAGTCCAGATGCCCAGCGCCTAGGCGACTGCAAAAGTCTGACGCCAAGGTGGATTTACCTGAAGCGGAATTACCGATGATCAAAAGTTTCATGGTTTGCCCCTTTGGCTTACAACATACAGGCGAGAACAGTTAATGGGCAAAATTAACGGACATAACCCATCACGGCAATATAATGCGTGGCAGAGCCAAGCAAGACAAAGAAGTGCCAAATACCGTGTGCGTGATTCAGCCGTTTCATTTTATCAAGCGCATAAAAAATGACACCTGCGCTATAGGCAATACCACCGGCCAGTAACCAAACAAAACCCTCACTGGATAATTCAGCCCGCAGACTGCTCATATCCAACGAACACGCCCAACCCATCAGCAGGTAAATAATCACCTGCCCTAGTTTAATCGCACGACCTTTAAGGGTTAACTCCGACACTATGCCGATGGCCGCCAAACCCCAGACCAACCCCAGAATGGGCAAGCCGCTATTACCGGGCATGCTAATCAACATAAACGGCGTGTAACTGCCGGCGATTAACAAATAGATAGCGATATGGTCGAAGAGCTTAAATAGCTTCTTCAATTGCGGCGGTTTAAAACTGTGGTAGAGCGTGGACATGGTGTAGAGCAGCACCATACTGAAACCAAACACACCGTAACCCAGCCAAACCATCACATCACCTGACGCCCAAGCCAGTGTCAGCAGCGCGCCCAGGCCGATAAGCGCGAACACCGCACCCACCAGGTGGCTTATGCTATTAAGTCTTTCACCGTAATACATAGATCTAACCTAATATTAAAACGACAGCTTATAGGGCTCTCGAGCACAAACGAAATATTTACGAGAATGGCCGGTCAGCATCACACTCAGGCAATAAGCAACCCTACAAAGCCTTCGAAAGAGAGGCCAAAGCACTCTATAATTCAAACCATCAAACCCCGAGTGAGCAACAATGGCTAAAGCCCTTAGCAAAACCCAGATAAAAACCGACAACGCCATTGGCAACGCGCTACAAGATCTAAGCAGTCGTCACGGTTCAACACTGAATGGTTTTCAACGCTTTCACCATCAAGCTAACTACACGAACTTTCCCGCAAGCCTGATGATCACCTGCGTGTATGACAGCATTGTGAACGCAGAAATAGCAGAGACTGATCAGCGAGCAAAAATCGCTAAGTTAATTCAAGCAAAACTGCTCAAAGTGGGTATTCGATTCAAGCAACTGGATAGACAAATCATGCTCGACAGCGAAGAAGCCTGTTTTAACGAGCACGATGGTGATTGGGACCGGCGCTTTAACGCTCGCTCCGAGCGAGCTGTGGTGAAAAAACGACCCGCCGCACTGCCCCATTAATTCAACTTATTGAACAAAAGACAAACAAGGAACAACACATGAATTCAGCAAAAGGACTGCTAGCCGCCGCGCTGCTCTGCGTCACCGGCGTTGCTCAGGCCGATTGGCACTTGAACAACAACAACTCCAATCTTAACGCCACTTCTATTAAGAAAACCTCCGTGGCCGAGGTGCACCAGTTTCAAAAACTCAGCGGTGTGATTACAGACGCGGGCAAACTGACGGTTAATATCGACCTTGCCTCAATTGAGAGCCTCATTGCGATTCGCAACAAACGCCTGCGTGAGTTCCTCTTCGAGATCGCTCAGTACCCCACGGCTCAGGTCACCGGTCAACTGGACATGGACGCGGTGAACAAACTGCAGGCTGGCGGCCGCCTGAAACTCGACGCCTCCTTCAGCCTATCGCTACACGGCGAAACACAAACAGCAACAGCAAAGGTATTGGTGCAACGTTTGGCCAACGACTCATTGCAAATTCTCACCCGCGAACCGATCATCGTGAAGGCTGCGGATTTCAATTTACTGGCGGGCATTGAGCAACTGCAAGAGATTGCAAAACTGTCGGCGATTGCCACTGCCATCCCGGTGAACGCCCAGGTCGTGTTTGACCTTGAGCGCCAATAACCCTAAGAATCGAACAAACAAAGCCCCTTTAAAAGGTGCGACCTTTAATGCGCTTGGCGGCATCCAGGACGAACTCTTTGTGTACGACCTCCAGTTCTGTACGCTGCTTATCAAACACCAGTTTCTGCTTGGTTTTTAGCTGCTTCCATTGCTCCATAATCGGAATATGTTCTGTCGCCTTGGCCAGCTGGTGAAAGGCGGTAAATTCTTCCTGTAGCTCAGGTTCTAAACCAAAGGTATCCAGCAGCTTACTGATGCGTATCGCCCCTTCTGTCAGGGTCATCTGATCTTCGCTCAGGCTGCCCGCGATGACCTGGATGCTCAAATTAGCGTGTTCTCGCTTCTCTATCGCAAACTGCTCCACCTCTTTGCGCTGCACCTCACGTCGTGCATTCAGCTCGCGTACTTGCAACAGGTAATAGGCCGCGATGCCCAACAGCACCACAATCACCACCACCGCAAAAATCATCAACCAGATACCCATAACATCACTCTCTACTGCTTTTTTACTGAGTCAACGCTGACGCCGACCACCAAATCAAACCCTCACAGGGTCTATGTACTCTTCCACTAAAACGTCTACTGTCAAACCAGCGGCATCGAGCTTACATTCAATCGTGTTACATCCAACCTAGGGCGCGCAATATAAAGACTCCGGCGCTAATGCTCAAGAGAGACAGCACACTGCTGAGAACAATGGCCTTAGCCGCCAGGGTTTCATCGGCGCCATAGGCCTTGGCCACCACAAAACTTGCCGCCGCGGTGGGTGCGGCGGCAAAGAAGAACACCGTACCAAGCAGCATGCCCCGATACCCCAACCACCAGGCCAATGTCGCCGCCAGCAGAGGTTTCACCAACAGTTTCAAGGTCAACACGATGAACATAGGTCTCATATACCAGACTGATGAGGCGGCCTCTCGCCTAGCAGCCCCTGCAGGCAAGCTAATACTGGCGCCAATGCTCAGCAAGGCCAAGGGCAGCGTCCAAGCGACAAAACCTTCACCTGCAGCCAACAAGGTAACCGGTATGCTCACCTGCAAGCCACTGAGAAGCAGTGCCGTCAGCGTCGCCATAATCAAGGGGTTGAGCAGTATATTCAGCCATACCCGCCATTGAAGGTATGCAGGCCTGCTCGTGCCTCGCTGAAATACAGCCATTTCAAAGATAAAAACTGACAAGGCGTTATATAAAATACTCACCAGCGCCATTAGCAATGAGGCGACAGGCAAGACCGCCTCGCCGAAAGCCTGCAAACACAGGTAGATACCAATGATGCCAAGATTCCCACGAAAAGCCGCCTGACTCACCAGGGCCACTGCAAGGGCGTCATCTTGGGTTTGGGTCTCTGAGCTGTCCGTCGCCGTACCTTTAAACGCTTGCCTTGACCAGCAAACAGAAAGACCGAACACTAAAATCGTGATGCCACAAAGCAACGCCGTCAGCGTAGGTTCCCACACCTCGCCCAAGGGCCGCTTTAAAATACTGACAAACATCAGCATCGGCAGCGAGACATAAAAAATCAAACGGTTAACATGACCGCGTAACACTAGGGGAAAAAGACCTATACGCCCCAGCCCATAGCCGCCCAACATCCATAAAAAAATGGGCGCTGTGACCGACAGACTAAACCAAAGAGTATCAAGCAATGTCATATATTAAGCGTCACTGGGGGCTAAGGCTTCCGTGCTCTTAGCCTTGCCAACACGGGCTGAACCCAGCGTCTCGTCGCCCATTAGGTCCGCCTGGCCGAGCGTTTCTCGATCGATCTGCTTTTTGGCCTTGGCGCCCAACTGCTTTATGTTTTCAACGCGGCGCAGCAGGTTCCCTCGACCTGAACTGAGGCGTTTCTTAGCGATTTCATAAGACTCTCCAGCCTTCTCGATTTGCCGGCCTGTGTCTTCCATCGCCTCCAGCAACAACACAAACTGATCGTACAAACCACCTGCTTGGCGGGCGATTTCTTCGGCGTTGTTGTTTTGCTTTTCATAGCGCCAAATGTTTTCGACGGTGCGCAGAGTCGCCAATAAAGTGGTGGGGCTCACAAGGATAACCTGGCGCTCGTAGGCCTCACGAAAAAGCGCGGGTTCATGCTGTAAAGCCAGCATAAAGGCGGCTTCTACCGGCATAAAAATAAACACAAAGTCGAGGGTCCGCACTCCCTCTAGTGCCTCATAATTTTTAACGCTTAACTGGGTAATATGCGTGCGAACGGACTGGATATGCAGCTTAAGCATTTGCGTGCGGGTGTCATCGTCTGTCGCAGAGCAGTAGCGCTCGTAGTGTAACAGTGACATTTTAGAATCAATGATAATGTCTTTGCGTTCTGGCAAACGGATAATGACATCGGGGTTACGGCGTCGACCGGTTTCATCCTTAAGCGCCACTTGCACATCGTACTCCCGGCCCTTCTGCAGTCCCGACTCTTCCAGTAGGCGCTCCAGCACCACTTCGCCCCAATTGCCCTGGGTTTTATTATCGCCGGTCAGAGCGCCGGCCAATCGAACGGCATCGTCTCCGATTTGCTGGGTTTGTTTCTGTAATTCAGCAATTTGACCCACCAGCTGATTGCGTTCAGCGTTCTCTTTTTCATATACGTCTTCTACTTTTTTACGGAAAGACGTCAGCTGTTCGCGCAGAGGGTTGACGCTATTGGCCAGCAGGCTTTGGCTTTGCTGATCAAACGCCTTGTGTTTGGCGTCAAAAATACGATTAGCCAGAAGTTCGAACTCTTGGGTTAGCTGTTGTTTGGCGTCTTTCATGGCTTGCAGCTGTTCGGCTTGTGCCTGTTGCTGTTCTTCGCTTCGAGCCTTCAACCCCTGATGTTCTGCGTTTAATCTCAGCAGCTGTTGATCGCGCTGGCGCAGCTGCTCTTCAACTTTTTGTAGGTGCTTCAAGCTCGCTCGGCTACTGGCCAGCTCAGAACAGGTTTCCAAGTGCTGCTGCTGCAACATTTGGAATTGGGATGCGCTGGCCTGCAACAACTGCAACTCGCGCTCGCCGCCAGCCTGCTCGACCTCAAGTTGTCCGACTCGTTGCTGCACCTGCCAAAGCCTCTCATTGGACTGCTGTAAAGACCCTGAGTGGCGTCGTTGCTGCCACCCCAGCAGGCCAATAAAAACAGCCAGAGCGCAAGCGCTTAACACCCAGAGTGACGGGTGTTGCGACCAAACCTGAGCAATTTCAACACTGAGCGCTTCCATGACTGCCTTCCTAGACTGTTTTCCCCAGCGGGGTTTGGTTATGATGTTCGAACAACGCCTAACGATTCCACACCCGACACTATGCCTGACGCCACGCCCGAGACAACAGAGCAAACAATTGACCGCGAGCAGATAAAGCAACTTTGTGGCGAGGCCTATAAAGCCTATGACCAGCAGGACCACAAAACCTCACTGCGCGTATTCTATCAAGCTTGGATAAAACTGCCTAAGCCACAGCATGATCATCTAGAGTCCAGTTGGGTGCTCGCTGGAATTGGCGATTGTTATTTCAAACTCAGGCAATTCCAGCAAGCTATTGAAGCCCTGAGTTCGGCGCTGCATTGCCCATCTGGGGACCAGAGTGCTTTTATACACCTGCGTTTAGGGCAATGCCTTTTAGACATAGGCGAAACCGGCAGCGCACGACGCTCAATATTTAAGGCTTACCAGCTGGGCGGGCAAAAAGCCTTCGAGCAGGAGCCAGTGAAATACCTAGAATCAATCAACGATTTAATTCAACCTTAAACGGCAGAAATCCGCCCAATCCGACGCCATAATATTGACGAACCCTTCGCGCACAAAGAGCCGAGCCCACCCAGAGTCAATATGACGACAGGCCCGCAAGAAACGCATAAGAAAAGGTAGATTTAGCCGACAAATCAATACCCTAGAGCTTAATGCCTGTGCTAGATTAGCCTCAGTCTGAAATAGCCGTACTCTTTTAAGAAAAGGCTGACATTG
>Ga0209081_1001107_pt1 | contig 16101 bp, 11 predicted proteins | sample GOMGulsemesocosm_4_FD_184636 | JGI IMG/M metagenome (GOLD analysis project Ga0209081, IMG submission 184636) | Methane-oxidizing microbial communities from mesocosms in the Gulf of Mexico - GOM15B Gulf of Mexico (SPAdes) (version 2) | ecosystem: Environmental > Aquatic > Marine > Cold seeps... | reverse complement strand
TTTCGGGTTGAGCGCACAGTGTGTCTGCTAAAGGTCTGTTTGAGACATGGATGCCCCTTTTGATTTAATTAAAGAGGGACCGGCCCGAAAAATCAGACCTGCAGGCTGCCGGTTCCAGACGCAGCCTAAGGACCTAAATCCCTTTAGGCCAGTGAGGGTTACAACGATGTTGGGCGGTACTCTTTTTTGAGTACTTGTCTGCTGCGTACTTTTCTTTTAGGCGGTGTTCTTTTGGGTCGCTTTCTGTTTGCTGTGACGTCATCAAGGCTCGGCTGGCAAGCCAGAAAACTCCGCTGCCATCAACTGATCCAGTTTCACTATCAAGCCCTCGTGGCGCTTGTGCAGGTAGGTGTAAAGGTTGATCTGGTCGAGCTCTGGGGTCAGCTGCGCGACGACGCTGACGAGATCCGGTTGCACCTGCCCCAGTTGCCTGAACAGAGATTTGCTGATGAAGACCGCGTCCACCCTGTTCGCCCGCAACAGTTTAAAACTCTGTTCGCTTGAACTTGTGTACACCAACTCATAATCGTTGAGCGAGTCTGCTAATGAGCTCAGTAGGCGGGTGGAACCGCGGAAATAGGCAATTTTTCTCAACCGGCGCTGTGGCCAAGTCATCGTCTCTTGCACCACCCCATAGAGGGCCGGTTGAATGGTCGTACAGGGCATTGAGACACGGCGCAGGTTGGTGTAATTACCTTCAACCTGATTGCTGCGCGCAAGATCCCCATCGACCTGCCCAGTACTGGCCAACAACAGAGCCCGTCGACCGGGCGCGTAGCGCAGCTGTAGCTCGTAACCTAGCGAGGCCAAGGCCGACTTTAGGCGCAATACACAGAGACTCTGTTCAATAGCGTTGCCTTTTGCATGGCTGGGCACCGCCAACTGAAAGGAGCCAGCCGCGACCAGACCACTGAACCCCCAAAGGGCGCAGGCCAATAAGCTGGGTAGACAAGACCTAAGGGCTGAGGATAGGCATCGTTGTGCAGGCTGCTTTGCGGGCATAGACAGGCGACTGATGATGGGCGTGGTTCTCATTATAAGAGCTACCATCTATTGCTTGAACTGATTGTTATGATAAAACACTGCGTTTATTACGTCAGTAGAGCATACAGGCGACCTCAGACCCAACGCTCAAACGGCCTAGGACTGATTTCTAGCAGCTTTGCATAACATGCCATGTCATCGCAATGAACACAGGCTCAAGCGTATTAACAATATGCGCAGAAACTAGAAGGCTGTTGAAATTCTCTGAATTTCGACTCCTGATCACAAAGCATGGATGTTTTGTCAAAATTGGCGACTGCCAAGTCGTTGCCTTAGTTTACTGATGAAGGGGGTAAGGAAGAGATAAAATCACACTTTTATCTCTTCTTGTTTTGCAACAGGCAGGATGCCTTTTTCAACAACCTGTTGAGCACCAAGCTCTACACTTAAAGCAGCCATTGCCCTATCGTGCCAACTGCCAACGCGACGCCAGATACAAACGAGAGATCATGCCCACAACCGCCCCATCGAATAAGCTCCCCATTGCCGGTATTATCGCCGGTGACCGTCAGGCCTTGATGTCCTCCCTGCGTACCTTGGCGCGCGAGCTTCCCACCGTCGACTTCAATGGCGCGGACCGGGCGCGGGGCGGCGCGCCCCGCAAACTCGACCGCAGCGCCCTGCGCGAGTTGATCGACGACGCACCCAGCGAGCTACCCGCACGTTCACTGTTGAAGGGTTTGCTGAAGCATGCCTCGCTGCAGGCCGGTCAAATTGCGCTGGAGTTGCGCGCGCCCCTGTGGTTGGCCGACCAGTATGTGTCGCTGCTGCGGGTCTTGGCGCAGCCACACCCTGCGCTGCAAGCCCTACTGACGCCGCTGTGCCTGCAGCTGATATTAATCCTCAGCCAGCGACCCGACATCCCGCTGCAGAGCGACCACCCGCTGCAGCAACTGATGCGCCGTGTGTTTTCCCAGGTGGCCACCTGGGAGCCCAGTGGGGGCCGAGCCAGCCGCGACTTCGAGGAACAGCTGGAGAAACTGTTGCTACAACTGCGTGACTGCGACGCCAATCAAAACAAACAATTAAAGGCACCTCTGAAGACCTTTAGTCAATACCAAGCGGAGCAGGCAGAGCGAGCAAGCAAGGTAGAAGAGCGCCTGCTGGCCGCCGACAGCCACCACCTGCGCAGTGAGGCAAGCCGCTCAACGGTGGTCGATTTCATCAACCGGCGCCTCGCCAACCAGCCACTGCCCGAGACCGTGGTGCTGTTTATCAAGCAGCATTTAAGTGGCGATATGCAGTACCTGCTGATGCACCACAGCGTCCAGCACCCCACCTGGAAAAAATGGCAGCGTCTGTTGCAGGTGTTTTCCTGGGCGTTCAGCCCCGTCACGGTTGAGGATGAAGCCGCCCTGAAAAAAAAAATCTACACCCTCTTGCCGCCGCTGCTCGAACAGCTCAACGAGCACTACTGGCAAGACCTGCCGGCAACGCAAAAGTACGTGGAGTTCTTTGAAGCCCTGCGCTACCTACTGGGCCTGGTGATACAGGGGCAGAGCATTGAAACCCTGCGTTTCACGCCCCTTTCGAGCCCAAGCGTCGTCAAGCTCGGCAATGTTGAGGTGCAGCAGAGCGTGGTCGACCAGGCCAATGCCTTTGCCGAGGGCGACTGGTTTGTTTTTAACCTCGACGCAGCTGATGGCGCCAGCGAGGATACTCGGCGGCGCTGCAAACTGTTGCGCAAAGACCCGCAAAGCCATCAGCTGACCTTTGTAAACCTGACCGGAAAAAAGGTCGCCGACAAAAGCCTCAGCGAGTTTTGCCTGGCGCTGGCCACTCAGGTGGCCGAACCCCTGTCCGTCGACAAACTGCAACGCAAGGCCTGGCACGGGGCGCTCAAGGCGCTGGAGAAATACCACCTCAACGTGCGCGCCAACAGCGAAGAGAAACAACTGCGCCAAACCCGCCAGTTAGCGGCGGAAAAAGCCCGCAATGAGGCCAGCGCCCTGCTTCTGAACCAAGAACAGCAGGCGCAGCAAGAGCAGGTGCAACAGGCCATTGACGGCACAAGTGAAGGTCAGCTGCAGCTCTATCGCCACGACATACGCAACCTGCAGGTGGGCGCCTGGGTCAGGCTTGAGCAACATCAGTGCAGCAGTAAACACAAGCTTGCGGTTAAACTGCAGGCCGCCGACAAGTACATTTTTACCGACCGTCACGGCCACAAGACGGGGGAGTATTCCGAGCAGGTACTGCTCAGTTTATTGGCCTCGGGTCAGCTGACACTGCTTAAGCAGGGTGAAAGTTTCGACAACAGTTTGGAAAAGGTCGTGCGCGGCTTGCGCAAGCTGTAACGATCGGTGCAAGCTTTAACCCCAGCCGCCACACGCGTTTAATAAGACAGAGCAAGTTATGACAAGCAGTCAGGAACAACGCCAGGAATATCGGCTCAACCTTGTTGAAACCGTGTTTATCGAAGTGGCCGCCGCCAGCTTTGACGGCAAGGAAGCGGCCAGGGTGGTGGTCACCAACAGTGTCGACCTGTCGGCCAATGGGCTGCAGGTGGCCATTGTTGATCCCCTGGAGATCGGCAATATCTTTCAAATTTCAGTGCAGTTGCGCGGCACTGCCCAGCGCGTACAGCTGGCCACCGAAGTCATGTGGGTAAGGCCCGGTGAATCCGGCCTGTTTTTAGTCGGCCTGGCGCTATTGCCCTCCGATGAGAGCGGCCTGCACCTGTGGAAGACCCTGCTGGCCGACAAGCTCGATGAAGAAGACGCATGACGGGAGTTATAGCCGCACCGCAGAACAACCAGGGATTGAGCTGCGTTAGGATTTAGGCCGGGTGTCGGCCTCCAGAAAACGAATAATCTCCAGCGCCTGGTCGCGGTTGTCCCCGCAGATCCAGGCCTCGGGCTGAAAACCACGGCAAAAATCGGGGTAGTCTGCCTGCCCCCAAATACGGCAAGAGAAATCGTCTGGGTCGAGGTTCACGCACAGCTCGCCGGCGGCCTTGCCCTTGGGCAGCCCGGGTATCGCCTGGGTGATGGAAGGTTCAATGCAGCAGACGCCGCAGCCTGATCGGCATTTCATGATTGGTAAACCATAGGGGTCTCAAGGGCTTAGCCCGTCTCAGTGGAGTCGCATCATACGCCCGTTTTTGTACATCTCGACACGTGCCACTCACTCCAGAGAAAAACAAAGCCAAGTCTGGGCAAAGCTTGCAACCCTGTTGCCACAAAAGCCCGCACTATATAAGAAGTCAAAACCCTAGCCAAAACCATCAAAAGCCACGACAATCCTTACTATAAAAACACCAAGAGCGCCCCAGTTGAGCAGCTAAAACTCGGGGTTCAATCACACACGCCAGCAACCATCTGTGAGCATATGACCGATTACATCTTGTCGATTGACCAGGGGACGACCAGCAGTCGCGCGATTATCTTTAACCGCCAGGGTAAAGCTCTGTGGCAGGCACAACAGGAGTTTGAACAACGCTTTCCCGCGGACGGCTGGGTCGAACACAGCCCCGCCGACATATGGCAGTCAGTGTTGAGCGTGTGCCGCGAGGTGCTTGAACTGAGTCAGCTCAGCGCCTCAGACATCAACAGTATTGGCATCACCAACCAGCGCGAGACCACGCTGGTGTGGGACAAACAGACTGGCGAGCCGGTCTATAACGCCATAGTCTGGCAAGACCGCCGCACCGCTGAGTACTGCGAGCAGCTCAAACAAGAGGGCTTTGAAGAGGCCGTCAGCGCCAAGACGGGCCTGCTGCTCGACCCCTATTTTTCTGCCAGCAAGCTGGCCTGGATTCTCGATAACGTTGAAGGCACCAGGGAGCGTGCAGAGGCCGGTGAACTGTTGTTTGGCACGGTGGACAGCTATTTACTGTGGCAGTTGAGCGAGGGGCGCAGCCACAAGACCGACGCCAGCAACGCCTCGCGCACACTGCTGTTTAATATCCATGAGCAGTGCTGGGATGAGGCGCTGCTGGCGCGTTTTAATATCCCCCAGGCGCTGCTGCCCGAGGTTTGCGACAGCAGCGCACATTTTGGCGAAACGCGGCTCTTTGGCGCAGCCATCGCCATTACCGGCATGGCCGGAGATCAGCAGGCGGCACTGATCGGCCAGGCCTGTTTTCAACCGGGGATGGCCAAGAGTACCTATGGCACTGGCTGCTTTTTAATGCTGAACACGGGTGAGCAGGCGCTGCGCTCACACAACCGTCTGCTAACGACCGTGGCCTACCGTCTAAACGGACAGGTTTGCTACGCCGCCGAGGGCAGCATTTTTATCGCCGGCGCCGCCATACAGTGGCTTCGAGACGGTTTAAAGCTGCTCGATAATGCGGCGCAAAGCGAAACCCTGGCGCGCACCGCCAACCCCAACTCAAAAGTGTACTTTGTACCAGCCTTCACCGGTTTGGGTGCCCCCTACTGGGACCCGCACGCGCGTGGTGCCATCAGCGGCATAACGCGCGACACAGGTATTGCCGAGATGGTCGCAGCGGCGTTGCACGCTGTTTGTTACCAGACCCGAGACCTGCTTGAAGCCATGAGCGCTGACGGTGCCAGCCCAGCCAATACCCTGCGTATCGATGGTGGTATGAGCAGCAATGAATGGCTGGTGCAAAAGCTGGCCGACCTTACCGGCATGACGGTTGATCGCCCGGCCAGCATAGAAACTACGGCGCTGGGCGCTGCCTATCTGGCCGGCCTGCACACAGGTTTATTCAAGTCACTGGAGGAGATTGGCGAGCTTTGGCACTGCCATGACAGCAAGCAGCCAAAGGTGCAGCCACAACAGAGCCAAGAGCAATATCGCGGCTGGTTGGATGCGGTAGAGCGCGTGCGCACGGCGTAAGAAAAACCACCCATGCGGTTCAGGCGAGCAGCTATTGCACAATTCGTCCCGCAGGCGACCGTTTTTGTAAAAAACACGAGCAATAGTCGATAAGCCACTGAGAAGTATTGAAAAAAACAGATTTAACGTTGACGAGACCAAGACCGATCAGTAATATCCGCTCCCACTGATTGAGCGCTCAAATAGACGCACAATAAGTTATGTCGGAATGTAGCGCAGCTTGGTAGCGCATCTGGTTTGGGACCAGAGGGTCGGGGGTTCGAATCCCTCCATTCCGACCATTTTTTAGAGCTTACGCCCAGCGTGAACTCGAAGGAAAACACCAACTTCCCAGGGTGTTTTTTCAGTAAGGCCGCAAGATTTCGGAATGTAGCGCAGCTTGGTAGCGCATCTGGTTTGGGACCAGAGGGTCGGGGGTTCGAATCCCTCCATTCCGACCATATTTTTTTAAAACTGCCACCTCCCTAGGCAGTTTGAGCTTAGAAAGCACGACTTCGGAATGTAGCGCAGCTTGGTAGCGCATCTGGTTTGGGACCAGAGGGTCGGGGGTTCGAATCCCTCCATTCCGACCATATTAAAGGCAGAGCGCAAACCGCTTAACCTCAGAAAAAGCCCGCTCATTGAGCGGGCTTTTTCGTTTCCGGTGATCTAAAACCATTACCACACGACTTAAGCTACGCCCTCCTCCTTGTCGCGCCCCCATTTTATACCCCTAATAACGTCGCAGCGGATAAAATACTTGCAAGATGTAAAGCGCGTTGTATAATGCGCTCCATCTTGAAGGCAAGGCAAACAGCAACGTTTTCAAGGAGTTAGCAAAGTTGATTGATAACACGCTAACGTACTGTAAGAGCCTAGGAAGGCATGAGTTTCAGGCTCGATAAAGCGCCCGTAGCTCAGCTGGATAGAGCAATGGCCTTCTAAGCCATCGGTCACAGGTTCGAATCCTGTCGGGTGCGCCACTTAACAGCGGCAAAACGACAACGCAGTACAAACAGACTATTCTTTAGTCGTTATGGTGGGTGTAGCTCAGTTGGTAGAGTCCCGGATTGTGATTCCGGTTGTCGCGGGTTCAATCCCCGTCACTCACCCCATATTTGTTATAAAAAAGCCGTTAGGAGCAATCCTCGCGGCTTTTTTATTGCCTGTAATTTTACCCCCCCCAAAGCTCCAGCCCGGCCTCGGCCCGCATAACACTGCACACCAATCCACGACCACAGCAAAGAAAATCCAGCGAGGGGATGATAAGCTCTGCCCTAGACGCCCCAGTAGACAGGCGCCCCCAGCAAACAGAGGCCCCAAAGTGAAGAGCAATCGAGCCCTACAAAACACCCTAGGGACAAGCCCCGCAAGCCTGCGTAAATACCTTGCAGTCACATTGCTGCTGATGGGCGGGTTGATGCCTCCCTTTGCCTTGGCTGCCGAACAGTTCACCGTCTACACCTATCACGATAAACCGCCCTACTTCAGCCACCGGCCAGGGGCAGAGGCCAGCTATAAACCGCATCAACACAACACACCGGGTGTAGGCACACAACATCACGAAAAAGAACTGTATGCGGCTTTCATCGAGCTGATCAACAACCAGCAAGATGACTGGCACCTCGAGCTAGTGCACCTGCCTAGAAAGCGGCTCAACTTACTGCTGCAGGCCAAACACCTAGAGGGCGCCGTGATCGGCGTGAACCCCAGCTGGTTTAACGATGAGAATAAACAGCGCTATCTCTGGAGCTCTGAGTTCATGCACGACAAGGACGTAGTGGTGGTTTCCGAAGGTAATATTATCCCCTATCTGCACCCTGAAGACCTGGCAGGTAAAACACTGGCCCTGCAGCGGGGCTTTTACTTTTGGGGCATCACCGAGCAGGCTAAGATAGGCAAGATTGAGGTACTCGAGACCACCTCAGACATCCAAAACCTGAAGCTGGTAGCGCTTGGGCGCGTCGACGCCACCATCATGAGCGACCTAACCTTTAAATTCTTTAAGGGTCACAAACAGGTCGACAACAAGCTGGTCGCCCTGCCTGAGCCCCACGACCGATTTACTCGCCACCTGATGTTCACCCAGCACTCAGCGCAGGCACACACCCAGCTTGCAGACACCATTGAATTGATCAGCAAGAGCCCTGCCTGGCGAGCGCAGCTGGCGAGCTACCGCTAAGGGTAATCTTCAAACACAAAAAAAGGGCCGGTACGCACTGCGTACCGGCCCTTTTTCATCACATCAAGCAGGTGTTTACTGCGCCTTAAAGTCGATGCGGTAAGCGTGCAGTAGTGGTTCAGTGTAGCCAGATGGCTGCGCCTTACCCTTGAACACCAGATCACAGGCAGCCTTGAAGGCTATGCCGCCGAAGCCAGGGGCCATATTGATGTATTCAGCGTCGCCATCGTTCTGACCATCAACAACCGCCGCCATACGCTTGAGGGCTTCCATGACCTGCTCTTGCGTGCAGATGCCGTGCTCAATCCAGTTAGCCAAGTGCTGAGAAGAGATACGCAGGGTCGCGCGGTCTTCCATCAGGCCAACGTTGCTGATATCCGGTACCTTCGAGCAGCCGACGCCAGCGTCAATCCAGCGCACAACATAACCAAGGATGCCCTGTGCGTTATTATCCAACTCAAACTTGATCTGCTCAGCCGTCAGGGATGCAGCATCTTCCAGCAGCGGGATGTGAAGAATATCATCCAAGCTGGCTCGCTCGCGCTGAGCCAATTCTTTTTGCAGCTCAATCACGTTCACCTGGTGATAGTGAGTTGAGTGCAATGTTGCGCCATTTGGCGATGGCACCCATGCGGTATTTGCGCCAGATTTGGGGTGACCAATTTTTTGCTCGAGCATGTCAGCCATCTCATCGGGCATAGCCCACATACCCTTGCCGATCTGCGCTTTACCAGGCAGACCACACTCGAGGCCGATATCAACATTCCAGTTTTCGTAAGCGCCGATCCAAGCCTGCTGCTTCATGATCGATTTCGGCACGAAAGGACCTGCCAACATGGAGGTGTGAATTTCATCACCGGTGCGATCGAGGAAGCCGGTGTTGATGAATACAACACGGTCAGAGGCTGCACGGATACATTCTTTGAGGTTAACCGTGGTACGGCGCTCTTCGTCCATGATACCGACTTTAAGTGTCTTAGCGGGCAAACCAAGGGCTGCCTCAACACGCTCAAACAACTCAACGGTGAACGCCACTTCTTCTGGGCCGTGCATCTTTGGCTTTACAATATTGACCGAACCAGCGCGGCTGTTAGGGCGACCATTGTTATTACCTTGCAGGTCGTGCATAGCCGCCAATGCGGTGACCATGGCGTCCATAATGCCCTCTGGCACCTCGGCGCCGTCCTTATCAATAATTGCCGGGTTGGTCATCAGGTGGCCAACATTGCGTACAAACAACAGGCTGCGGCCGTGCAGGCGCAATTCGCCATTAACGGCAGAGTTTGCAGCGTGTGCGCTAGGCGTATAGAGCCGGTCTTCGTTGAGCTCACGGGTTACGGTTTTGCCACCCTTATTAAAGCTCTCGCTCAGATTGCCCTGCATGAGACCCAACCAGTTGCGGTAAACCTCAACCTTGTCTTCGGCGTCAACGGCGGCAACGGAATCTTCGCAGTCCATAATGGTGGTGATAGCCGATTCAACGAGCAGATCTTTAACGCTCGCCGCATCGGTGGAGCCCACTGAGTGACCCGCGTCTATCTGAATCTCAATATGCAGACCATTGTTGGCCAACAGAATTGCGCTGGGCGCTTGCGCGTCGCCCTGGAAACCCAGGAACTTCTCTGGTTCCTGCAAGCCCACAACTGTGCCGTCATCAAGGCTAACCGCCAGCTTGCCATCAACCACGGCGTAGGCAATAGAACCTGCGTGAGAACCCTGCGCCAATGGCGCGGCGTTATCCAGGTGTTGACGAGCAAAGGCAATAACCTTGGCGCCACGCGCTGGGTTGTACTCTTTGCCGGCCGCTGCGCCGCCTTCATCGCTGATCGCGTCGGTGCCATAAAGCGCGTCGTATAAACTGCCCCAGCGAGCGTTAGCGGCGTTAAGCGCGAAGCGTGCATTCTTAACGGGTACAACCAGCTGCGGGCCGGCCTGTAGTGCAATCTCACTGTCGACATTTTCAGTGGTTACTTTAAATTCTGGGCCCTCTGGCAAAAGATATCCGATCTCCTGGAGGAAAGCCTTGTAGCTGGCGGCGTCGTGCTTCTGACCACGGCGCTCAGTGTGCCATGCATCAATCTGCGCCTGCAGGTCATCACGCTTGGCCAGCAGCGCTTTGTTCTTAGGCGCTAGATCGGTAAGAATGGCTTCAAACTTGGCCCAAAAATCAGCCGCCTCAACACCTGTGCCGGGGGCAATCTCATCATTGACCAGTTTCCATAGAGACTCTGCGACCTTTAGGCCACCGGCCTGCACTGTTGCTTCATTAGTAAGCGCCGTCATAAAACCATCCTTAATATCGTGTAGTTGTAACTTGTTTTAACCTGCTGTATCGCGTTGCGAAGCACTGCAACAGCGGCCCATTCAGTGTCTAGACGGTGTAAACCACCCACGCAGCCGAACAAGCCAACCCCTTACCGCAAGGCTGAACTGAATCCAAATAACCCAGTAAATTGCCGCAAAGTGTAGCCCAACGGGCGATAATTCGTAAAATTTATAACTTCTATTGCGGGCATTCACAAAAGATATACCCACAAAAATCAGCACCTATAACAGTTGGTGATAACCGACACTAGCAGCGATCAATGGTCGCCGCCGTATCGGCCATCAATTGGCGCATCCAGCGGTGAGCGGGGTTGTGTTGCAGCAGCGGACTCCATGCCATGGTCAACTCAATTGGCGGGATATCAAAGGGCGGCGGCATGATGCTGACACGGGTATTATCCAACTGCAGGCGCGCCAGCTTGCTCGGCACGGTGGCGATCAGGTCCTGCTGCTCAGCCAAGAGCATGGCCGCCTGATAGTGACGTGTGAAGACGGTAATGTTGCGCTTAACGCCGAGGCGATCCAACGCCTCATCCACCCAGCCAAGGCGCTGTACGTCGTTTGGGTTCATGCCCACACCCACACCCATGCCGGTCTTACTGACCCAAACATGTTGGGATGCCAGATAGCTGTCGAGGTTAAATTTACCCATCACTGGGTTGCTGTTGCTCACCAGACAGCTGAACTTGTCCGTCCAGAGCACTTTCTGATGAAAAGATTGGGGAATATTGTCGAAGCGGTTGATGACCATGTCCACCCGCCCCTGTTCAACGTCGGTAAAACTGACGTCACTGGGGGTCATGATGTCGAGAATAATCTTCGGCGCCGCGCTGCGCAGCCGGGCTAGCAGCGCGGGAATCAGTGTTGCCTCGGCGTAGTCGCTGGCCATTATTCTAAATATGCGATCGCTGTCGCTGGCCTTAAATTCACTGCGCGGCTGTACGGCTTTTTCCAACCCCAGGATCAAATCGCGAATAATAGGCTCCAGTTCCTGCGCGCGCTCGGTGGGCGTCATGCCTTCACTGGTGCGAATCAACAGTGGATCGTCGAATAGATTCCTCAGGCGCTTTAGCCCATTGCTCATGGCCGGCTGACTGATTCCCAACTGATCGGCAGCACGCGTGACGTTGCGTTCACGCAATAATACGTCTAGATATACGAGAAGGTTTAAATCCACCCGGGATATATTCATGATACAAATACCGAAAATAGAAACTATAAATTAGATTAATTTAGCTTAGCTTACTAAAATTCACTTCGTAATCAACCACCGCAACCATTTCTTGAAAGGATCGATCATGTCCATTGCAAATGACATAGAAACCATCGCTGCTGCGAAAGCCACTGCCGGTGCCCCTTGGGACGCTATCAACCCAGAGTCTGCAGCCCGCATGCGCGCTCAGAACAAATTCAAAACGGGTTTGGACATCGCTCAGTACACCGCCGACATCATGCGCGCTGACATGACCGCTTTCGACGCAGACAAGACTAAGTACACTCAGTCTCTGGGTTGCTGGCACGGTTTTGTTGGTCAGCAGAAGATGATTTCTATCAAGAAACACTTCAACGGCCAAACCGATCGTCGTTACTTGTACCTTTCTGGTTGGATGGTTGCCGCTCTGCGTTCTGAGTTCGGTCCTCTGCCTGACCAGTCTATGCACGAGAAGACTTCTGTTGCTAGCTTGGTAGAAGAGCTTTACACCTTCCTGCGTCAAGCCGATGCACGTGAGCTGGGCGGTTTGTTCCGCGAGCTGGACGCTGCTCGTGAAGCTGGCGATACCGCTGCTGAAGCCGCTGTACAAGACAAGATCGACAACCACGTAACACACGTAGTGCCAATCATCGCTGATATCGATGCTGGTTTCGGTAACGCTGAAGCTACCTACCTGATGGCTAAGCAGATGATCGAAGCCGGTGCTTGTGCACTGCAGATCGAAAACCAGGTTGCCGATGAGAAGCAGTGTGGCCACCAGGACGGTAAAGTAACCGTACCTCACGCCGACTTCCACTCTAAGCTGCGCGCTCTGCGTTACGCTTTCTTGGAGCTGGGCATCGACAACGGCGTTATCGTTGCACGTACTGACTCTGAAGGCGCTGGCCTGACCAAAGAAATCGCTGTTGTTAACGAGCCAGGCGATGCCGGCGACATCTACAACTCTTACCTAGACGTTGAAGAAATCGACGTAGCTGACATGGCTGAAGGCGATGTTGTCTTCAACCGCAACGGTAAGCTGGTTCGTCCTAAGCGTCTGCCTTCTGGTTTGTACCAGTTCCGTCAGGGCACTGGCCATGAGCGTTGCGTATTCGACTGTATCGGTGCAATCAATGCTGGCGCTGACCTGCTGTGGATCGAAACGGCAGTACCTACCGTGCACGAAATTAAGGGCATGATGGACGACGTTCGCAAGGTTCACCCAGACGCGAAGCTTGTGTACAACAACTCGCCTTCTTTCAACTGGACTCTGAACTTCCGCCAGCAGACTTTCGACGCCATGGTTGAAGCTGGTCAGGACGTTTCTGCTTACGATCGCGCCAACTTGATGAGTGCTGAGTACGACGAGACTGAGTTGTCTGCTGTTGCTGACGAACGCACTCGTACCTTCCAGGCCGACACGGCTCGTGAAGCAAACGTATTCCACCACTTGATCACTCTGCCGACCTACCACACCACTGCGTTGTCTGTAGACAACCTGGCGAAAGAGTACTTCGGTGAGCAAGGCATGCTGGGCTACGTTAAAGGCGTTCAGCGCAAAGAGATCCGTCAAGGCATCGCATGTGTTAAGCACCAGAACATGTCTGGTTCTGACATGGGCGACGACCACAAAGAATACTTTGCTGGTGAGAACGCTTTGAAAGCTGGTGGCGCGAAGAACACGTCTAACCAGTTCGGCTAAGCCCTGTTAAGTTTCAGGTAAAGCTAGCAAGACCCGCAGTAACTCAGTCCAACCCTGCCTCCTACCCACTGGAGCAGGGCTGGCCTGAAGAGCAGGCTAGTTAATGGGCAGCAAAACCGTTTCCAATGCGGTAGTCCATTAGCCTGCTCATGTAAGAAAGCAGGCGTGCCACGCACCCTGTAGTTACTTTTGATACAGTAACGATTGATATTCCACCTTTAGGGCCCTACCCCGGCCCTCTCTTTTTTGTTTCAAACTCGAACAATCCAGTTTCAACCTCTCAAGCGTTTCCTTCCAGAATTTACCAAAAGGTAAAAGACTGTGATTTTCAACATCTTAGCGTCTACGCACGATGGCACCCTAGCGCTTTTTTGTTAGTATTAACCTCATACCTACACAAGTGAGACCCACCATGAGCAATACCCCTTCGCACCTGCAAGACGCCCAAACACTGCTCACTGAGAACGGCTTTGCAATCGGTGAAAGCTGGTATCACGGTACCTCATCGGCCCTGCTCGATTCCATCAAAGCCAACGGCTTAAAACGCTCTGGCGACAAGTCCATGAAACAGGCGGCCAAAAAAACCATGGCCACCATTGGCAACGCCTATACCGAGTCGATCGAGCCGATTTTTCTCACCCAGAGCAAAGAGGTCGCCCACTACTGGGCCAGCCAAGCGGTACGCGACCGCAGCGTACGTGTCGAAGGCGAAGAAACACCCGTGGTGCTTGAACTGACATTGCCCGACTCACTCAAGAGTCTTGTTAAACCCGATGTAGGTGCCGCCAGTTTGCTGCTGCTTAAAGAGGGTGAAGCCTACCTTGCTTATATCGCAGGACTCTATCAAAACGCAGGTTTCAGCGCCCCCAGCATTGACCTGATGAGTGCCGACCGCCTCGAATACCTCAATAAGTTGGGTATGGCCTATCTCAACCAGGACATAGACGCTCAATATGTATCTCTCGTAAGCGAGTAACCCGTCCCAATATACCTGCAGCCCTAATTAATTAAGCCCCAATCAATTAGCCCAGCACCCTTGCTGGGCTTAATTTCCTCTGAGACTGCCGCTACAATCACCAGTACCTCAAACAACTTTCAGTACTTTAAACAACCAGCAGCAACCAGCAGCAACCAGCAGCAACCAGCAGTTATGATCCACAGCGTCGACTAGGCCACCAAACCCAATGAGGTATTCACTGAGTCGCGGCATCGGCAACGAATTTATATTGTCTGCGATCTACGCTCTGCTCCCCAAGGTCCTATTAAACAGCGCTTACAAGACGCTGGGATTCGCTATCTGTAGCTAGGGCATCAGCTGGACCCTAGGCCACTGCCTACATCAAACCCAAACGCCTACAGACATGCCCCCTCTTACTCCAATGTAAAGTATTGTTATAGAACTCAAGTAAATTGTATTTTTAGTCACACTTATTAATTAATGTGACATATACTCGATTTCAGATTCACGAGTACTGCTCACCCATAACCAAAGTGCTGATCAACACCGTGATGCCCCACAGGGGGTTAAAGTACAAAAATACACACCATAAAAGCTGATTGAGGATAAGAAGATGGCGAATAAAGAGCCTGCTACAGCCGCCGATTACGGCCTTGGCCCCTATGCATACCCCCGCGGCTGGTTCGTCATTGCCGAAGCCAAACAGTTAGACGACGGCCCCATGGCCGTGACCTACTTCGATAAAGACTTCGCCCTCTACCGTGGCGAGTCTGGGCGTGTTGTGCTCTTGGATGCCTATTGCAAACACATGAACACACACCTCACCGCCAGTGGTTCGGCCCACATTGTGGCCACCGACAAACAAATCGAAGGCGATTCTATTCGCTGCCCTTACCACGCTTGGCGCTACGACGCAGACGGCCATGTCGATGACATCCCCTATCACGATGGCCCCTGCCCCAAGTCCGCATCCATTGTTTCCTACCCGGTGCGTGAAGTCATGGGCATGATCATGATGTGGCACCACCCTGAAGGCGGCGAGCCTGAATTTGAGCCACCGTTTGTCGACTGGTGGGAATTCGACAATGTCATCAAGCAGGACATGGACCTGCTGGGTAACGTGCCAATTAACGGTATTGAGATAGTCGACAACATGGCCGACTGTCGCCACCTGGGCCCAACACACGGCTCCCCCTGTGAGTATTTTGAGAACGAGATGCGCGACAACATCGTCATTCAACGCCAGGGCGGCTATCTGGATTCTTATCAGGCACAACTCGATACCGTCACCTGGTACACAGGCCCAGGCATCCTGCTGTCAAAGCAAACCTTTGGCCCCGTGACCATGTTCGAGATTATCTGTAACACCCCGGTTGAAGCTGGCGTCTCGGCGTGCTTCCACGGATCCATCTGTTTGTCAGCCAACGTGCCCGCAACAGCGGAAGACATTGCCGGCGCCAAGCAGCTACAGGACGGTGTTCTAGCCGCCTTTGCCGCAGACTTCCAAGTTTGGCAGAACAAAAAACCCGCCACCAAGATCATGCGTTTAAAAAGCGATGGCCCCTTCCACAAGGTGCGCGAGTGGTACGGTCAATTCCACATGAGTGCGACGGACGCCAAAGCGGTACAAGCGTCGGTGAATGGCATGCACTACATCCCCGGCTTTCCGCCAGCTGATGAAGCACGCAAGAACGGCGATTATGAAGACAACTGCTTTGTAACCCGCGGTATCGAGTAAACACTCGGCTTGCGCGGTAAAAGTCGCTCGAAAAAAACCCTGAGCCCACTCAGGGTTTTTTTGTGTCTGCCATATTTGTCACCACCGAGCATCTAGGCGCGTTACTGCCTCACCGCACCTCTAATGCAAAAAAACCAAAACCTCGATTACCAAACCCCTCAACGGATAAGCG
>Ga0209081_1001106_pt1 | contig 16104 bp, 13 predicted proteins | sample GOMGulsemesocosm_4_FD_184636 | JGI IMG/M metagenome (GOLD analysis project Ga0209081, IMG submission 184636) | Methane-oxidizing microbial communities from mesocosms in the Gulf of Mexico - GOM15B Gulf of Mexico (SPAdes) (version 2) | ecosystem: Environmental > Aquatic > Marine > Cold seeps... | reverse complement strand
GCGCCACCAAATAAACCAACGATCACTAATTTACAGCCTTTACCAACCACATCAAAACCTAGTGTTGCTGTGGTTTCAGCACCCACCAAATCAATCACAGCAAGAGCTGGGCCACCAACAGCGGCTTGTACTTGAGCAACGGCATCTTCAGCCAAACCATCAATCGCAGCACTAGCGCCTGCTTTAAGCGCAGCTTCACGTTTTGCAGGGTCAATATCCACGACAACAGGAGGTAAACCACCCATTGCCTTAACAAGGCCCACACACATTAGGCCAAGCCCACCAACACCAATAATAACAACCGGTGCTTTGGTTAAGGTATCTTCAACTTTTTTAAGTGCCGAAAACGTTGTTAAACCTGAACATGCCAAGGGTGCTGCAATACTAGGCTCCATATCACCAATATCAAGTAAATAACGCGCATGCGGTATTTTAATATAATCTGAATAGCCACCATCAACTTGTAAGCCTGTGTATCGAGGGGCTGAGCAATAGTTTTCTAAACCACTTTCGCACTGATGACACTCCATGCAGCCTTGCCATGGGAAGATAACAAAGTTTTTAGTTTTATCGATTTCTTCTGAATCGGGTCCTGTTGCAACTACCATTCCAGCAGGCTCATGTCCCATAACTAAAGGAAGCTTCATACCACGATCAGCAAAGCTAAGTGTTTGCCCATGGCCTAAGTTATAACAGCCTTCGCGAATATGTAAGTCACTATGGCAAACACCATTTGCAGTAACCTTCAGTAGTACTTCAGTTCCCGTTACTTCTAAGTCGGCACGTTCTTCAGCAACGACATCCCCACCAAATTCATTTAAAGTTTGACAACGCATGTTAATTTCCTTTTTTAAATTTCACTTTGACTAACAAATTTAACAATTCTATAAGCATCTAAACCCTCATAGCCCCCTTCGCTACCATAGCCAGACATTCTCCGTCCGCCTAGTGGTGAATCTAAAAAGACAACAGGGAAACCATTAATACCCACTTTGCCAGAATCTAAGTCATCGGCTAAACGATCGGCTGTCTCTTGAGAACCAGTAAATGCATACGATGCCAATGCAAAATCCGTATTATTCGCTTTTTCAATCGCATCATCGTAACCACTGAATCGATTCATAATGGCAACAGGGCCAAACGGTTCTTCTTGCATGATTCGCGCTGAATCTGGCACATCAGCCAATACTGTTGGCTCATAGAAGTTACCGGGGCGGTCTATTCTTTTTCCACCGGCTAATAAACGCGCTCCATGTTTAATAGCATCTTGTACAAGCTCATCAATATCACCAACACGGCGTGAATTCGCTAAAGGACCCATTTGTGTGTCTGGATCAAGCCCATCACCAACACGAAGAGAACCGTAGGCTTTGACAAAACCATCGGTAAATTGATCATAAACCTCTTCCTCAATAAAGAAACGAGTCGGTGAAATACAAACCTGACCTGAATTACGACTTTTTGTAGCTGCCGCTAAAGCAACCACTTTATCAATAGCAGCATCTTTAAAGATTAATACCGGTGCATGTCCACCCAGCTCCATAACACAAGGTTTAGCTTGCTCACCCGCCATAGCGGCTAATTGCTGACCAACCGGTGTAGAGCCTGTGAAGGATACTTTCTTAATAATCGGCGATTTGATTAATTTTTCACTAATCTCTGATGAGTTACCCATTAATAAGTTAACCACACCCTTTGGCAAGCCTGCTTCATCTAACGCATGTACAACCGCCATAAAAGAGGCTGGCGTTTCTTTAGCGGGCTTAACAATAACGGTACAACCCACCGCAATAGCAGCGGCCATTTTACGTGTTGCTAATGAGGCTGGAAAATTCCAAGAAGCAAACGCGACAACAGGGCCAATAGGTTCTTTACGTACGGTTCTATTGGTAAAGCCTTTCATCTCATCTAGCGTACGATCATTATGCGTAGCGGCTGCATTAGCAAACCACTCAAGTAAAGTTGCGCAGTTCTCAACTTCAGCCTTTGAATCCACTAACGGCTTGCCTAATTCAAGTGTTAAGTGACGCGCTGTTTGCTCTGCATTTTTGCGAATAATATCCGCTGCACGATGCATAATATCAATACGTTCTTGATCAGAAGTCTTTCTCCACAATTCAAACGCTGCGGCGGATGACTCTAGTGCACGATCAATTTGATCGGCTTCAGCAAATGGGAAACTGGCTAAAACTTCACCTGTTGCAGGGTTCCATACATCGCCTTTACGCGGTGTTTCTGTGATCCATTCGCCATCAATATATAGTGCAGGTACGGCATAGTCTGGGTGTTGCATTGTATTCTCCTTTATATTATTCAGACGTATCAATAACGCCCTTTATTTTTACTACTCAGCTTGTTCGCCAGCAAGAATCAACGCATCTAACGCGATAACTCCACTCGGCATTGCTCGTAATGGGTTAATTTCGATACTCTCAATCGTTTGTGCATTTTGCACCGCCAACACGGATAAACGGCTAACCGCATCTGCAACGGCATTAATATCAACAGCTTCTTGACCACGAACACCTTTAAGCAAGGCAACACCACGTAATGATTCAATCAGTGATAATGCCCTTTTTGGGGTAATTGGAGCAAGTGATACGGCAACATCTTTTAATATCTCGGTATAAATCCCACCTAAACCCACCATAACAACAGGGCCCATCACAGGATCACGTTGCGTTCCTACAATTAAATCAACGCCTTCACCAATCATCGGTGCAACTAATAAACCATCAATTTTCGCATCGGGTTCACGTTCTTTAACTGTTTTTAACATAAGCACTGCAGCAGATTCTACCGCGCTGGCATCGGTTAAATTTAAAGCCACCCCGCCAGCTTCCGACTTATGTGGAATATCCGCAGAAACAATTTTGATAACAACAGGAAAGCCCATTCGCTCAGCCGCTTCAACAGCCTGCTTCGGTGTATCAACCACTTCTTCAGCGGGTACAGGAATACCTGTTTCTAGCATCAATGCTTTCGCTTCATCTTCCGCAATTTTTTCGGTAGGCAATTCAATGTTACCAATATCAGGTAACTCACCTTCATCAGCATCAGCTTGATTAAACGATTCATTAAATTTAGCCAATGCAGATAATGCAGCAACAGCACGCGATGGGTCTTCAAACACCATAATACCTGCCGCTTCATATTTCTCTAGAATATCAACAGGTGCTTGCCCGATCAGCGCAAACGGCTTGCCCTGCTCTTTTATGCCATCACTAAAGACTTTTAATAGTTTTTCACCGTGTACTGGAGAACCAATCAATGAAGTAAAGAAGGCAACTAATAAATCATAGCCGCCCTCATTACACATCGCATCGAGGTTTTCAGACACCAGTGGGAAATCATTCAATGCATTAGCGGTTACATCAACTGGATTACGCGGCGCACCTAACGGGTTACGCTTCATTAATCTTGCCTGAGTTTCTTCTGGCATAGCAGGCAATGTTAAGCCTAACTCTTCCGCTGCATCGGCCATTAAGACACCCGCTCCTCCTGAAACAGTTAATACACCCAGTGTACCGCCCGTTGCACGCGGTGAAAGACTAAACGCATAAAGGATATCGAACATTTGCTCGGTGGTATAAGCACGCAAGGCGCCATACTGATCAATCAATGCTTGAAAGCTTGCATCTGAGCCTGTTAATGATGCGGTATGAGACTGCACTGCCTCTGAGCCCACTTCCGACACCCCTACTTTCATGATAGTAACGGCTTTACCTGCGGCGCGCGCTTTCTTTAAAGCACGAATTAATATTTCAGGGTTTTTGACCCCTTCCATATAACAACCCACCACATCAACACTGTCTGAGTCGATCATATATTCCAAACACTCAGCAACGGTCACATCCGATTCATTACCCGTTGAAATCCATTTGGTAACGCCTAAGCGACGTGATTTAGACATGGTTAATAAATGAGTACCATACGCGCCAGATTGGGTAATTAACCCCACTCGGCCAGCACGTGGAAAACCACCTTCTAAACCTGATGTAAATGTTGGGCAATTACCATTATCACCATTATATAAACCCAAGCAATTGGGCCCTAAAATTCTAATCCCGTAGCTGCGAGCAATAGCATCAACCTCCACTTGCATCGCATCACCAGCCTCTCCAATTTCAGAGAACCCCGCTGAGAAAAGCACAATAACCTTTACGCCTTTTTCACCACACGCTTTAACGGCGGTAGCTACTGCTGTTGAGGCAATCGCTAAAATAGCTAAATCAACAGTACCAGGAATAGCGGATATATCGGGGTAGCATTTTAACCCCTGAATTTCTTCCCTATTTGGGTTAACGGGGTAAACATCACCTTTAAATCCTGCTTTTAAATAATAAGCGATAGGTCTGCCACCAATCCGCTCTGGATTTGCCGACGCCCCAATAATAGCGACCGAACGAGGTTCAAAAAGAGCTGCTAAAGCATCTGAATTCGCTTCGTCTTTGTTTGTATCTAAAACCATCTTTATTGCCTTTTATTCATTGTTCACTGATATATTTCAGCCCGTGTATTTTTGCGCTATTCACAAAAACAATGGGTTAACCTGTTTCACACAAGCCAACCCATCCTTAAAACTTACTGTCTAAAGCCTCGGCATAACCTAGCAAGCGCAGTCGTTATGCTGAAGTATCTTCTTACAGTAACGTTAATTATTGAGCGTAAGTAAAGTTAAAGTTTTGGTAACCACCCTTTGCTTCAGCTTTAATAACATCGGTGTAGTTTCCAAGGCCCGCAAGATAGAACTGAACGGTATTTTCCTTACCTGGAATGTTAGCACCAAAAATCCACGAATCAGCTTTAGGGAACAGCGTCATATTGGCAACATCTTCACACGTTTTACACCATGCATTTTCTGCCTCTAGCGTTGCTTCAGCGGTTAATTGCTTATTCTCTTTCATGTCACCAATAAAGTCTGAAATCCACTCAACTTGAGTTTCAATACTCGGTGGCAAGTTAGTGAATGGACCGTTAGGGCCTAAAATCATATGCATATTTGGGAAGCCCGCATTGCTCATACCATTAAAGCTTCTTGGGCCTTTTGCCCATTTATCCTTCATTTCGATACCGTTTCTACCACGAATATCCATTTTAATGTAGTTACCATCAACAGCTTCAAAGCCTGTTGCGAAAACGAGGATATCAAGTTCATGTTCACCGTCTTCTGTACGAATACCTTTAGGTGTAATCTCAACAATTGGATTCGCTTTTACATCAACTAAGGTGACATTATCTCTGTTATAGGTCGCGTAATAACCCGAATCACATAAAGGGCGTTTAGCATAAATATCTTTTGGTTGTAGCATCTTAGCCGTTTTTGGGTCATTAACTATTTCACCAATTTTCTTACGAATAAATACACAGGCCGCTTCGTTAGCACCTGGATCTACGGCAATATCACTAAATGTTTCAAACATAAAGCGGAAACCACCACCATATTGCCAAGCTTTTTCAAAGACTTTATCGGTTTCTTCTACGGGTAAGCCGGCTGCTGGTACCGTGCTTTCAACAAAACCAAAAGCAACCATTGAGCCTTTAATTTGCTTCCAGCTAGCGTCGTAATTAGCTTTAATATTCTGTGTGAACTCTTCAGAAATCGGGCCATTACCAATAGGAACAGTGTACTGTGGAGAGCGTTGAAAGACCGTTAAGTGACCAGCCAAGGGCGCTGTGGAAGTAATAAACTGAGTGCCTGTTGAGCCTGTCCCAATAACACCTACACGTTTACCGGTAAAATCTACGCCTCCATGCGGCCAATCTGCTGTATGGAATTTTTGCCCTTCAAACGTATTAATACCTTTAAAATTAGGAACGTTGGTTGCAGATAACAAGCCCAAGCCTGTAATCAAATGTTGCGCAGTTATCTTGTTGCCTTTATTCGTTTCTACATCCCACAGTTCAGTACTGTCATTAAAAATAGCCGACTTGACATCTGTCTCAAACTCATAGCTTTTACGTAAGTCGTAACGGTCCGCAAAATGATTCAAGTACTCGAGGATTTCTGTCTGGTTGACATAACGATTTTTCCATGTCCACTCTTGTAATAACTCTTTATCAAACGAGTAACAATAATAAAAACTTTCCGTGTCAGACAAAATACCTGGGTAGCGGTTAGAAAACCATGTTCCACCAACATCATTGTTTCTATCAAATGAAAGCACTTTCATACCCAGCTCATTACGAAGCTTGTGGGTCATGTATAAACCACCGAAACCAGCACCAATAACGATGGCATCATAATCTGCCCCAGATGTGGTTGCTTTAATATCATTACTCATTATATTTTCCTCTTAATTATTTTTATCTTTTTTACTAAACCTGCATCTCTAATAAGGCTTACTTATAACCCCTTATACCAAGCTGCAATTTTTTGAATTTCAGCATCTGATTCTGCCGCTCTGCCTGCCATAAAGGGGAAAACATGCTGCATGCCTTCTACGACAGATAATGTTGCGTTAACACCTGCTTGCTTTGCTTTCGCATGAATACGAGTAGCATCGTCTAGTAATGCCTCTACACTTCCTGCGGTAATGTAAAGCGAAGGGTAATTATTAAAATCAGCATATAAAGGATTCGTTAATGGATCATTCGCCTTTCCTGATTCACCTAAAAACATACCCGCCATACCTGCTAAAAGCTCAGCGCCCACAAGCGCATCGGTTGCCGCATTTGTTTGAAGTGAAGCCCCCGTGGTTTCCATATCAATCCATGGCGACAATGCAATAACAGAGCCCGGCAACGGTAGGTTTAATTCGCGCATTTTTAATACTGAACTTATCGCTAAATTACCACCAGCAGAATCACCCATCGTGCTGATATTTTTTGCTTCAATGCCTTGTGCTATTAATGCCTTATAAACGGCAATAACATCATCAATTTGTGCTGGATATGGATTTTCTGGTGCTAAGCGATAGTCGAGTACTAAACAAGTAACCCCTAATGCCTTTGCAAAATGTGCCGCTAATTTACGATGGCTATCGGCTGAACCAACAGCGAAACCACCACCATGAGTAAAAATAAGAACTTTACTCTTATCAGCATCGACAGGTAGCCCCCATATTGCATTAACACCTGCAACGGTTTCACTTTTGTAGCAAACACCTTCTGGCTCAATAGTCGCTTTACTCCATTCATCAAATAAAGAGCGTAAACCCTCAATAGACATTTCTGGGTTTGCCGCCATGCGTTCAGACCAGTTTTGATACAGCGCGCGTAAAAAATCAGATTCTTTAGATGCCATTATTTTTTCCCTTATTATGTTCTGTGGGCTAACAACCTTTATTGATTAAGGCTTAAGCACATTGATCACTGATCTTATTACGGGGAATTAAAATTTTCTATAACAAAAAGAACGTGTCTTGGAACATTCTTGCTAAATAGTTTGTGATAAGCCTATTCGTGCAGCTTTGATTGAAATATTGGGGGACTACATTACTTTGCGCAATGTAGCCTATGGTCTTTGCCATAAGTATTCAGACCTACCCTATCCGTGTATAGCAGGTCTGATTCAGCCAACATGGCTTGACCATGTTGGCTTTTTATTTACCTTAACAGCTCGATACTTTAGCTACGTTCAATAACCATCGCAATGCCTTGCCCAACACCGACACACATTGAGATAAGAGCGTAACGCCCACCAGTTCTTTCTAACTGACGAGCCGCTGTTAAAGCGATACGCGCGCCCGAAGCTCCCAAAGGATGTCCCACTGCAATAGCGCCACCGTTAGGATTAATACGCGGATCGTCAGCTGCCAAGCCCATTTGTTTTAAATTACCCAAAACTTGTGCTGCGAATGCTTCATTAATTTCAATAACATCCATTTGATCAAGCGTTAAGTCCAAACGCTCAAGTAATTTGCGACAAGCAGGAACTGGACCCAAACCCATCATAGAAGGTTCTATTCCAGCCGTTGCCCCACCTAAAACACGTGCAATTGGTTTTAATGCGTGCTTTTCACCAAAGCTTCGACTACCGAGTAATACAGCGGCGGCTCCATCATTAACACCTGAAGCATTGGCCGCAGTGACTACCCCATCTTCAAATAAAGCACGCATTGTTGCCATTTTGTCCAACGAGCTTTTACGAGGGTGCTCATCAGTCTCTACAACAATATCGTCCTTGCCGCGTTTTTGTGGAATATTAACGGCAATAATTTCTTCTTTAAAATAGCCATTGTCTGTTGCCTTCGCCCATTTTTCTTGTGAGCTTAGAGCAAATTCATCACATTCTTCACGGCTAATATTTTCAGCCTTAGCAACATTATCTGCCGTTTGTGGCATCGCTTCATGGCCGTATTTTTTTCCAAAAACTGAATTAGGAAAACGAACGCCAATGGCACTATCATAGATTTTTATATCTTTACTGTAAGCGCTGCCCGCCTTATTTAATGTAAGCGGAGCACGTGTCATACTTTCCACTCCACCGGCAATAAAAACATCTCCTTCACCACAAGTAATCGCTCGCGAGGCATCAATAATAGCCGCCAAGCTACTGCCACATAATCGATTAAGGGTTTGTCCGCTGACTTCTACCGGTAAACCCGCCAATAAACTCGCATAACGTGCAACATTTCGACTATCTTCGCCAGATTGGCAGGCGCAGCCTAGGATGACATCATCAATCAGTAACGGGTCAAAAGAGTTTCTTTCAACCAGCGCCTTAATAACACCTGCAGCAAGATCATCGGGTCTTACTGGCGCGAGTGCTCCGCAGTACTTCCCAAAAGCTGTTCTGCCTCCATCATAAATATAAGCGTCTAACATAGTATTCCTTTATTTTTTTAGTGCTTATTATAGTAGCGTCAAAAGCATGCCGATTCAGCAAAAAACTACTTAAACATGCCCAATTACTGATATTAGCTAGGAATCAAACCCCTTATAGCAGCCCACCGCTTAAACGTTATGAATAACACTGGTAACGACACCCCAAATAACCATATCCACCTCATCTTTAAGTGGAATATCAGAGTAATTTGGGTTCTCAGGGGCAAGAACTAATTGACCTTCTTTTGAACGTAAACGCTTAACCGTTAATTCACCATTTAATGCGCAAACAATAATCTTTCCCACACCTGGGTGAACTGAGCGGTCAACCACTAAAACGTCATCAGGGTGAATACCCGCGCCAAGCATTGACTCACCTTCAGCACGCACTAAAAAAGTTGATGCCGGTTTATTGATCAGCAACTCATTTAAATCAAGCTTTTTATCGATATAATCATCGGCAGGTGACGGATAGCCAGCAGCAACACTAACACCATAAAAGGGTATAGAAGGAACTGGGGCATCTAGCTCTGGCATGAAAACATTTGGAAACTCAAGCACATCCTTTTCAAGCTGCTTTTTCTTATAATCCAATAATTTAGTCACTGTGCCTAATAAACTATTTGGAATCCGCAGCGGTGTGGTTTCCTCACCATAAGTTGAAGAGCCCTTCTTGCGCCCTGCCCCAGCACGTGAACCACCTCTATTATCTTTGTTATCCGCCATTGCCATACCTTTTATTTATTTATGATTAGTGTACATAAATCATAAATAAAACTAAAGGTTCATTTTTAGCAATCCTTGAAGAAAGCAATCATCTCATTCAATAAGAGTCAAGATAGATGATTACTAAAGTTATCCACGAAAGCTGTGGATAACTTTGTGGAGAAATAAAGTGTAAGTAAAAAAATCTATGCACACCGTACACTTAGGAAAACTGTTCAAATAATGAACAGTTTATTTGGTTGCAATATAATCAATCACCGTATGCTCTTGAATACCCAGCCCCACAACTTCAGCATGAACAATATCGCCTGTTTGTAGGAATTTTTGCGGCTTTAACCCCAAACCGACTCCTTCAGGTGTACCCGTAAAAATTAAATCACCCGGTTGCAAGCTCATAAACTCATTAACATAGCTAACAATTTTTTTAACGGAATGAATCATTTTATCGGTATTGCTCGATTGCATACGCTGAGCATTGACATCTAAGTGAAGGTCACAAGACTGGTATTGCTTAAACTCATCCAAGGTGACCAAATAAGGGCCTATAGGAGCAAAACTATCAGCGCTTTTGCCTTTTAACCATTGTCCACTACGCTGCTTTTGGAAGTCTCGTTCCGATAAATCAATGCCGGTGCAAAACCCAGCAATATGTGACTCTACCTCATCCTCATCAATATAACGAGCATGCTTCCCTATCACCACGACTAACTCTATTTCCCAGTCGACCTTCATCGAATTTTTCGGGCGCTCAATAGGATCAAACGGGCCGCTTAATGAGCTGACGGCTTTAGTAAATAACACCGGTTCATCACGTGGCTTAGAACCAGTTTCTTTAATATGGTCATCATAATTCAAACCAACGGCAATGATTTTTCCTGGGTTAATAAGTGGTGCCGCAATTCGCTCAGTTTTTTCAACAAAAGGTAAACGACTAGTATCAATATTCTTTAGGTTATCTAATCCGTCTGATGCTAGAAATTCAGATGAAATTACTGGGCAAACACCGTCTAAAGAGCGTACCTTTTGGTTACTGTCTAAGATAGCCGCCTTTTCCTGACCTTTCTCCCCATAATTAAGTAACTTCATAAATACCTCTTAGTTTTAAATTCAATGAATACCCTGAGAACAAGTTATAGCATTGTTCGTCGGCATTTTTTGGGCATAAAAAAACCTCAGTACAATTAAGTACTGAGGTCTTATTATTCAATGGTGCCTGGGGCCGGAATCGAACCGGCACGACTGTTAAGGTCGCGGGATTTTAAGTCCCGTGTGTCTACCAATTTCACCACCCAGGCAGGTTATGTCTCAAACCAAACTGAGCGCGCAGTGTACCTTAAGAATCGATTTAAAACGAGTGAAATATGTGATTTTTTATAAAAAACTATACAAAGCCATTATCAAGAGCCAATCTTACCAATTCAATATCATTGGCAACACCTAATTTCTCATGCACGCGGTAACGATGAGTGTTAACTGTTTTTGGACTAATAGATAACGCTTCAGCAATATCCATGATTTTATGACCCTCAACAATTTTGCTAACAATTTCTAATTCACGCTTACTAAGCTGCTTAAAAAGGTTTTGCTTAGTCTCTTGTACGCTAAAAATAAGGTTTGTTGCAACCGCTGATGAGAGGTAATTTCTTCCTTGGTAAACCGTAACAACGGCTTTAATCATTTCATCCGCAGGGCAACCTTTATTGATGTAACCTTTGGCTCCATTTTGAATGGCTTGCTGTGGAATAGGCCCTTCATCATAAACACTCAGAGCTATTATTTTAGCCGATGGATCTCGGCGTACAATACGCTGAATAGCCTCAGAACCACCGATTCCCGGCATATTTAAATCCATCAGAATAACGTCTGGCCGCAGTTTATCATTCAAGCTAATAGCTTCTTCGCCAGAAGCGACACTAGCAATAACATTAATATCGGGGTCAGCATCTAAAAGATATTCAATCCCTGAGCGCACTAATTCGTGATCGTCTACCAGTAAAACAGAAATACTATTAGTCGTCATTTACAGACCATTTTATTTTTTTCTATTATCAACAACTTTCCTATACTTGACTAGCGTTATCTATACGAGCCACTTTCAGTCCTCGCTAATCACATACTTTAGAATCTCAACTACTTGCTCTGGTGTTGTCGCCCAAGCCATTGCTGCACCATCAACCTCTTTCAGTGGATGAACGATATCTTCGCTATGTAGGGTAATATAAGGCTTACCTAATGCTGCGCAATAACCTGCATCAAAAGCCGCATTCCACTGCTTGTATTTATCACCAAAACGAACCACCGCTACATCGCAACTTTCAATAAGCTGCTTAGTTCTTATGGCATTAACTTTTGCCGATTTGTGATCACGCCAAAAACTCTTATCTTCTGCGCCAAGAATATCCCCAGCACTATCGCTGGCATCATGATTAGTTACTGCCGATGTAAATGTTATGGGAAGCTTATGCTCCTTACAGCCTGCTTTTAACTGCTCACGCCAGTCTGTATGTATTTCACCTGAAAGGTATACATTCCAATTCATCGTTTCTTCCTATGTTAATTAATGAGGTGTCTGATCTTAAAAACATCGTGTATTTTAAAGCAAGAAAAGTGATGGATATAGCTCTTTAGATAGGCACACAGTGAATAAGGCAGGTTTCATACATGTTGATTTAGAAAGCACACCTTAATATTATGATGCACTTCCTAAACTCAGAAAGAATAACCATTAAAGTTAACGCTACCGTACGCACGATGTATCAATATTTTCAATGACTTGGCTTATATTAAATGATTATTTTATTGTCTCTCAGCTTCTTTCTTTTTATAAATATCTTCCACACGACCCACAATTTTAGGATCTGGCTTATGAGCAATATTCTTATCTTTATTTGGGTAATTCAATGTATATAGGAAGTGGCGCATACAGTTAATTCGAGCTCGCTTTTTATCATCCGATTTGACAATAATCCATGATGCATCTGCCGTATCCGTGTAGAAAAACATCGCTTTTCGAGCCTCGGTGTAATCGTCCCATTTATTTAATGATAAAAGATCAATATCGCTTAGTTTCCAATGTTTTAGTGGGTCATTCTTACGTGAATGGAAGCGGCGTAATTGTTCTTGTCGCGTCACTGAGAACCAATACTTTGAGAAAAACGTTCCTTCATTAACGAGCATACGCTCAAGTAATGGGGCTTGACGCATAAATTCAAGGTATTCATCATCATTACAAAAACCCATCACACGCTCAACACCCGCGCGGTTATACCAAGAGCGGTCAAATAAAACGATTTCACCTTTGGTTGGTAGCTGCCTGACATAGCGCTGGAAATACCACTCACCTTGTTCACGTTCCGATGGTTTCTCTAATGCAACAACATGGGCTGCACGAGGGTTTAAATGCTCCATAAAACGCTTAATGGTTCCACCTTTACCGGCAGCATCACGCCCTTCAAAAAAGATAACAATCTTTTTACGGTGCTCTTTTACCCAGCTTTGTACTTTTAACAACTCAGTTTGGAGAAGGTGTTTTTCATGTTCATATTCTTCAACACCCATTTTTTCAGCGTAAGGATGTTCGCCAATAGCATTGGTTATTTTTATTAACTCATTGCCTGACATAGCCATAGGCTGATTCATGACAAATTGAGGATCACGCAGTTCAATTAATTTTTCAAGCGCTTCTTTTTTAGACATTTTTGCGCTACGAGTATCTTTGGTTATAAGCATTTATTCTAACTCCACAGTTTACTAATTATTGATCATTTGCCTATTAACGACCATTGCTGCATTGAAAAAAAATCACAAGAGTCAATAATAAAACACAACGGAGAAAACACGCTGTTCCTTCATTAATAAGTATAGTCTTTATAGCCGTTTATGCTTTAATTTTAGCTATTTTTCAATACATAAATTAATCTAGGTTTATCATCAAGCATACTATTTATAAAACTCGACTTCACCACACCAGATACGAGAAAATATACTTTTATTTAACCGGCAGTTTAAGCACAATTAGTGCGCTGAAAATAATGAAAACACTCGACAAGTACAAACAGGCCTGTAAGCCCATTTGTTGGTAAAGGTAACCCGATAGAACCGTACCAATTAACCGCCCCATCGCATTAGCCATATAGTAGAAACCCACATCCATTGATGCACCCTCTTCTCTGGCATAACTCACAATAAGATAACTATGAAGCGATGAGTTAATAGCGAAGAGCACACCAAACAGGAGCAAGCCACCCAATAAGACCCATTCGGTATTCAGTTCATTGAGTAACCCTAAGGCAATGGCAGCGGGTATAAGCGCTAATAAAGCCGCCCATATAAAGGCAGCTTGCCCATTAGGTACTTGCTGACTTTTAGTACGCACCATTAATGGCGCTACCGCTTGTACAATGCCATAAGCAATAACCCAAAAAGCTAGAAATGCCCCTACCGACCAATAGCTCCAACCCAACTGGCTGTTTAGGAAAACAGGCAAAGCAATAACAAACCAAACATCACGCGAACAAAATAGAAATAAACGCGCAGCGGATAAGATGTTTACAGCTTTGGATTTAGAAAATATCTCGGTAAATTTAGGTTTACGTTTAACTTTACCTAAGTCACTTTTCAATAAAAACAAACTTAAAATAAACACCACCAGCAAGACGGCTAGCATGATGCTTATTGCACCACTAAAGCCCTGCCAACTTAGCAGTGCTCCGCCTACAAAGAAGCCCACCCCTTTAAGCGTATTTTTTGAGCCCGTTAATATAGCTACCCAATGAAAAAGCCGACCATCAGCATCACTGGGCACTAATAATTTAACGGCTGTTTTAGCACTCATTTTATTCAGGTCTTTAGCAATACCCGATAAAGCCTGAGCCAACATAACCCAAATAATCGTTAGCATCGAGCTAGGTACAAGCAACATGCTAAGAGCAACCAGCTGTACAGCCAAACCAATATTCATGGTTCTATTTAACCCAAGCTTCGCCGCTAACCAGCCTCCGATAAGGTTGGTGATAACGCCGAATGCTTCATAAAATACAAATAGCATCGCTACGTCTAAAGGGCTGTAACCAAGGCCATGAAAATGCAAGAGAACCAGCATTCTCAACGCACCATCACTCAGCGTAAAAGCCCAGTAATTACCGGTAATAATTAAATACTGGCGAACGTCAGGCTTTATCTGCTGCAACACTAACTTAAGCTTGCTTATCTAAACGACCAACCATCGCCATCAGTTCTGCTGCTCTGTTGGCATAGCCCCACTCATTGTCATACCACAAGTACACCTTTAGCTGGCTACCATTCACCACCATGGTGGATAAGGCATCAACAATACTCGAACGCGGGTCTGTCTTATAATCAACAGAGACTAATGGGCGTTCTTCATAGCCTAAAATCCCCTCTAGTTCATTCTCAGCGGAATTTTTAAACAATGCGTTAACTTCATCAACTGTTGTCTCTTGCTGAAGCTCAAACACACAATCCGTTAACGAGGCGTTAGCTAATGGAACACGTACCGCATGACCGTTTAATTTTCCTTTTAGCTCAGGAAAAATATGTGTAATTGCCGTTGCTGACCCTGTTGTTGTTGGGATTAAGCTTAAACCACACGCACGTGCACGGCGAAGGTCAGCATGTGGTGCATCTAAAATTGTTTGTGTGTTCGTAATATCGTGGATCGTTGTCATTGAGCCATGTTTAATACCTATTGCCTCATGAATAACCTTAACAACCGGTGCTAAACAATTCGTTGTACAAGATGCAGCGGTAATAATGGGGTGTTTATCTCTATCATAAAGATAGTTGTTAACCCCCATAACAACATTTAACACACCTTCTTCCTTAACGGGTGCTGTCACAACCACTCGCTTAACACCTTGCTCAAGGTAAGCTTGCAATAACTTGGTTGTTTTCATTTTACCTGAAGCCTCAACTACAACATCGCAGGCTGACCAATCCGTTTCGCCAATACTTTTATGCCGACTAAACCCTGTCGTTTTACCATCAATATTAATCGTGTTACCCGCGCCCTTTGCCTCAGCTTTCCAACGACCATGTATCGAATCAAAGTTTAGTAAATGTGCGAATGTTTCTGCATCGCCTGCGGGGTCGTTAAAATGAATAAATTCAATATCCGGCCAAGCCCATGCAGCGCGTAAGACTAACCGTCCCATACGCCCTAACCCGTTTATTCCTACTTTAATCGTCATAATATCCTCTTGATTCTCTTTATCCGCATAGGCGGATTAAATAGTTAAAATTTTAGCAACAGCTAAGACCCGATAACTCCATTTGTTTTAGGTCATCACTAAATTCGTTTGATGTTTTGCCAAAATCGGCAAAGTTATCAAGCAACACATTAATCATTTCTAGTTGTGATCGCTTAATTTTGTAATGAACCCATGTCCCCTCGCGCCTCGATTCAATAAGCTGGTTATTTTTTAAATAAGCGAGGTGGCGAGAAACAACACTTTGAGTGAGTGATAAGGATTGCACTAAGTCACAAACACACACCTCTTCGTTTTCTAATAAAAGATAAAGAATACGTAAACGTACGGGTTCTGAAAATGCTTTGAATTGGCTAGCGAGTTGATCGATTGTCATGCTGAC
>Ga0209081_1001103_pt1 | contig 16111 bp, 11 predicted proteins | sample GOMGulsemesocosm_4_FD_184636 | JGI IMG/M metagenome (GOLD analysis project Ga0209081, IMG submission 184636) | Methane-oxidizing microbial communities from mesocosms in the Gulf of Mexico - GOM15B Gulf of Mexico (SPAdes) (version 2) | ecosystem: Environmental > Aquatic > Marine > Cold seeps... | reverse complement strand
TATGAGGGTTTGCCGGGTATTATTGCTGGCTGTCTAGTCCTCTGCTGGTCGCTTAGGAGCGAGGAAAAACCGTCACTCAGTGGCGCCGGGCAACCTCAGATTTAACGGCGGGTTTTTAACCCGCTTTTAGTTGACGGTATTTCCCTCAGGACGCATAAGCTCCAGCTAGAGGCTGTATTAGCGCTAGGTTTTGATTGAATAGGCCTTGGCGATATTCAAAACCAGCTGCTGTGGCGACACATAACCTTTCGGGCAAGCCATAAGGCGTACATCAACCTGCCTGGCCGTGATGTCCAGCAGGGTAAAACCATTGCTCTCCTCTGGTGCTAATAACTCATTCACTTGCATGGCAGCGGGAGTTTTGGCCTGTAGGCCTCGAGCACTGGAGAGCCAGCCCAAGCCACCTACTCCGACGGGGCCACTAAGAATCGTGTGCACTGGGTTTGTTGTCATATCCAGTTCACCACTTTTTTCTATTTTGCCACTGCCAAGTAAATGCAAATCACCCGATACCACGATGGGCTTGCGCTTGGGCTGCTGATGCATGGCTTTTAGTAGGCGCTGGTGTTGCAACCACCAGCCTTGTTGCCACATATATTTATTGCCGTCTTTATCGCGCTCCACGCTTGCCAGTAACGTGCCCTCACTTTCTATTGTATCTGGATACCATTCACGCCATTTTCCCGCCGTCCAACCCATGGGGTGGGACGGAAAATGTATCAACTGTTGGCCATTGTCGGTTTTGGTTTTATCAATAAGCCAACTCTCTACGGCTGGGGGGATTAAACCTGCCTTGTCGCCGTTAAGGCTAAGCTTACCGCCACAGTCGTAGAGCAAGCCGGAAAATAGCCGACCGTAGTTCACACAACCGTAGTGCGTTGAGAGCTGTAGTCCGTCTAAGTTCTGAGAGCCGGGGAAGGCCGCTGGCATCTCCTCCTCGACAATATATTCTGGGAAATATTGTGCCTGTAATAAATTTCGTAAATCTGTGTGGAAGTCATTGGGCGGAAATGTGACTAGCTCAGGTGTTGCATCATCGTTATCGAAGTAGTCATGGTCATCGGTGATAAAAAACACCGGCGTGGAGCGGAACCTTACGCCGTAGGTGCGGCCAATCTGCTCGTCGGCAATGGTCTGTAAAGTGGTTTCGTTGACCGAGCCCTTGACGGCTTGGGCGTTATCAAAAGTACCGTAACTTTCCAGAAAATATTTCATGGCCATGCGCGACAGGGTGCCGTCTCGGTTGTCGAGCCAAGAGCGATAATCCCAATAGATATGGTCGCCGTTGGCAATCACCATATCGGGTTGCTGCGCTAATATTAAATCATAGAGTTTCTGTCGGTAGGCGACTGGCTTAAACGCGTCGCGACCCCCAGATAGTACGGGTAGATCCGGGCCGCCAGCACAGGTGTACGCGGCTATGCGCAGGTGCTCGGGCTGAGAGTCCGGCGCGGGAAAGGTTTTCAGTGGCCAGCTGTCGCAGAGACTGCGATTATTATTATCGAATAACTGCAATCTGTACTCTGTGTTGGCGTCAAGCTTACCCACACGAAAAGCCCAGAAACGGCCCTCGGAGTCTTGCTGGCTTGCGCTGACCACCTGCTCGCCAATGTGCAGCTGCGGGGTTGAGCAGGGCTGGTGAAAAGAGACTTTAATATTGAATGCCCGATGGCTGACCGTTGGCAATATATGCTGAATGTCGCCGCTATACCAACTGTCCGCTGATGTGTGATCACGGCTGCAGCTGGTGAGTGCCAAGGTGGATGAACCAAGGCCTATTTTTAACAGGTTGCGTCGGCTGACGTCTGAAATGGGCATGAACATTACCTCGGGTAAATGCGACTAGGGCAGAGCTGGTACACAGAATAATAAACTCGGCAGATGTTACTTAGCAGAGGCCGTATGCTTGAGTTTACGGTTCAGCAGTTTGATCAAACAGGCTTCAATTACTGGTTAGGCTATTGCGCACCATCTGGTTAAGCGCCAATGCCAGACTCTTGGCTAGTGGTTTCGTGTTCATTCCTGTTCCGCTTATCCGCTCTCTGTGGTTTGCCATCATGACTTCTCTCTGTAGCTGTTATTCGAGCTGGGATGGCTGACATCCATGCTAGCAAGCTATGATGGTGATAAATAGTGACTAAATTTCATTCTGTGGAAAGTATAAGTTTCCACCTTGTGGCTCAGAAATAACGACGGAGAAGACGGCGTATGATCACGGTTAAACATCTGCAGCATTTGTTGGCGATCATTGAGCAGGGCACAATTCACCGCGCCGCCGAGTCGCTGCATCTAACCCATACCGCCGTGACCCGCAGTCTTAATAAGCTGGAAGAGGGTTTAGGCGTTGCCCTGTTTGAGCGCTCTAAAGCCGGCATGACCCCCACGGCTTTTTGCTTACAGATTACGGGTTCTTGTCAGCAGGTACTGGTGGACATAGGGGAAATCAAGCGAGCGGCCGACATTTATCGCAACCTGTCCAGCGGCCTGCTGCGTATTGCGGTAGGGAAGGCGGCACGCGGTTTAATTTTGCGTGATACCTTGCCGCTGTTTCATTCACGTTACCCAAAAATCACGGTACATATTACTGAAGGCACCCCCGCACAGTTGGTGGAAGGCCTGCATGGCCGCGAGTTGGATATAGTGATTGCAGGCAGCGGCAGTTACAGGGATGTGGAAGAGCTTTCATTGCAGCTTTTACAAAAAATACCTATGTCTATTTTGGTGCGCCCTGGCCACCCGCTGATTAGCGAAATTAAGGCGGGTTTGCAGTGTCTCATTAACTACCCTCTGGTCGGGGCGACCATGATTGGTAAATCGCACCCTGTGTACAAATTATTGTCGACTTACCTGAAAGCTGAGCAAAAAGAAATTGACCTCTGGCCAAACATCATGAGCAGTGATTACCCAACGATCGAGAATATTCTATTAAGCTCAGACGCTTGGCTGATAGCCCCGGTGATGGAATTTTCTCGGCAGCTAGAGGAGGGCAGTCTGGTCAGTATCGACTTACCAGACAGGGATATCTCTCTGGATCTCAGTGTTATTGAAATAGCTAAGCGTATGCGCTCGCCAGCGGCGCAGGCTTTTATCGACATTTGTGAAGCTCACTTCCACGAATTTCCGAGTGCCGCAGGGGCCTGCAGCCAACCCCCTGAGTGAGCGGGGGCAGGTGATCAATCGCCGCTAGAAACCCCGTGAGTCTATTTAATAACCCAGCAGGCGCTGCCAAAACCAGAGGGCGGCAATGGCGCCTATGGCGTAGGCGGTGAGCAGTGTGACCCAGCTAACGCTAAGAGTGCCGTTTTGCTCCGTTTGAGGCCATAAAATATTGGCCAGTGAACGGTTAACTCGCGGAGATTTTAATAGCCGCTGCATGCCGTGCACACAGGTAAACAGCGCGCCGATGACCGCCAGTTGCCCGAGCTCTATACCGATATTAAACGCCGCCAGTGCCAGTGGTATTTCGCCGCTGGGCAGGCCGACCTGGCTCAGTGCACCCGCGAAACCCATGCCGTGTAACAGCCCGAATCCCCCCGACATCCAGCCAGGCTTCTTAGCAAATAAACTGAGCTTGTCGGGCTGTGCCAATTCTGCCGCCGCTAAGACGATACTAAAGGCGATTAGTGTTTCCACCAGTGCGCCGGGGAAATTCACCAGCCCCATGATGGTAAGCGAGAGGGTGAGCGAGTGGCCTAGGGTGAACAGGGTGATGGTGGCGATGAGCTTGCGGTTCCAGCCGACTAACAGCGCCAGAAGGATGACGAAAAGCACGTGGTCGAGACCGGTTAATAGGTGTTCGAAACCACTGACGAGGTAATTCTCGAAGATCGCCAGGGCGGACTCTTTGGGTGGAACTGTGTAGCGGTTGTGCTCGCCGCTGAGCATGCGGTGGTAGTGCTCACCGCTTAGGGTGCTGATGCGCAAAAGTACACCTACTTGGCTGCCGGTCAGACCGGTGACCTCAAACGCTTGCCCTTGAATGGCTTGCCAGTCACAGGCGCTCTGCCATGTTTGCAGGCGAGCGGTGCCTTCGATACGGGTGTGCCGCGCGCTTATGTCGGTACAGCCTGCGGGCAGTTGCGCGCTAGGAAAAAAGCCAGGCTCTGATTTTAGTGCGCGTTTCCAAGTGATTTGATAATGACTCTTTCCTGTTTGACTGGCGTCCTTTTTATTTGGGTTATTAGCCTGCTGCGCGGCTATTTCTTCTACGGCCCATAAGCCTGGGGCAAGGGGATCGGCCTGCAAAGCGCTGGTGCCGATCAGCAGCCAGATGCTAAGACCAATTTTAAAAAGTGTGTTCATACCGGAATTCCCTAAAAGCTGTTGGCGAGTGGCTGGGGCTCGGTTTCTAATTCAATTTGATAGTGACTCTTCAGCTGGGTGACTTGCTCGACAAGCAGTTGCTTGCGCAGTTGATATTGCAGTGTTTGCTGAATTTTTTTCGCAACCTGTGCCAGTGGGAGCTGAGTGCCGTCTATCTTATGGACAAGGTAGAACAGGTGATAACCATAGCTGGATGCAATGGGTTGGCTCCACTGCTGTGTCTGCAGCGATGGACTCATGCTGGCAATGTCGCCGCCCAATTTACGCAGCAGCTGCTTTGCTGTCAGCAGTGGCAATTGACTGCCCTCTGCAAAAGCGTCGCCAAGGTTGGCGGTGGTGTTAGGTTTTTGTTGCACTTGTTGAAACAAATTTTGTGCGCGTTGCAGGCTGTCATTGTTCAGACCGCCCACGTATATATGGTTGAGTTGAAATTTATCGGCACGCAAGAATTCTTCTAAGTGCTGCTGGTAATAGTCGGAAATGGCGACCTCAGAAATAATAGCCCCCCGTGTTCTTTTGCGTTCACTCAGTGCTTCGGTAATGAGTATTTCACGCATGGCATTGATCATGTACTGGCGGATCAATGGGTCGGTGAACTCCAGTGAAAGATCTGGCTGACTCGCTGTGCTTACTTGCTTATCGGTGGCCAAAAACTTATTTAATTGCTTTAGGCGTGCCTGTACTACGGGTAGATTTTGCAGGTCGCGTTGACGCGCCTGGTCAAACAGCAGCTGGTCTTCTATCTCTTTTGCGAACAGTGTTTTCTGTTGGGCTGCATTCGCAGCTTGGCCATATTTACTTGACCATTGCTCAAGCAGGTTTTGTTGTTGCGCTTGGCTCACAAACAGCAGACTTTTCTCTGCCGGTTCGGTGGTGAGGATTAGCAGGCATAAACCGAGCGATAAGAAGTGCAGCAGTGGCGTGTTAGCGCGCTTGGCGAGTGTTGTAAGTTTCATGGCTGAGGGGTCCTGCAAGGAAGAGCTCTAGATAGTCGAGCAGGGCGGAGGTTCAGCGTGTGCATAACACGTTGAACCTCCCGTTGGATCAGTCTTTGGCGTCGCTTTCAGGTGTGTACCAGATAGGTGAAGTCCAGGCGCGCTCCTGAATGGTTGGCGAGTAGAATGGCTCGTCTTTAGGGTTGATGCAACAGCTGCCGTATACATCACCAAAGGCGCTACCTTCCTGGGCCAGGGCGGTTTGCTCAGCGGCCTGGGTGCTGCAGTCCTTGGAGAAAGGATTCACGCCGGCCGCCTGACACTGCAGTGTGCTCCAGCGACAGCTTGGGTTCTCCAGTACGCGCACGTAGTAGAAGGCGCGCTGGCTCTGATCGAACTCTGGGTCAGTCCAAACGCCACAGAGGTCTGTGTAACCTTGACCGACAGGTGCACAGGTCTGAGGGTTAACGCTAGCACTGTTCGGGCCACCGGCTATGTCGTAGACCTTTTCATGGGTTGTGCCTTCGGCATCCACCCAGCCCTTGATGATCTGGGTGCGTTGGAGATCAATACCTGGGTTGCCCGGGGAGCCGGCGTCTTTTAGTGCGCTGACGAGGAAGCTCGGTGCTTTGCTGCCATCAGCGGTTTTCAGATCCGCTGAACTGAGGTCGCCGCCCATCGGCACACCAGTGGCGTAAGCGTCGGCTACCATGCTAGAGGATTGGCACATGGCGGGGGTGAAATCACGACCACCGAAGAAGCGTACAATGGGTCGTGTACCACTGGTGGCGTAGGTCTCTTTGTTGCGCATGCCGCTAAAGAGGCTGTCGCGGGAATTCTCTTCGGCCCAGACAACGGCTAGGCCGCCGGGGTTGGAGCCAAAGTGATCCTGTAGATTGCGGTAGCCAGAGTCGCGGCGCCCTAGGTGGCCGACATAGTTATTTTCTTCGGCCGAGCCTGGAGTGGCGCTGTGGCTATCAGTGGAGCCAATAAAGCCAATTTTGAAGGGGTTCTCACCATTGGCTTGCTCTAGGGCGAGGCCATCTTTAAGCACGTTGCGAATCATGTTGCGCGGGGCAAATTTCTCGATAGGCACCGAGTCGGCGCGATCGGTTTGCGTTTCGCCGTGCACACTGCCGAGCATGCCAAGGTTATCAGCCTTTATCTGTTCGAAGTCGCACAGTTCATCGGTGGTGCCCAAACCCTTGCCCGCGAGACGATCGTAGCGACACTCAGAGGCACCCTTGTGCTGGGTCAGCTCAAACAACGGCTCGAAGAATTGACGGTTATCGATTTCTTCTTGGTTTTTCGGGTCGGGGAACATCAGTCCGCCGGCCAGGTTGGAGTTGTGCGGGATGGACATCACATCACAGCCTTCATCTTTATCGATGCACTGTTCGCGCAGGTCGCTCCACAATTTGGGGAAGTTGTAGCTACCGGTCTCGTAGGTAGTGATCGGCATGTCGGTGACGTTTTCGTTGCGGTATATAACCACCCGGTGCATGTTCTTAAAATCGGGAGCATCGGTGTATTCGTAGCCGACAAAGGTGGTAAATCCACACTCTTCTGTACGGTCGTAGTGGTCTTCACTGGCCTGCTGAATGTTGTTCCAGAATTCTTTACCGCTCGCATCACAGTCAGACAGAGTACAGGCAAAGCTCTTTTCTTTAACCGCAGAGGTATCTGCAACGCCTATGTCTGCCCACCAGCCCATGGCGAGCAGCTGGGCGTAGTAGTTTTCTGAACGGGTCATAATGCAGTGTGGCCACCAGTAGCCGAGCTTGCTGGCGTCGGAGGTACACATGCCTATCTGTCCTAGAAACTCGCCGTGGTCGGTGATGGCGGTAAAGTCCAACGGCCGCTGAATTTTAGCTTCTACCGTCTGATTGGCGTCTGCATCAGAGAGGGTAATCGTTTCCCCTTTGGCATAGCTGTAGGCATCCCAGGGGTCGTTGCGCTGGCTGGAGACATAGGAGTCAAATGAGTAGCTGGTGTGCACATGCAGATCGCCAAAGAACGGCTGCTTGGTGTCTGTGTAGTTGGCGCAGGGCACTCGTTCTTCGGTGCGTTCAAAGGCGGGCTCGGCGGCATTGATCGACAGGCTGGCGAAGAGTGCCAGCAGCGTTGCCGAGGCGATCTGTTTGGACATGGTGTTTCCCATTATCGTTGTTTTGTGTCGCGTATTTAATCAGTCAGTCTGTAGTCAAGGGAAGTGTGGTTTACAAAAAAAAACCAAGGAACCGCCTGAAGCCTCCGCTATCAGTGGGCTGTGGCCTCTTGTTGGGCCTTACACAACTATGATCTGAAGCATCAAAGGTCTATGTTACTTGGCTTGATCATTTTCAGTGGCTGTTACTAGTGGTTTCTCTTTGGCCCTTATTAAGTCGGACTTACTAGTCTTGCCGAAAGGGCAGGGTTGAGCGTGTGACGATGAGAGCGTAAAAAGCGAAAGGCTTTGCGCTCTCCAGTAATAGCACTTTTATCGCGTGTGTGTTGCTTGGCGCGGCTTTTATAGGTGCCTTAGCGATAGGGGAGCATCGCATCGAATGGACCTGGATTCTTGCCCGTGTGCTACAGCCTTATGGTGTTATCCACACGCTGTGGTGCAAGTCAAACCACTGGCGGAGGTGTTGAGGGGCAGTGGTCAGTGTTCCCGATATTCAGTAGTGTTATGCCTTCTTTGACTTACTTGGAGGCTTTATGGGCGAAATCACGTTTAGACCCTGCGCGAAGCAGGATGTTGATCAGGCTGTTGAATTAATCTATAGCTCGGGCCCAGCCGCCTTCAATTATGTTTTCAGTCAGGCGAATTCGGAGCAGCCGCTAGAATTTCTTCGGCGCGCCTTCTTGGCGGGTGACTCTGAATTCGGTTTTCAGCAGCATGTCGCTATTGAGCGAGATGGCGCACTGGTGGGGTTGGGTGCGGTGCGTTTTGCCGACCAGCAATGGCGTTTTACCCTGTCCGCTGCCAAGCACATCTGGCGTTCATACTCGCTTTCTAGCGTATTCGCGGTTCTTGTCCGCGGCCTAAAGACCGAGGCGATCATCCCACCGCCAAAACCAGGTGCTGGCCTGCTCTACCATTTAGGTATCGCTGAAAGTGAGCGAGGGCAAGGCTTGGGGCAACGCCTTGTTGAGCATCTGTTGGAGCAGGTGAAACAGCGGGGTATACAAACGGCTGTACTTGATGTGGCAGCGTCTAACCCGCGTGCGCATGAGCTGTATAAACGCTTAGGTTTTAGTGACGTGCTGACAAGAAAAGGCGGGCTCAGGTCGAAATTTGGCGAGGTGGTAGACCATACCTTGATGAGCCTTCTGTTAACCCATGAACAGTGATGGTGCGCTGCATTTTTGGTTCTTTTCTGTGAATACGCACTGTTCCAAGCCACGCTATGAGAGCTGGGGTGGTTGATCAGATCGTGGACATGGCAATCGAGTGCCACTCCAGATAGCTTGGGCGCCCTGTTGCTCATGTCTGAGCCAGAGGCGTTTAACGAATGAATATAGAGCGGCGCACCAGTATGGTGCGCCTTTTTTGTTTTCGCTCTAGAAAGTTTCGGGAGTATCGAGAGGGACCCGTGGCCTAGGTTTCCCTAAACGGTACTTTGTCGGGCGTAGATGCGTTTCTTTATGTTTTTCATCCACGTTTTTAAGTTCTGGCCCGCGCCTTGCTATAGGAGGTTATTGAAACTTAATTGTGGGAACTCGTGGTATGAGTGAGTCTGAGAAATTTAACATCTTTAACTTCGTCGGCAAGATGAAGGTGTTGCACCTGAGTTGGTTTGCCTTCTTTATCACCTTCTTTATGTGGATGAGCCACACCTCGTTGATGCCGCTGATTCAGCAGGCATTTTCGCTCAGCAGCGCTGAAGTGAAGGCGCTGCTCTTCCTCAATGTGGCCCTGACCATTCCGGCGCGAACCATTGTTGGCATGCTTGTGGATAAGTTTGGTCCACGCATAATGTTCTCGATGTTATTGGTGGTGGCGGGCATTTTCTGTATTGGTTTCTCGCTGGCGCAAACCTACGAGCAGCTGGCGGCGGCGCGTTTCTTGATGGGTTTCTCGGGGGCGGGTTTTGTGATCGGTATTCGCCTGATCACCGATTGGTTCCCCGCCAAGGAAAGCGGCACGGCGCAGGGCGTGTACGGTGGCTGGGGCAATTTTGGCGCCGCTGCTGCGGGTTTTGCTCTGCCATTGATGGCAGGTTTCTTCAGTGTCGATGATGGCTGGCGTGTCGCGGTGGGTTCCGCCGGTGTCGTGTCTATGGTCTACGCCGTTTTCTTCTATTCAATGGTGCGCGACACACCGCAGGGCTCGACCTATTTTAAGCCTAAGAAATTAGGCGCTATGGAAGTCACCAGTGTCGGTGACCTGTTCCTCTACATCTTTATGTCGGCACCGATGTTTATTGCCATGGCCGTTATTACCTGGCGCCTGTCGCCGAGCGGCGTGGCACTGCTGAGCCAATCGGTGACCAGCATGATTTGGTTGGGGTTGGGCGCTTGGTACGTCTACCAGGTGGTGGGTATCTACCGCATGAACCGTGAGGTTTTCTCCAAGCCGGTGCCGGTGTTGCATCAGTACAAGTTTAAGCAGGTGGCCTTGCTTAACCTGTCCTACATGGTGACCTTTGGTTCAGAGGTGGCCGTGTTGTCGATGTTGCCGCTCTACTTCATCGAGTTGTATCAATGGTCTGTGCCGCTGGCTGGCGCTATGGCTTCAACTTTTGTGGCCATGAATCTGATTGCGCGTCCTGGCGGCGGTTACATGTCGGATCGAGTAGGTCGTAAGTTAACGTTGCTGGTGACCCTCATTGGCTCAGCCATTGGTTATGTGGGCATGAGCTATATGACCGAAAGCTGGAGCATGCTGGCGGTGATGACCGTTGTTATTTTCTGCTCCTTCTTTGTGCAGGCGGGCGCCGGTGCCACCTTTGGTGTGGTGCCAACCATTAAGCGCCGTTTAACGGGGCAGATTGCTGGGCTAACGGGTGCTTACGGCAACGTCGGCGCCGCGCTGTTCTTGCTGGCCTATTCGTCACTCGATGCCAGCAGCTTGTTTATATTGATTGCAGCGAGCTGTGCGGTTGTTGCTGTGCTGGTGGCGATTTTCCTTGAAGAGCCAAAGGGTCAGATTGCCGAAATTAATGACGACGGCAGCGTTGAGCTGATTGATGTGAGCTAAACGATACGATGGCTTGTGTGCGCTGAAACGGCTGCCTTTGGGCGGCCGTTTTTGTTTGGGGTGTCGCAAGCGGTTTGAAAAGGGCTTGCAATGGATGTTTTTACTGAGCAGAAGCAAGAGACATCTATAAAACCAGCGGTAGGAAAGGTAGCCTTAGGGGTTAATGGGACGATCACTGCTGAGGCAGGCGGTCTGGATGATGTCGGTAAGAGTAGGAAACCTATGGGTTGTGTTACTAACCTCGATGAACAAGACCAGTTGAGCGTTGTGTTTGGTGGCTCTAGCAGTGCTGGCCCGAAGCTTCGCAATGAGGATGCCTTTGCGGCCAAGCAGCCAGACAGCAAAAGTACACGCACGATTAAGGGTGTGGTGGCCTGTATTGCTGATGGTCTGAGCTCGAGTGATGGCGCCCAGCAGGCGAGCCAGACCAGCGTTGCGACCTTTATCGATGACTACTACAGCACACCGGATACCTGGGATGTTAAAAAGTCAGCCGCACGGGTACTGAACTCTATTAACTCTTGGCTCTATCATCAGGGCCTGCAGACCAGCTCTGGCTACGTTGGCGAGCACCATACCCTGCTGACGACCTTCAGTGCGGTGGTGTTGAAGTCGACCACGGCGCACTTGCTGCACGCCGGTGACAGCCGTATTTATCTGGTGCGCAAAGGCGCCTTGCATCAACTCACCAACGATCATTCACACAAACGCGCGGGCAATAAACCATTCCTGACACGCGCGTTGGGCATGGACAGCCGCCTTGAGGTTGACTATCGGCAGGAGGAGGTTGAAATCGGAGACATCCTGCTGTTGACCACCGATGGTGTGCATGACTTTGTGCGTGAGTCACAGCTATTGCAGTTTATTTTCCAGTCGGATGAGCCGCTTGAATTGCGGGCAAAAAACATCATCGCCTGCGCCGAGGCGCAGGGCAGCGATGATAATTTAAGTTGTTTAATGATGGAGGTGAAGGCGCTGCCAAGCGCCGATATTGATGAGGTGCACCGGCGTTTAACCGAGTTGGCAATACCGCCGGAGATGACGGTTGGACAAAAGATCGACAGCTTTGAAGTCTTGCGGGTGATTCACTCTGGCACGCGCAGTCATTTATATTTGGTTAAAGACAGCGTTAGCAAACAGTTACGAGTGCTCAAGGCGCCGTCAGAAAACTTCAGTGAAGACCCTCTGTATTTGGAAGGGTTTATTCGTGAGCAGTGGATTGGTCGGCGTATCAACCACCCCAGTGTGATGACCATCTACCCGCGCCCCGAAAACAGCCCATTTTTGTACCACGTGTGTGAATACATCGAAGGCAGTACCTTGCGCCAGTGGATTCTGGATAACCCCCAACCCAGCCTTGAGAAGGTGCGTGAACTGACCAAGGCCATGGTGTCGGCGCTGCGGGTGCTGCAGCGTATGGGTATGGTGCACCGTGACTTAAAACCGGAAAATGTCATGCTCGACGAGATGGGGCTGGTGCATCTCATTGACTTTGGCACGGTACAGGTCGACGGTTTGGATGAGCTGGGTTCGTTGATCGACGAGGATGTGCCGGTGGGTTCGGTCAACTATATTGCCCCGGAATACCTGCGTGGCGGCAAGGGGACCTACCAGTCGGATCTCTTTTCTCTGGGGGTGATGGTCTATGAAATGATCACCGGTGAGCTGCCGCATAAAATACCCGCTGGGCAATTAAGGCAGCCACAAAGTGTACATACATGGCGTTATGTGCCGGTGCGCCAGCACCGTGACGACCTGCCGCTGTGGTTTGACTTGGCATTACAGAAAGCCTGCAGCGAAGCGCCGAGCGAGCGCTATATGGCCTTGTCTGAGTTTGTACAGGATCTGTGTACACCGAATAAACAGCTGCTGTCGAGTCACGTACAGACGCCGTTGCTGCAGAAGAATCCACTGTTATTTTGGCAGTGTATGTCGGCGGGGTTGGCGGTGTTGGTGGTGGTGCAGGCCTGGTGGCTGTCACAGTAAGGACCTCTGTTGTGATGCAGTCAGGACCTCGGGGGTGATCTAATAGTCGGGCGACTGCGATGCCATAAGATGAGCACTCGTCACCGCTCATCTTTTATAGGCTGTCTTTGGCGGCGCAATTAATTAAGATGGGCGTCCGATGGTGAGTTTTTTCTTTTATTGAGGGTAACCCCATGGCTGATGATAAGCCTTTTGCTGAACACGCAGCGCAAGTTCGAGACCAGCAAGCTTGGAAAATTATTGAGAAGACCTTAGGCCAAGCGCAGCAAGAGCAGGCCAAATCACGGCGCACGGCCAACTTCTGGAAAGGCCTAACCTTTGCCTATATTTCCGTGGCGCTGCTGCTGGCGGTCATTAATTTTCAAGGGCTGCCGTCAGCGAACAGCGCCGAAGCGCACACGGCGCTGATTAATATTCATGGCATCATTGCGGAAGATCAGGACGCCAATGCCAATGCGGTAGCAGGCGCCTTGCGCAAGGCATTTGAGGATGAAAACGCTAAGGGCATTTTGTTGGCGATCAATAGCCCCGGTGGCAGCCCTGTACAGTCGGGTTATATCTACCGCGAAATCAAACGTCTTAAAGCGGAGCACCCAGAAAAACCCGTGGTCGCGGTGATCAGTGAGTTGGGGGCTTCGGGCGGCTACTACATCGCCTCGGCGGCGGATGAAATTATTGCCGACCCTTCAAGCTTGGTGGGCTCGATTGGCGTGACCGCATCGACCTTTGGTTTTGTCGATATGCTGAGCAAGCTTGGCGTCGAGAGACGCCACTACACCTCTGGTGCACACAAGGCATTTCTTGATCCCTTCAGTGAAAAAAAGCCGGAGGAAACAAAATTTTGGCAGCAGGTGCTGAACAGTACCCATAAGCAGTTTATTGCCGCCGTTGAAGCCGGGCGGGGCGAACGTTTGAGTAAAGACCCGAGCTTGTACACGGGTCTAATCTGGAATGGGGAGCAGGCGCTAGAATTGGGGCTGATTGATGGCTTCGGCAGTCCAGGCCAGGTGGCGCGAGAGAAACTCGAAGAAGAAATCGTGGATTACACTTATAAGCCAAGCCCGTTTGCGGCCTTGGTGGATGGTTTGGGGGTTGCCATAGGGCGCGGTATTTCGCAGCAGTTGTTGAGTACCCAGCCGCAGATGAGCACCAGCGCCCAGTACTGAGCTTGTGTGAAAATTACGCTGGGACGATTAACGATAGCTTGTCGGGTGGGCCGCCACTTGACGAGAAGTGGCGAACATGAGGCCGAGAGGTAGTTGCCCGTGCAGGGGAAAGGCGTTGAAACCTACCTAAGAGTCACGGCGTCGATCTTTCTGTGGCGCGCTATTGATTGCACCTCTGTCGTATTATTAAAAGATCTTGCACCCTCATCAAATTAGCGTAGGCAAAGGAGGCCTGGTAATAGCAGTGATGCGTATGGGGTGAATATGTTGGGGCGTCGAAGGCTAGTCTGAGACGCTATCTTTGCTTGCTATATATTTCCTAAATCATTATTTGTATTGGTGTTTAATTTGTTGAGATTCTTTGCGAGGTTAGTTTTACGGCATACTTTCATTGCAGTGATGACTATCTGCATGAGCACGCTGTTGCTGACCGCCTGTGATAGACCATCTAGAGATGACGGTGTTACGCGGGCGAATAATCGGCCGATTACACCCATGCCTCAAGTGAACGCTGGCACAGCGTTGAGCACTGATCTAGAGAATGGCATTCAAGTCGACAAACCAGTCTTACGGTGGGCTAAGCCGGGGCTAGCGCCCTTGTTTTTAGATGATGGACCAGATCGAGGCCGTGGTGTGGGGGATCAGGTTTTTGTTCAAGTTCAAAAACTGATGCCTCAATACAGTCATATAAACCTCAGTTTGAATTACTCCCGATTACTCGAGGAGCTGCGTAGAGGCAGCGATGTTTGTGCAATTTTGCACCATTCTCAGGAGCGCGATACGTTTTTGGTGTACAGCCAGCCTATTATTGCTACGCCCAGCTATCAACTGTATGTGAGCGCTAAAGGATTAAAACGATTCAAAGACAAAACGGGGTGGGCTGGTGGACTGGCGAGCTTTGACGACATTATGTCCAAGGCTCAGGGTCTAAGCATAGCGATTACGCCAGACCAGTCGTATGGTTCTGATAGAGACAAAATTTTAGCTCGCCACGCGGATAAGGCTGAAGTGATTAAAGGTTATTCCGATCAAAAGGCGTTAGTAAAGATGCTGGTCGCAAATAGAATGAATATGATGCTTGGTTTTCCTTGGGTTATCAATTATGAAATGGAGCGGTTAGGTGCGGGGGCTGAATTGGTAAAAGTACCGCTCCATGATGTGGCTCAGTATGAAGCGGTATTCATTGCCTGTGCTGACACCCCAGTGGGTCGTGCTGTCGTATCCTCCATTGATAACATCTACCCTCCGGTGCATGACCGTGTTAAGGACTTATTGTCTCGGTGGCTCACGAGAAAAGAAAACCAAGAATACTATGGTGTTTATCAAGAGTACTTTTTTGAGGGTAAACCTCTCCCCTGAGTTGTCGAAAGTCATTACTCTCTAACCCATGTGCCCGCCTAGAAGTTGCGCCCTCGCGTTCTGTTTGAATTGCACTTAAGTGGATTCGAGGCTCGCGGGGAAATGTACCTTCCTACTGTATTGGTTACCTTTCCCGGATCAGGTTGGAGGTTTTGATGAGCGTGCCGGACATAACGCTGGTCTGGTTGGCCCCGACTTAATGACAACCCTGTTGAAACCATTAAATTAACTGCCCTTCGAACTCGAGTACAGATCATTGCTAAATAGTAGGGGCTTTCAGGATATTTCTGTGACAAAAAAGATTGAGGTATTACTCGCCGATTACCACAACCCTAAGCATGCGTATGATTTGGGTTGGTTGTTAAATCAATACGCGCGAGATCCCATGGGCGGTGGTGGCGCCCTGCCTGGCGAGATTACGGGCAAACTCGCCAGTGAGCTGGCTAAGCGACCACACGCGTTCAGTGTGCTCTGTTATGTCGATGATCAACCGGCGGGGTTGGTCAATTGTTTCGAGGGGTTCTCGACTTTTCTCGGTCGGGCGCTGGTGAATATTCACGATGTGGTGGTGGTGGGCGACTATCGGGGTTTGAGTTTAAGCCAGCGTATGCTCGAGTGTGTAGAGCAGCAGGCGCGCGCGCGGGACTGCTGCAAACTCACACTAGAAGTGCTCGAAGGTAACCGAACGGCCCAGGGCGCCTATCGTAAATTTGGTTTTGCCGGCTATGAGCTGGAGCCAGAGTTTGGGGCGGCGCTGTTTTGGCAGAAGTCGCTTTAATCCCGGGCTGTTCAATATGAGTGTGGTTCAGGTTTCATCCTGTTGTGAACTGATAAATACACGCAACCGAGTCATGAGTTGTTGAAAACTATCCTGCATGGGTTGCTGGATTTGTGCAAAGACGGCGAAATCTTTCTGGCGGCAAGCCTGCTCTATGGTTTTGCACTGCTGCGCCAACTGCTCGGCGCTGAGGTTACCCGCCACGCCCTTTATTGTATGTGCTAGCTGGCCTGCGGTTTCGCTATCCTCACAGCTGAGTGCTTGGATTAAGCGCTCCATTCTCTCGGGCATATCAGCGGTGAACATTTGCACCAGTTTTAACAGTCTGTCTTCGCGGTTGCGAACCCGCTTCAGCGCTCCGGGTTTATCCCATATATTG
>Ga0209081_1001099_pt1 | contig 16140 bp, 11 predicted proteins | sample GOMGulsemesocosm_4_FD_184636 | JGI IMG/M metagenome (GOLD analysis project Ga0209081, IMG submission 184636) | Methane-oxidizing microbial communities from mesocosms in the Gulf of Mexico - GOM15B Gulf of Mexico (SPAdes) (version 2) | ecosystem: Environmental > Aquatic > Marine > Cold seeps... | reverse complement strand
TGCCAGAAGGCGTTGAAATGGTAATGCCGGGTGATAACGTTCAGATGACCGTTACTCTGATCCACCCAGTAGCCATGGAAGAAGGCCTGCGTTACGCCATCCGTGAAGGTGGTCGTACTGTAGGTGCAGGTGTTGTTTCCAAGATCCTTGCTTAATTGATCTTGTTGTAAATTGGCTCGGTTTCCCGAGCCTTGAAGCATCTAACCGATGCTTCTAAAGTTACAGGCCACTAGCTCCAATTGGTAGAGCACCGGATTCCAAATCCGGGTGTTGGCGGTTCGAATCCGTCGTGGCCTGCCATATTTATTTGAGTAGTAGGGTTGCCCTAGAATATGAATGCCAAGGTTGAGCAAGTTGAGTACCGTTTAGATGGCCTTAAATGGTTATTGGTTGTGGTGCTTGCTGCTGCTGGTGTCGTGGGTAATTCTTACTACTCAGAGTTTGCGGTGCTGTATCGCGCTTTGGCTTTAGTGGCCATTGCTGCGGCAGCGCTGTTTGTCACTGCGAATACGGAAAAGGGTTCGGCTCTTTTGGGTGTGCTTCGCGAGGCTTATACAGAAGCTCGCCGAGTTGTTTGGCCCAGTCGTCAAGAGACGACGCAGACTACCCTTATTGTGCTGGCCGTTGTTTTGTTGATGGCGGTGGTTTTGTGGTTGCTCGATACCCTTCTGGGTTGGGCCGCCTCTCAGATTATTGGTTAGGGGTGACGCATGGCAAAACGCTGGTATGTTGTTCACGCGTATTCGGGCTACGAAAAAAAGGTAGCCGCAGCTCTGAAGGAGCGCATTGAGCTAAATGAGATGGAAGATCTCTTTGGTGATGTGTTGGTTCCAACTGAAGAAGTTGTTGAGATGCGTGGCGGTCAGAAGCGTAAGTCTGAGCGCAAGTTTTTTCCTGGTTACGTGCTTGTACAGATGGAGCTTTGTGATGAAACCTGGCACTTGGTCAAAGAAACTCCGCGCGTGATGGGTTTCATTGGTGGTAAGGCTGATAAGCCTGCGCCAATTACCGAGAAAGAAGCAAACCTGATTCTGCAGCGTGTAGATGACTCGGTTGACAAGCCTAGACCGAAGACTATGTTTGAGCCTGGTGAAATGGTTCGCGTAGTTGATGGCCCTTTCAACGATTTTAATGGTGTTGTTGAAGAGGTGAATTACGAGAAGAGCAGGCTGCAGGTTGCGGTTCTGATCTTTGGTCGCTCTACCCCCGTAGAGCTGGAATTTGGGCAGGTAGAAAAGGCCTAAATTCAACGCAAAAAAGATTGGCCCTCTTCCGCTTTTGCGGGAGAGGGCTTTCGTGTCTTTGTTCGAAAAAAGCTGGTGCTTTTTTCGGCAGAGACGGGGAGCCTAAGAAGAGCGCCGCGCCACGGTCGCTTGGAGGTGTTAAACCCAAACCAGGAGTAAAATCATGGCTAAGAAAGTAGAAGCTTACATCAAGCTACAAGTTGGGGCTGGTAAAGCCAACCCAAGTCCACCGGTAGGTCCAGCATTGGGTCAGCACGGTGTAAATATTATGGAATTCTGTAAGGCGTTTAACGCACAGACTCAGGGCATGGAAGCTGGTTCGCCAGTACCTGTTGTGATCAGTGTGTACAGCGATCGCAGCTTTACATTCACTATGAAGACTCCACCTGCTTCTTTCTTGTTGAAGAAAGCTGCTGGTATCAAGAGTGGTAGTGGTCGTCCGAACACCGATAAGGTGGGTAAGGTTACTCGCGCTCAGTTGGAAGAAATTGCAACTGTTAAGCAGGCGGACCTGACGGCAGCAGATATGGACGCAGCTGTCCGTACTATTGCTGGTTCTGCCCGTGCAATGGGTCTTGAAACAGAGGGTGTTGTGTAATGGCTAAGATCTCTAAGCGTCAAAAGCTAATCAACGAGAAAGTTGATCCTGCTAAGCAGTACTCTATCGATGAAGCGGTTGCTTTGTTACAAGAGCTTTCTACTGTTAAGTTCCCTGAGACTGTTGAAGTTGCGATTAACTTGGGCATCGACCCGCGTAAATCTGACCAAGCTGTACGTGGTGCGACGACTCTGCCACACGGTAATGGTAAAGAAGTTCGCGTAGCGGTATTTACTCAGGGTGCAAACGCTGAAGCGGCGACTGCTGCTGGTGCTGACATCGTTGGTATGGATGAATTGGCTGCTGAAATTAAAGCGGGCAAGATGGACTTTGACGTAGTTATTGCTGATCCAGCCGCTATGCGCGTTGTTGGTCAGTTGGGTCAAATCCTCGGTCCACGCGGTCTGATGCCTAATCCTAAAACCGGTACTGTTACGCCGGATGTTGCCACTGCAGTTAAGAATGCAAAAGCTGGTCAGGTGCGTTACCGCGCTGACAAAGGCGGCCTCATTCACGGCGGTGTTGGTAAGGTGTCTTTTGAAACAAAACTTTTAAAAGAAAACCTGGAAGCCCTGATTGCTGATTTGAAGAAGGCAAAGCCTGCTTCAGCTAAAGGTGTGTTCTTGAAAAAGATCACCCTGAGCACGACAATGGGCCCAGGTTTGACTTTGGATCAATCGACTCTGGAAGTTTAACTTCTCAGTCGATTGATAACGTACTTTGGGGTCTGCGTGCCGGCTGGATTTATTCAGTGTTTGGTCGCAGGCCGTCAAAGACCGTAGGTGTCGGGCGCTTATTGTAAGTGCTGGCTTAATGATGCTCTAGGTTACCAGCTTCTGTTGTTAACCTGCTGTATGGACAGAGCCTACGCAGACGGTGACTCCCAATTCAGAATTCACTCTCTTCATTGAGGGTGCTGGATTTGATCACCGAAATGGTTTCAGTGCCCTATTGGCGCTGGAATTGAAATAATGATTGGCTAGTGCGCTTTCGGGTGCATGATCTAATCAAATCCAGGAGAAACCTTGTGGCATTAGGACTCGAAGACAAAAAAGCGATTGTCGCTGAGGTCCAGGAAGCTGCACAAAACGGTCTGTCTGCTGTTGTTGTTGATGCGCGTGGTGTATCAGTAACCGACATGACTGTTTTGCGTAAAGAGGCTCGTGAGAACGGCGTTTGGATGAAAGTCGTTCGTAACACGTTAGCCCGTCGCGCACTGGAAGGTACACAGTATGAGTGTCTAAGTGATGCTTTGTCTGGTCCAAGTTTGATTGCTTTTTCTAACGAACACCCTGGCGCAGGCGCGCGTATTTTTAAGGCGTTCGCTAAGGGTAACGAGCAATTTGAGCTGAAGACAGCTGCCTTTGAAGGTGAAGTGGTTGATTTCGGTATGCTGGCTACATTGCCAACATTCGACGAAGCAATCTCCAAGCTGATGAGTGTGATGAAAGAAGCTTCTGCGGGCAAACTGGTACGCACTATTGCGGCCGTTCGCGACCAGAAAGAAGAACAAGAAGCTGCTTAATAACCCATTTGGGTTGCAGTTTTTTAATCGATTTAACGAGCCCTGTTTATTTAAACAATAAGTGCTCATATTTGTAGGAATTGACTCATGTCTCTGACTAAAGACGATATCATCAATGCAGTTGCTGAAATGTCTGTAAAAGACGTTGTAGAACTGATTGAAGCAATGGAAGAAAAATTCGGTGTTACAGCTGCTGTTGCATCTGCCGCTCCTGCTGCTTCTGAAGCTGCTGCTGAAGAGAAGACTGACTTCGACGTTGTTCTGACTTCTGCTGGCGAAAAGAAAGTGAACGCTATTAAAGCTGTTCGCGCAATCACTGGTCTGGGCTTGAAAGAAGCCAAGGCTATGGTTGAAGCTGCTCCTTCTGTTGTTTTGGAAGCTGCTGCGAAAGACGCTGCTGAAGAAGCTAAGAAGACGCTTGAAGATGCTGGCGCAACTGCAGAACTTAAGTAATTCTGCGTTGCGTTATGTGAGTCTGGCTTAGGTCTGGCTTGAGGCTGGTGGGTTTTTCCCCGCCGGCCTTTTTGCGTCTGCGGTGACGTTAAAAACCGAAGTAGAAGGTGGAGAGTGAATCTCGAGGGTGCCTTGCTGCGACTAACACCACGGTTTGAATTGTTGCCGTGGCTGAGACAAAGCCTTATCCGTGAACAAGCTGGGGAATACTGATGGCTTACTCATATACTGAGAAAAAACGAATCCGTAAGGATTTCGGCAAATTGCCACACGTCATGGATGTTCCATTCCTCCTGGCGATACAGTTAGATTCGTACCGTAAGTTTACTCAGGACAATGTAGCTCCTGAGTCGCGTCTAGATGTCGGCCTGAATGCGGCATTTAAATCTGTTTTCCCGATCGTTAGTTACTCGGGTAGTGCTGCTCTTGAGTACGTAAGTTACGTGCTGGGCAAGGGTGCATTCGATGTAAACGAATGTATCTCTCGCGGTATTACTTACGCAGTACCTTTGCGCGTTAAAGTTCGCCTGATCATTTATGATCGTGAGTCTGCGAACAAGTCCATCAAGGACATTAAGGAACAAGAAGTGTACATGGGTGAAATTCCGCTCATGACAGACAACGGTACCTTTGTAATCAATGGTACTGAGCGAGTAATCGTTTCCCAGCTGCATCGTTCGCCGGGCGTATTTTTCGATCACGATAAAGGCAAGACCCACTCGTCAGGTAAGCTGCTGCATTCTGCGCGAGTGATCCCTTACCGTGGTTCTTGGTTGGACTTCGAGTTCGATCCAAAAGATATGGTGTATGTACGTATTGACCGCCGCCGTAAGCTTCCAGCATCTATTTTGCTGCGCGCGTTGGGATACACCTCAGAAGAAATGCTGGGCATGTTCTTCGAAACTACAACCTTTAGCCGCTCAAAAGACGGCGAGTACTCTTTTAATGTCGAGCCTTCTCGCCTGCGTGGTGATATCGCGGCCTTCGATATTAAGGATGCTAAAAACAAGGTGATCGTTGAGGAAGGTCGACGCATTACAGCGCGTCACATTCGTCAAATGGAAAAATCCAATATAACCGAGATGGCGGTACCGCGTGAATACCTGTTGGGTCGCGCGCTGGCTAAAGATTTGGCCGACCAAAAGACCGGTGAGTTACTGTTTGAATGTAACTCTGAGATCACTGAAGAAATTCTGGACGTCATTGATGGGTTGGGTGTGGCGTCGTTTGAAACGCTTTACACGAACGAACTTGATTGTGGTTCGTTCCTCTCCGACACCATGCGCATTGACCCAACCCGCTCAGAGCTAGAAGCGTTGGTTGAGCTTTACCGCATGATGCGTCCTGGCGAGCCACCGACGAAAGAGTCGGCTGAGACTTTGTTCCAGAATATGTTCTTCTCGCAAGAGCGTTATGACCTGTCGGCCGTTGGTCGTATGAAGTTCAACCGCCGTTTGCAGCGCGACAGTGATGTAGGCGAGGGTACTTTATCTCGCGATGACATCGTCGAGGTGCTTCGCACGTTGATCGATATTCGTAACGGTAAGGGTGTTGTCGATGATATCGACCACTTGGGTAACCGCCGCGTGCGTTCTGTTGGTGAAATGGCTGAGAACCAATTCCGTGTAGGTCTGGTTCGTGTGGAGCGTGCTGTTAAAGAGCGTCTCTCTATGGCTGAGTCTGAGGGCTTGATGCCTCAGGACTTGATCAATGCCAAGCCTGTTGCTGCGGCCGTGAAGGAGTTCTTCGGTTCTTCGCAGTTGTCTCAGTTTATGGACCAGAACAACCCGCTTTCTGAGGTGACTCACAAGCGCCGTGTTTCGGCTCTCGGTCCCGGTGGTTTGACCCGTGAGCGTGCTGGATTTGAGGTGCGAGATGTGCACCCGACCCACTACGGTCGTGTTTGTCCTATTGAAACACCGGAAGGTCCAAACATTGGTTTGATCAACTCGTTGGCAACCTACGCGCGCACCAATAGCTACGGTTTCTTGGAAGCGCCTTACCGCAAGGTAGAGAACGGTGTTGCGACGGATGAAATTGAGTACCTGTCAGCGATCAATGAAGCGACCTACGTTATTGCTCAGGCGTCCGCCAAGCTGGATAAGAACAACAAGCTTGTTGAGGACTTAGTATCTGTTCGTCATATGGGTGACTTTACGTTGAAGTCGGCTGATGACGTTCAGTATATGGACGTCTCGCCACGCCAGGTTGTTTCGGTTGCGGCTTCATTGATTCCTTTCCTAGAGCACGATGATGCTAACCGAGCCTTGATGGGTTCGAACATGCAGCGTCAAGCTGTGCCTACCCTGCGTGCTGAGAAGCCCGTTGTCGGCACCGGCATGGAGCGCAATGTTGCGCGTGACTCGGGTGTATGTGTAGTAGCTAAGCGCGGCGGTGTGATTGAGCGTGTAGACGCAACTCGCGTTGTTGTTAAGGCTAACGATGCTGAGATTAACGCGGGCGAAGCCGGTGTTGATATCTACAACCTTACTAAGTACACCCGTTCTAACCAGAACACCTGTATTAACCAACGCCCTATTGTGCGTCCGGGCGACACAGTTGTGCGTGGCGACATCATGGCTGACGGTCCTTCCGTTGATCTTGGTGAGCTGGCGCTTGGGCAAAATATGCGCATCGCATTTATGCCGTGGAATGGTTACAACTTCGAAGATTCCATCTTGGTTTCCGAGAACGTTGTGAAAGATGACCGCTTCACCACTATCCACATTCAAGAGCTGACGTGTATTGCTCGTGATACGAAGCTGGGTAGCGAAGAGATTACCGCCGACATTCCGAATGTTGGTGAGGGTGCTCTGGGCAAGCTGGATGAGTCTGGCATTGTATATATCGGTGCTGAAGTTTGTCCTGGTGACATTCTGGTCGGTAAAGTTACGCCTAAGGGCGAGACTCAGCTGACGCCAGAAGAGAAGCTGCTGCGTGCTATCTTCGGTGAGAAAGCGTCGGACGTTAAAGATACGTCTCTACGTGTGCCAACCAGCACCAAAGGCACCATCATCGATGTGCAGGTCTTTACCCGTGACGGCCTAGAGAAAGACGCTCGCTCGAAAGAGATTGAGAAGTTCCAGCTCGATGAAATCCGCAAAGACCTGAACGAAGAGTACCGCATTGTTGAGGGCGCTACTTTTGAACGCCTGCGTGCAGCTCTGCTCGGTAACAAAGTTGCTGGCGGCAGTGTCAAGAAAGGCGAAGTTCTGACCGATGAGATTCTCAATGGTTTAGAGCGTGAAGACTGGTTCAAGCTGCGCATGACAGACGACGCCCTTTCTGAGCAGTTGGATCGTGCTGAAGAGCAGTTGATTGAGCGCCGCAAGGACCTCGATGAGCGCTTCGAAGATAAGAAAGGCAAGCTGGAAACTGGCGATGACTTGGCGCCTGGCGTCCTGAAAATTGTTAAGGTTTATCTTGCCATTAAGCGTCGTATTCAGCCTGGCGATAAGATGGCCGGTCGTCACGGTAACAAAGGTGTAATCTCTGTGATTATGCCGGTTGAAGACATGCCGCATGACTCCACAGGTCGACCCGTTGATATCGTTCTGAACCCACTGGGTGTTCCGTCTCGAATGAACGTTGGTCAGGTTCTGGAAATGCACTTGGGTATGGCGGCGATGGGTCTTGGTGACAAGATCGACGCGATGGTGAAGCAGCAGCAGAAAGTCGCTGATGTGCGCAAATTCCTCGAGCAGGTCTACAACAAGACCGGTGAATCAGCCGCTAAAGAAGACCTTAAGAGCTTCTCTGACGCAGAACTGATGGAAATGGCCGGCAACCTCCGCAAGGGTGTGCCGATGGCAACAGCGGTATTCGACGGCGCTAAAGAGTCTGAGATTAAAGACTTGTTAGAGTTGGCGGATATTCCTCGTTCGGGTCAGATCAATCTGTTTGATGGTCGTACCGGTGATAAGTTTGAGCGCCCAGTAACCGTTGGTTACATGTACATGCTCAAATTGAACCACTTGGTTGATGACAAGATGCATGCTCGTTCAACGGGTTCTTACAGCTTGGTAACTCAGCAGCCGCTGGGTGGTAAAGCTCAGTTTGGTGGTCAGCGCTTCGGTGAGATGGAAGTGTGGGCGCTGGAAGCTTACGGCGCGGCTTATACGTTGCAAGAAATGCTAACTGTTAAGTCCGATGACGTGGCTGGTCGTACGAAGATGTATAAAAACATCGTCGATGGCGATCACCGTATGGAACCCGGTATGCCGGAATCCTTTAACGTACTGGTTAAAGAAATCCGCTCTCTGGGTATCAACATCGAGCTGGAAACCGACGACTGAGTTAACACTTAGCGCGTTACTTTGCTCCGGCCCACAAGGCTGGGGTAAAAAAAGATCCGTGGCGGGAAGTATTTTCCGCCGTGCACTGAGCACCTAATGGCCTTTATATAAAGCCATGGACAATTGGAGATAGTGCCTTGAAAGACTTACTTAATTTACTGAAGTCCCAGGGACCGAACGAAGAGTTCGATGGGATTCGAATCGGTCTGGCATCGCCAGAGATGATTCGTTCTTGGTCCTTCGGTGAAGTTAAAAAGCCTGAGACCATTAACTATCGTACTTTCAAGCCTGAGCGTGAAGGCTTGTTCTGTGCCAAGATTTTTGGCCCAGTAAAAGACTACGAGTGCCTATGCGGCAAGTACAAGCGCATGAAGCACCGTGGCATCATCTGTGAGAAATGTGGCGTTGAAGTGACTCTGGCGAAAGTTCGCCGCGAGCGCATGGGTCACATTGAACTGGCAAGCCCAGTTGCTCACATTTGGTTCTTGAAATCTCTGCCAAGCCGTATGGGTTTGTTGCTTGATATGACGCTGCGTAACATCGAGCGCGTGTTGTATTTTGAGTCGTTTGTTGTGACCGATCCGGGCATGACCACGCTTGAGCGCTCTCAGTTGTTGACTGATGAGCAGTACTTTGAGGCGATGGAAGAGTTCGGTGACGAGTTCGAAGCCAAGATGGGTGCGGAAGCTATTCAGGCGTTGATGAAAGACATCGACCTTGAGCAGGAAGTTCAGGAGTTGCGGGAAGAAATTCCTACGACCAACTCTGAGACTAAGATCAAGAAGCTTTCTAAGCGTTTGAAGTTGCTGGAAGCTTTTTATAACTCAGGCAATAAACCTGAGTGGATGGTTATGCAGGCGCTGCCGGTTCTACCGCCAGATCTTCGCCCGCTGGTTCCTCTGGATGGCGGCCGTTTTGCGACCTCTGACCTGAACGACCTTTACCGTCGAGTGATTAACCGTAACAACCGTTTGAAGCGTCTGCTTGACCTGAATGCGCCTGACATCATCGTGCGCAACGAAAAGCGTATGCTGCAGGAGTCGGTTGATGCGCTGTTGGATAACGGCCGTCGCGGTCGTGCCATCACGGGTTCGAACAAGCGCCCGTTGAAATCCTTGGCTGACATGATCAAGGGTAAGCAGGGCCGTTTCCGCCAGAACTTGCTGGGTAAGCGAGTTGACTACTCTGGTCGTTCGGTGATCGTTGTTGGTCCTACGCTGCGTTTGCATCAGTGTGGACTGCCTAAGAAAATGGCTCTTGAGTTGTTCAAGCCGTTTATCTTCAGCAAGCTAGAGTTGCGTGGTTTGGCCACGACAATTAAAGCCGCTAAGAAGATGGTTGAGCGCGAAGAACCGGTTGTTTGGGATATCCTCGACGAGGTTATTCGCGAGCACCCAGTGATGCTTAACCGTGCACCAACATTGCACCGTTTGGGTATCCAGGCATTTGAGCCTGTACTGATTGAAGGTAAGGCGATTCAGCTTCACCCATTGGTTTGTGCGGCATACAACGCTGACTTCGATGGCGATCAGATGGCGGTACACGTTCCGCTGACAATTGAAGCACAGCTTGAAGCGCGCGCTTTGATGATGTCGACCAACAACATCCTTTCTCCAGCTTCTGGTGAGCCAATCATCGTGCCTTCACAGGACGTTGTATTGGGTCTCTACTGGATGACTCGTGAGCGTGTGAATGGTCTGGGTGAAGGCATGATTTTCGCCGACACCAAAGAAGTATCACGTGCTTACCATGGTAAGAAAGTGGGTCTTCAGGCACGAATCAAGGTTCGTCTGGAAGAGCACGTTATTGGTGAAGATGGCGAGACTATGGTCACCAGCACCATCACTGATACCACCGTTGGTCGTGTAATGTTGTGGGAGATCGTGCCTAAGGGTATGCCTTTCGAGCAGGTAAACCGTCCAATGGTGAAGAAAGCCATTTCTCAGGTTATTAACTACTGCTACCGTATTGTTGGCTTGAAGGCGACGGTAATCTTCGCTGACCAGTTGATGTACACAGGTTATGAGTACTCAACTAAGTCAGGCTCCTCTATTGGTGTGAATGACTTCGCGATCCCAGCTGAGAAGAATACTCTGGTAGCCGCTGCCGAAGCAGAAGTGAAAGAAATTGAAGCCCAGTACGCCTCAGGCTTGGTAACCCAGGGTGAGAAGTACAACAAGGTTATCGATATCTGGTCGCGTACCAACGACCTAGTTGCCAAGGCGATGATGACGGGTATCAGCACCGAAAAAGTGATTAACCGTGACGGTGTGGAGGAAGAGCAAATCTCTTTCAACTCGGTCTACATGTACGCCGACTCAGGCGCTCGTGGTAGCCCCGCACAGATTCGTCAGTTGGCGGGTATGCGTGGTCTGATGGCTAAGCCGGACGGCTCAATTATTGAGACACCAATTACCGCGAACTTCCGTGAAGGTCTGAACGTTGGTCAATACTTCATCTCGACGCACGGTGCGCGTAAAGGCCTAGCGGATACCGCCTTGAAGACAGCTAACTCCGGTTACCTGACTCGTCGTCTGGTGGATGTGGCGCAGGACGTTGTGATTACTCAGGACGACTGTGGCACAGACAATGGTCTGACCATGGCGCCAGTGATTGAGGGTGGCGACATCATCGAGTCTCTTGGTGATCGTGTTCTGGGTCGTGTTATTGCCCGTGACGTTGTACGTCCTGGCAGTGATGAGATCTTGATACCTGCAGGCACCTTGATCGACGAGAAGTGGGTCGAACGTGTTGGCGAAATGAGCATTGATGAGGTAATGGTGCGTTCAGCGATGAGCTGTGACACGCGTCATGGTATCTGTGCTCAGTGTTATGGCCGCGACCTTGCTCGTGGTCACCGTGTTAACCCTGGTGAGGCTGTCGGTGTTATCGCAGCTCAGTCCATTGGTGAGCCGGGTACACAGTTGACCATGCGTACCTTCCACATTGGTGGTGCTGCAAGTCGTGCTACGGCTGTCGATAGCGTACAGATTAAGCAAGACGGTACGGTTCGCCTACTGAACATAAAAGTTGTTGAAAACGCAGAAGGCAAGCTGGTTGCGGTATCTCGTTCTGGTGAAATGGCAATTGCCGATGAAACCGGTCGTGAGCGTGAGCGCTACCGTCTGCCTTACGGCGCGGTCATTGCGGCCAAAGAAGGTGCTGCTGTTAAAGGTGGTGAGTTTGTCGCTAAGTGGGATCCGCACACACACCCAATCATCACTGAAGTGGCGGGTACAGTAGCCTTCTCCGGTATGGAAGATGGCCTGTCTGTTCGCCGTCAAACGGATGAGTTGACGGGTTTAAGCTCGATCGAAGTAATTGATCCGGCTGAGCGTCCTTCAGCCGGTAAAGATCTGAAGCCTGCCGTTACATTGGTGGATGAGGCTGGAAATGAGCTGTGTTTGGCTGGTACTAACGTACCTGCGCACTACGCTCTGCCGCCTAAGTCGATCTTGAGTATCAACAACGGTGACAAGCTTGGTATCGGTGATGCCATCGCACGTATTCCTCAGGAATCTGGCGGTACTAAGGATATTACCGGTGGTCTGCCACGTGTTGCTGACTTGTTCGAAGCGCGTAAGCCAAAAGAACCTTCCATTCTGGCTGAAATTACCGGTACGGTTTCCTTTGGTAAAGAAACGAAGGGCAAGCGTCGCCTAGTGATTACACCGAACAATGGTGAGTTGCTGGCTGATGGCAGCACCCACTGGGAACAGTTGATTCCTAAACATCGTGTGATGACCGTGTTTGAAGGTGAGCAGGTTGTTCAGGGCGAGATCGTTTCTGACGGTCCAAGTAACCCGCATGACATCTTGCGTTTGCGTGGTGTTGAGGCGCTGGCTCGTTACATTACTAACGAAATTCAGGAAGTTTACCGTCTGCAGGGTGTAAAGATTAACGATAAACACATCGAAGTTATCGTTCGTCAGATGCTGCGTAAAGTTGAGATTACCAGTATGGGTGACTCGACCTTCGTGAAAGGTGAGCAAGCTGAATTCGCCCGTATGCTGGAAGAAAATGAGCAGCTGCGTGCCGAAGGCAAGCAGCCAGCGACAGGTTCGCGCCAGCTACTGGGTATTACTAAGGCCTCACTGGCTACCGAATCGTTCATCTCTGCGGCTTCCTTCCAGGAAACCACGCGAGTACTGACCGAAGCGGCTGTACACGGCAAGAAGGATTCACTGCGCGGCTTGAAAGAGAACGTGGTTGTGGGTCGTTTGATTCCTGCTGGTACGGGTATGGCTTTCCACGCTGAGCGCAAGCGCAGGCGTGCGGCTGAAATGGCTGGTCAGGTAGCAACCGATGGTCCAAGTGCTGCAGAAGTAGAAGCAGCATTGACCGAAGCGCTGAAGTCTAGCGCGAGCTAACTCAGCATGTGTGGTCAAGGTTTCGGTCTTGACTGCATAAGCTGCAACCCAGAGGTCTCTCTGGGTTGACGGAAGCGGGTGGCGTCATTATAATGCGCCTCCCGCTTTTTTTGGCGGGCTAATCCAGTAGCGTTTGAGCCGCTGGATTTGTTTGTTAACTATGCCCCGATATTGGGGTTAATTTTGACTTTTGGAGTTATTTTCATGGCAACGATCAACCAATTGGTTCGTAAGCCTAGAAAACGTAAAGTTCAGAAGAGCGATGTACCTGCTCTGCAAGCTTGTCCTCAGCGTCGTGGTGTTTGCACCCGCGTTTACACAACTACCCCGAAGAAGCCTAACTCGGCTTTGCGTAAGGTTTGTCGTGTTCGTTTGACCAGTGGTTTTGAAGTTACTTCATACATTGGTGGCGAAGGTCACAACTTGCAAGAGCACAGTGTTGTATTGATCCGTGGCGGTCGTGTTAAAGACTTGCCTGGTGTTCGTTACCATACTGTACGCGGTAGCCTCGATACCTCTGGCGTGAGCGACCGTCGTCAAGGTCGTTCTAAGTACGGTGCTAAGCGTCCTAAGTAAAGGACGGCCAGTGTGAGCCGCAAGGTAAGCACTGAGTAAGCTCTTAGTATCCACGTTTTCGGTTGAACCGAGTAAGGCTAAGCGCGCTCATGATTGGGCACTGATCTTTCGAGACTGGTACCCAGCGTTGTGAGAGAGCGATGTCTTAGACAAACCCTGAAGAGAAGGCGACTACAATGCCAAGAAGACGCGTTGTTGCTAAGCGTGACATATTACCAGACCCTAAGTTTGGCGATATCACCCTAGCAAAATTTATGAACATGATAATGAAGCACGGCAAGAAAGCCGTGGCAGAGCGTATCGTTTACGGTGCCCTGGATATCGTTAAAGAAAAGCTGAGTGCAGATCCTTTAGAGGCATTTGGCGAAGCGCTGGAAAAGATTGCACCAATGGTCGAGGTTAAATCTCGCCGTGTTGGTGGTGCAACTTACCAGGTTCCTGTTGAGGTGCGTCCAGCACGTCGTCAGGCGCTGGCTATGCGTTGGTTGGTAGAGTTCTCTCGCAAGCGCGGCGAGAAGTCTATGGCTCAGCGCCTTGCTGGTGAAGTGATGGATGCTTCACAAGGTAAGGGTGCAGCTGTGAAAAAACGTGAAGACGTTCATCGCATGGCTGACGCTAACAAAGCGTTCTCGCACTACCGCTTCTAATCTCGCGATTAGAGCAGTTAGTGACAAGTACGTAATAAAAGGCAGCTATAAACGCTGCCTTTTAGTATTTAAACGATTCGTTTTTCTGACGGGTCGTATTTCATCAGATTTTTTGCCGGAGACGCTTCCGTGGCACGTTTGACACCCATTGCACGCTACCGAAATATTGGTATCTGCGCGCACGTAGATGCGGGTAAAACCACCACTACTGAGCGCGTGCTCTTCTATACCGGCATGTCTCACAAAATTGGTGAGGTGCACGACGGCGCGGCTACAATGGACTGGATGGAGCAGGAGCAGGAACGAGGTATCACCATTACTTCGGCTGCAACGACTTGTTTCTGGTCTGGCATGGAGCAGCAGTTTGATAAGCACCGCATCAACATCATTGATACGCCAGGTCACGTTGACTTCACCATTGAGGTAGAGCGCTCATTGCGCGTACTTGATGGTGCAGTGGTGGTCTTGTGTGGCTCCTCGGGTGTGCAGCCTCAAACTGAAACTGTTTGGCGTCAAGCCGATAAGTATCATGTGCCGCGTCTGGTCTTTGTCAATAAAATGGACCGTGCCGGCGCTGACTTTCAGATGGTGCTAGACCAGCTGAAAGACCGCTTGAAGGCCACCCCTGTTCCCCTGCAGATGACCATTGGTGCTGAAGAGGACTTTAAGGGTGTTGTTGACTTGCTCAAGATGAAGGCCATCTTGTGGAATGAGGCGGACAAGGGCATGACCTTCGAGTACGGTGAGATCCCGGCGGACATGCTTGATACCTGCGAAGAGATGCGTGAGTGTCTGGTTGAAGCGGCGGCTGAGGCTACTGATGAATTAATGGATAAGTACCTCAACGACGGGGAGCTTACCGAAGAAGAAATTAAGGGCGCAATTCGCCAGCGTACGCTGGCCAATGAAATTGTCCCGGTTATCGGCGGCTCTGCCTTTAAGAACAAGGGCGTTCAAGCAATGCTTGATGCTGTTGTTGACTACCTTCCTTCGCCTCAAGAGGTGAAGGAAATTGAAGGCACGCTCGAGGACGGGGAAACGCTAGATACCCGTCCAGCAAGTGATGAAGCACCTTTTTCTGCGTTGGCGTTTAAAATTGCCACCGATCCCTTTGTTGGAACTCTGACGTTCTTCCGTGTCTACTCGGGCCAGCTCGAGAGCGGCACGGCTGTGTATAACTCAGTGAAGATGAAGCGTGAGCGCGTTGGTCGTATGGTGCAGATGCACGCCAACTCCCGCGAAGAGATCAAGGAAGTTTTGGCGGGAGATATCGCCGCGGCTATCGGCCTTAAGGACACCACAACGGGTGATACTTTGTGTGCTGAGAACGCCAAAATCATACTTGAGCGCATGGAGTTCCCAGAGCCGGTGATATCGGTTGCTGTGGAGCCGCGCACTCAGGCTGACCAAGATAAGATGGGCACTGCGTTGAGTAAGTTGGCGCAGGAAGACCCTTCCTTTAAGGTCAAGACGGACGAGGAGACGGGTCAAACCATCATCTCCGGTATGGGCGAGCTGCACTTAGATATTCTCGTTGACCGCATGCGACGCGAATTTGCTGTCGAAGCCAACATTGGTAAGCCGCAGGTTGCTTATCGTGAGCGCATCACGGCAGCCTCGGATATCGAAGGTAAGTTTATTCGCCAGTCTGGCGGTCGCGGACAATTTGGTCATGTGTGGGTGAGATTTGAGCCCGCAGAGGACGAAAATGCCGAAGGCTTGGAGTTTGTGAATGAAATCGTCGGTGGCTCTGTCCCGAAGGAGTATATTCCTGCGGTACAGAAAGGCATCGAAGAGCAAATGCGTAACGGTGTTTTGGCGGGTTTCCCGCTGCTGGGCCTTAAGGCGACGCTCTACGACGGTTCTTTCCATGATGTAGACTCCAACGAAATGGCGTTTAAAATTGCTGCTTCAATGGCAACGAGAAAACTGGCTTCCGAAGGTAGCGCAGCCGTTCTTGAGCCGATGATGAAAGTTGAAGTGGTGACACCTGAAGCAAACATGGGCGACGTTGTTGGTGATTTAAACCGTCGCCGTGGCCTGATTCAGGGAATGGATGAAAATCCATCCGGTAGAGTAGTGAGTGCAGAAGTGCCGCTGGCTGAGATGTTTGGCTATGCCACTGATCTGCGCTCTGCGACCCAAGGCCGCGCGACCTTTACCATGGAGTTTGAGCGCTACGCTGATGCTCCGAAGAACGTTGCAGATGAAATCATGGCGAAGTACAGCTAAGCCAAATTTCACTCTTATTTTTAGTTATTGAATTATCTTTTTGAGGATTGCTACTGTGGCAAAAGAACAGTTTGAACGTAATAAACCGCACGTAAACGTTGGTACCATCGGTCACGTTGACCATGGTAAAACGACTCTGACGGCTGCACTGACTCGTGTTTGTGCTGAAGTATGGGGCGGCGACGCCGTTGCATTTGACG
>Ga0209081_1001098_pt1 | contig 16178 bp, 12 predicted proteins | sample GOMGulsemesocosm_4_FD_184636 | JGI IMG/M metagenome (GOLD analysis project Ga0209081, IMG submission 184636) | Methane-oxidizing microbial communities from mesocosms in the Gulf of Mexico - GOM15B Gulf of Mexico (SPAdes) (version 2) | ecosystem: Environmental > Aquatic > Marine > Cold seeps... | reverse complement strand
TAAGTTATATAAAAAAACACTTATCTTGGATTAAAAGTTTACCTGCTTATTTTTATATTGATAAAACATATTTAATTTCACATGGATATGCACTGCCTTATTTTAAAAGAAGAGATAGTAGCGATGAAAAAGTAAAACATGCACTCATGTGTAATAGAATTAATGATAAAAAATATAAAGAATCTTGGGAAGATGTGAGTGAGTACAAGGTGATAAATATTTTTGGACATTGTAAATTTGATGAGGTTTTAGTGGGTAAAAACTATTATGGTATTGATACTGGATGTTCATATAACAATAAACTTACAGCAATACAATTAGGTTCGATGAAGATTGTACAAGAAGAAACAAGTAAATTAGATTTACCTAGATAAAGTTCGTAAACACTGTATGTGTGTTTATAATTTAGACTTTTTGTAGAACTTTACCCAATTTGATTGTAAAACAAGCGCCATCATCTTCATTTGATGCAATTAACTCTCCTCCCATGTCATCGACAATAATCATTTTAGACATATACAAACCTATTCCTGTTCCATTAGATTTTGTTTTTGTGGAATAGTAAGGGTCGAAAATTTTGCTAATAACACTATATGGCATTCCTCCTGCGTTATCATTAATTCTTATTACCCCATGTAAATCAATAACTTTAAGTTCTATTTCAATTTTTCCATTGATAACTTTATTTTCAATTAATGCTTCTTTTGCATTGTTTACTATATTTAATATTACTTGTTTTAGTTCATTTGCTAATCCCGAAATTATAAAATCATCACCCTTGACATTTAAATCAATCTTTAGAATGTCCAATTGAGGTTTTAATATATTTAAAGGCATCTCAATACACTCCAAAATATTTAAGTTTTTTTTCACTTTTTTAGATTTGAAAAATCCCTGAAAATCATCAATAGTTTTGGACATAAAATTCACCAAACCTTTTGTTGTATCAGACAATTTTTTAATATACTCCTTATCTATTAGTTCATCGTCATAATCAAATTCAATTATCTGGATTTTGCCCGATAATGCATTTAATGGCTGTTTCCATTGGTGTGCAATATTCTCAATCATTCCACCCATAAGTGCAAGTTTTGACTGTTGTTCAAAGAGTTCTTTTGCTAAGAAATTTGCTTTTATATTTTCCTCTAATACTTCAAATAATTTTATTTTCTCCACTGGTTTAAGTAAGTATCCATTAATGCCCACTTCAATTGACTCAATTAGAAAGTGAATATCTGTATGTGCTGAAGTGATAATAATAGGAATATTTTTATTGAGAATTTTTATCTTTTTAGCCATTTGTATGCCATCCATTTCTGGCATAGTGACATCTGTTAAAATAACATTGGGTTTATTTTTTTTAAATTGTTCCAAACCCTCAATACCATCTTTTGCAAGATAGAGGTTTTTCACTTTAGGTTTTAATATTTTTGCAAAAACATCTCTAGTGAATTTATTATCTTCTACATACAAAAGTGAAGATTCTGCTAAAAAATCCCTATTCATTTTTTGCCTTTCAAAAATCTTAGTTAATTGTATACAAATAATGTGGCATAAATGTGGCATCTACTTTTACAATACTTATTGAGAGAGTCTTTCTTTATATATTTCTACATAAAATAAAATCTATAAATTCGTAAATTTCAAAATTCACATGTATTAATACCATTGTGATACCTTTGCAATATATCATTTGATTACAAGAATAGTTTGTTAATTAAGATTAATTTTCAATCTCTTTTTATAACTGACTAATATACAAAAGGAATACAATGAAATGTACCAAAATAGAAAACTACATTAATGGTGAGTTTATTTCAAGTTCATTAGAAACAATGGATGTAAAAAGCCCAACGGATGCAAGTACAATTGCTCAAGTTGTGTTAAGTACAAGAAAAGAAGTTGACTTAGCTGTTGAAGCTGCAAAAGTTGCACAAAAAGATTGGAAAAAACTTAGTTACAAACAAAGATCAAAATTCTTTTTTAAATATTTGGTTTTACTAGAAGAGAATAGAGAAGACTTGTCACTTTGTATTCAACAAGAAAATGGAAAAAACATAGTTGATGCAAATGCTGAAGTAGATAAAGCAATTGAGCTTTGTGAGTTTGCTTGTTCTATCGCACAAGATGATATTCATTCTATTTCTGAAGTAAGTAATGGAATTACTTGTAGTGAACAAAGAAGACCCTTAGGAATTGTTTCTTCAATTTCTCCTTTCAACTTCCCTATTATGGTACCTCACTGGACAGTATTAAATGCAATTATGATGGGGAATGCAATGATTCTTAAACCATCTGAAATGACTCCAATCAGTGCACAAAAAATGGCAAAACTATTTAAACAAGCTGGTTTCCCAGATGGAATATTCAATGTTATCAATGGTGGGAAAGATGCAGTTGAAGCAATTTGTGACCATGAAGACATCAAAGCTTTATCTTTTGTAGGATCAACGCCAGTTGCAAAAATTGTATATAAAAGAGCCACTTCAAATTTAAAAAGAGCACTATGTTTAGGTGGAGCTAAAAACTTTTTAATCCTTACCCCAGATGCTGAACCTAAAATGGCTGTGAGTGATATCATCGCTTCATTTTCTGGAATGAATGGACAAAGATGTATGGCAGCTTCTGTTTTAGTTGCAGTTGGAAATTGTGACCATATTATCTCAAAAGTGGTTGAAGCTGTTAAAGAAATTTCAAATGATAATGGTTTGGCGCCAGTTATTTCAGACTCAGCAGTTACAAACTTAAATAATTACATGGAAAAAGCACAAACTACAGGGGCTAAGTTATTAGTAGATGGAAGTCAATATGCGACAAATAGAAAAGGTTATTATACAGCACCTTCAATTATTGATTATAGATCTGGTGGAAACATGGAATCTGAAGAGATTTTTGGTGCTATTCTAGAAATCAAAGGTGCGGATACGCTGGAAGAAGCATTACTTGAGCAAAATAACTCTCCTTATGGAAATGGAACTTCAATTTTTACTCAAAGTGGAAAAGTAAGTGAAGATGCAGTTCGTGAACTTGAAGCTGGAATGATTGGGGTTAATATTGGTATTCCAGTTCCAAGAGAACCCTTCTCTTTTGGTGGAATAAAAGATTCTAAATTTGGATATGGAGATATCACAGGAAAACAATCCCTTAATTTTTGGAGTGACTTGATTAAAGTAACTACAAAATACTCAGGTGAAAATAAAATAGATTGGCAGAGCTAGAAAAACCTGGAGGTGGTACTTATCTCTAAGATAAGTACCCCAGATAAATTTTAAACTTAAGAATAGGAAAGGACATTATGGATTCTTCATATGTAGTATTTGAAAACGTAAAAAAAAGTTATGACAATAAAAACCTTGTTGTTAAGGATTTCAACCTTAAAGTTAAAAAGGGTGAGTTTTTAACTATGTTGGGACCATCAGGTAGTGGTAAGACCACTTGTTTGATGATGCTAGCAGGTTTTGAAGGTGTTACAAGTGGTGAAATATACTTAAACGGTAAAGCAATAAAAGATATAGCTCCTCACAAAAGAAATATAGGGGTAGTCTTTCAAAACTACGCGCTTTTCCCGCACATGACCATTGCTGAAAATTTAGCTTATCCGTTAAAGGTTCGAAAAATGGACAAGGCTGTTATCAAAGAAAAAGTTGACAAGTATTTAAATCTTGTTGAATTGGAAGATTTTAAAAATAGATTTCCTGCTCAATTGTCTGGTGGTCAAAAACAGCGTGTTGCTCTGGCTCGAGTTTTAATATATGAACCAGAAATCATTCTTATGGATGAGCCTTTAGGTGCCCTTGATAAAAAGCTAAGAGAACAAATGCAGTATGAAATAAAAAGAATGCATAGAAAGCTTGGTTTTACAGTTGTTTATATTACTCATGATCAAACTGAAGCATTAACGATGTCAGACAGAATTGTTGTATTTAATGATGGTGTTGCACAGCAAATAGATGCACCTATGAAGTTATATGAAGAGCCTGTAAATTCTTTTGTCGCAAATTTTATGGGTGAAAATAACAAAATTATTGGTAAAGCCGAAGGCGTATGGGAAGAAGATGATTCCATTATCAATGTAAATACTCCTTTTGGAATAGTAAAAGCATTTAATGTACACAATCATAAAGAAAATGATGATGTGCTTTTATCCATAAGACCTGAGAAAATTTTACTAGACCCAGATCCAAGCTTGGGTGTTAAAAACAATTTTGAAGCAACTATTGTTGATTTACTTTATATAGGGGATCACATTAGAGTGATTTTAAATATAGAAAATGATAGTCAAGAAATAATTGTAAGACACGCAGTAGCTCTTGATTCAAAAATTTATACTAGAGGAGAAAAAATCAAGGTTGGATGGCATAGATCTGATTGTCGTGCACTTGATGTTATAGATTAAACTAGATAAGGAGAGAGAAAGAGGAGAGTTTCACTAAGAATTGGTTTGCAAGTATGCATAATTTTAAATTATTAAAGGAAATAAAATGAAGAAAATTATTTTAGGTATGTCAATAGTAGCAGCAACATTAGCAGCAGAGAGTTTAACAGTTATTTCATGGGGTGGAGATTATGGAAAAGCTCAAGTCAAACATATGATTGACCCATTTATGGCTAAAACAGGTCATAAAATTTTATTTGATGACTATAAAGGTGGTACTGCTGAAATTAAAGCTCAAGTTGATTCAAAAAATGTTAAATGGGATTTAGTAGATATCGAATATATTGATTTAGAAAAAGCTTGTAGTGAAAATATGTTAGAAAGATTAGATACTTCGTTCTTACCAAAAGGTGAAAATGGTATGGCTGCAAATAAAGATTTTTATCCAGCTGCACTGGTTAGTGAATGTGCAATAGGTAATATCTATTGGGCAACTATTTTTGCTTACAGTAAAGATCATATAGGTGCAAACAAACCTAGTACAATTTCTGATTTCTTCGATCTTAAAAAGTTTCCTGGAAAAAGAGCTATGAGAAAAAGAGCTCAAATTAATTTAGAGTGGGCATTAATTGCTGATGGTGTTGCTAAAAGTGATGTATATGATGTCCTTGAAACTGAAGAAGGTCAAAAAAGAGCATTTAAAAAGCTTGATACTATTAAAAAGAATATCATTTGGTTTGACTCTTGGTCACAAGCACCACAATTGTTAAATGATGGATCAGCAATTATGGCTCAATCAGCAAATGGAAGAATGACAGAATTTGAAATCGTTTGGGATGCACAAGCCTTTGATTTAGATGGTTGGGCTATTGTAAAAGGTTCTAAAAATGTTGAACTTGCTAAAGAGTTTATTGCATTTGCAACTTCTACAAAAGCACTTGCAGGTATGCAAGATGTAAATTATGGACCAACAAGAGCTTCTTCAGGAGCTTATGTTCCAAAAGAAAAACTTAACAAACTTCCATCTGCACACTTAGATGAAGGATTTAAAGTTGATGGTGGTTTCTGGTCTGATTATTCAACAGAATTAAATGAAAAATATAATTCTTGGTTATTAAAGTAAGAGTTAAATTCAATCTTGGAGTGAAAAAATGTACAAAGATAAAAATTTTTTCAAAGCACAAGAAAGATTAGCAAAAATAAAGGCGTTTCTTTTAGTCTCGCCTTTATTACTGTTTGTTTTAGTGTTCTTTGTAACCCCCATATTATTAATACTTGTAAAAGCTGTATATAACCCAAAGGTTAATACTTTAATCCCTAAAACGGTTGTTGTTATCAAACAATATGATTATAAAAATGTTTTCCCCAATGAGAAAGTATTAAAGGTTTTTTTAACAGAACTTCAAGTTTTATCAAAAAATAGAACAAGTGGAGTTTTAGCAGAAGAGTTAAATAGAAAAGTTTCAGGTTTTGGAAGTACTATTAAAAAAACTGCCAGAAAAATTAGAAACAAAGATATTAGTAAAATACCCAACTATAAAGAATATTTATTATCTGTAACTAAAAAATGGAATAATCCGAAGTTTTGGATGGCCATAAAAAGAAGTTATAGCAGTTTTACATTCTCAAATGTACTTGCAGCTGTTGACTTTGAGTATGATTTAGAAGGTAATATGGTTAGAAAAGAAGAATCAAAAAGAATTTACTTTACTATTTTAGTGAAAACACTGTATATGGCAGCGTTGATTACTTTTTTCACAATAATCTTGGCATACCCAACAGCATATTTCCTAGCTTCACTTCCAAGAAGTAAAGCCAATTTATTGATGATATTTGTCTTATTACCATTTTGGACATCTCTTTTAGTAAGGATTGTCTCGTGGATTACTTTACTCCAAGAATATGGAGTGGTTAATGAGTTACTTATATACTTAAGTATTATTGATCAACCATTGGACATTGTATTTAACCAATTTGCAACTGTTATTACCATGACGCATATTTTATTGCCATTTATGGTTTTACCATTATATGGTTCAATGAGAGCGATGGATATTACTTATGTTAAAGCATCTGCATCTTTGGGTGCAAATCCATTTCGAACATTCTTTAAAGTATATTTTCCACTTACTCTATCAGGCTTAAGTGCTGGAGCAGTTTTAGTATTTATTATATCCATTGGGTATTACATCACTCCTGCATTAATAGGTGGTGTGGATGGACAGATGATAAGTAACTTGGTTGAATTTCACATGCGATCATCAAACAACTGGGAACTGGCTTCAGCAATGGGCGGGATTCTTCTATTTATAACATTGGCACTATACGCAATTTATAATAGATTGGTTGGCGTTAATAATATGAAGTTAGGATAATAACATGATACATAAATTAGAAAAATTATTATATAAAAACTTTAATAGCTTGGTAAAAGTATTTGCTTATGGAGTATTTTTATTTTTGGTACTTCCAATATTAATACTTGTACCTTTATCTTTTAATGCAGGTTCATTTTTTACTTTTACTCAAGAGATGTTGAGTTTAAATCCAGATGCATTTTCTCTTCGTTGGTATGATGCATTTTTTAATGATCCCAAATGGATGATGGCTATTAAAAACTCATTTTATATTGCAATAGTGAGTAGCGTTGTAGCTGTAATTTTAGGAACAATAGCTTCAATTGGTTTAAATTCTGAAAAGATGCCCTTTAGATCTTTTATGATGGTAGTACTTATTTCACCAATGATTATTCCTTTGATAATATTAGCAGCTGGTATGTATTTCTTTTATTCTTATATAGGATTATCAGGGTCATATACAGGGCTTATAATTGCCCATGCTATTTTAGGAGTTCCCTTTGTGGTTATTAATGTGTTATCAGCATTAAATGCTTATGACTTGAATTTATCAAAGGCATCTACGAGTCTTGGTGCAAATAAAGTATATACTTTTTTTCATGTTATGTTTCCCATAATAAAACCTGGTGTTATTTCAGGTTGGCTTTTTGCTTTTATTACTTCATTTGATGAAGTAATAATTATCATCTTTCTAGCTGGACCTGAGCAAAGGACAATTCCAAGGCAGATGTTCTCTGGTTTAAGAGAACAAATTAGCCCAACTATACTTGCGGCTTCTACTTTGTTATTGGTTTTATCTGTATTTCTATTGGTTAGTATTCAATACTTACAAAGAAAAACTGATAGACAAAGAGGAATAGAATAAAAGTCTAAAAATAGAGTTAACATAAAATTTAAAACGAGAATTATAAAAGGATAGATATGAAAAACATTAACAATATGAGTGCACTTTGGAAACCATTTACTCCAAATAGAGAGTTCAATAAAAGTCCAAGAATTTTTACAAAATCAGATGGTATGTATTATACTACAGATAAAGAAGCAGAAGTTTTAGATGCAGTTTCTGGTTTATGGTGTTGTAACTTGGGAAATAAGTATAAAAGTGTTGTGGATGCAGTAAAAAATCAAGCGGAGACAATGTATTATTCACCCGCTTTTCAAGTAGGACATCCTTTAGAATATGAACTTGCAAATGAACTTGTTAGTATTGCTCCTAAAGACTTAAATCATGTATTTTTTGCAAACTCAGGTTCTGAAGCGGTTGAGAGTGCATTAAAAATGGCACTTGCTTACCAAAAAGCTATTGGACAAGGAACAAGGCATTTGATTATTGGAAGAGAAAGTGCCTACCATGGTGTTAACTTTGGTGGTATTTCTGTGGGTGGTTTGGTTAATAATAAAAGACAATATAACAACCTAATAAAAACTTTCCACATGCCCAGTATCTTAGATATTGAAAACAATGCTTTTTCAAAAGGTATGCCCAAAGAGGGTGCTTTAAAAGCAGAAGCTTTATTGGCACTTATTAATACCCATGGTGCAGAAAATATTGCAGCTGTTATTGTTGAACCTGTTGCAGGATCAGCTGGTGTTCATATTCCCCCTGTTGGATACTTAAATAGAATATCTGAGATTTGTAAAGAAAATGGAATTCTACTTATTTTTGATGAAGTAATTACTGGATTTGGACGACTGGGAACTCCTTTTGCAGCGGATAAATTTGGGGTTACTCCAGATATGATTACAACGGCAAAAGGTTTAACAAATGGTGCTTCTCCAATGGGGGCTGTGATTACTAACGATAAAGTTTATGACGGTATTATCAATAATAGTAAAACGCCAATAGAGTTTTTCCATGGTTATACTTATTCTGGACATCCAATTTCTTGTGCTGCTGGGATTGCAACTATAAAAGCTTATAAAGAAGAAAAATTCTTTGATAAAGTAGCTGATATGGAAGAGTTTTGGCAAGAAGAACTTCATACTCTAAAAGATTGTCCTAATGTAATAGACATTAGAAACCTAGGTCTAGTTGGTGCGGTTCACTTAAGTGCAAATGGATCAAATGTAGGTCAAAGAGGAAATGATATTTATCTTGATTGTTTTGAAAACAATCTTCTAGTGCGAGCTACTGGAGATATTATTGCTTTATCTCCTGCTTATATTGTTAGTAAAGATGAAATTAGACAAATTGTAGCAACTTTAAGAGAAGCTATTAACAAAGCTGCTTAAAACTATAAAACCAATGCAAATCTGCATTGGTTTTAAGCTTAAGTATAAATACTAGTCCTTGATTTCATTAATTGGAATATAAATAGAAAACTCAACTCCTTGTGGCACATTTTGAACAGTTAATTCTCCATGCATATTTTGCTCAATAATCATTTTACTCATATATAATCCCAACCCAGTGCCGTTATAACTTTCTTTAGTGGTAAAATATGGCTCAAATATCTTATTTAAAATACTCTCTTCAATACCACCTGCATTATCTGATATAAAAATTTGAATGTTTGATTCACTTCTTTTTGTTCTAATACTAATGCTTGGATTTTTTATTTTTGTTTCAAGAAATGCATCTTTTGAATTGGTAATAATATTTAATAATACCTGTGATAATTCACTCTCAAAACCATGTATAATTACATCATCAGTAGTTAGGTTTTCTATTTTGATACTATTACTTTTAAAACTGTCATCAATAAGAAAGATTGTTTGTTGAATCGCAGCTTGTATAGAAAAGTCATGTTTCTCTTTATTGGGCTTAAAAAAGTTTCTAAAATCATCAATGGTTTTTGACATCTTATTTGTAAGCGCATTGCTTAGTGTCATTTGTTTGTCCAAATACTGTTTATCTAACTTCCCAAGGGAATAACTTAAGTGTATATTTTGAATAAGCGTACTTAATGCACTTAGTGGTTGTCTCCATTGGTGGGCAATCATACTTATCATTTCTCCCATTTCAGCCAGTTTTGATTGTTGAATTAATAGCTGTTCTTGTTTCTTTCTGTTGTTAATCTCTTCTTTGATTCGGACATCTAGATTATTATTTAAATCTTCAAGTTCTGTGGTTTTTAATTTTAATTTTTTGTTTGAATATTCCAATTCACGAGTTCTAAGCTCTACCTTTCTCTCCAAGGTACTATTTAACATCTCTATTTCTTCTTTAACTTTTGTTAAGTTACTGATATATTTTCGTTGCATGATATAGGTATAACTAATCAACAATAAAATAAAAACAAAAAAAGCCAAAAACCTCCAAAATAGTTTATAATCAAAACCTTCTTCATATTTAATTGAAACCCAGTTATTTATGATTCTTTGTCTGGTTTCATCTGTGATAGAAGCGATTACTTTTTCAAAAATATTAAAAAGTTGTATATCGTCATTTCTAACTCCTACTGATAACTTCCAACTCTCATCAAATTTACCTGATATTTGTAAACTTCCAAAAAATTCTTTTTGAAATGCATAGGCAACATTAAGATGGGTAGTTACTTGACCAAATAGTTCCCCTCTTTCAACCTTTTGTAAACCTGTATGTAAATGATCCACATCCACAACATCCATTTCTGGATAGGCTCGCCTTATTTTTTCGTTGTAGGCAAAATCTGTTTGAATACCGATTTTCTTATGCTTTAAAGTTTTTAAATCTGTAATAAAGGTTATGTTTTTTTTAGTGACCAAAACCAAAGGTGCGGTAATATATTCTTTTGTAAAGCTCATATATTTTTGCCTTTCTTTTGTAACCATGGCAAGTGAGAGAATATCACAATTCCTATTTTTCATGTATTCTAAGGATTGTGTCCAATCTTTTGTTTCTACTAGTTTTATAGGAATTCCTATTTTTTCTTCAAACTTCTTCATATAATCGGCCACCATACCAACATGTTTGTGTTTCTCTATTTTTTCATATGGCATCCAGTCTGGGTCTGCACACATGTTAATACTGGCTTTTTTTCGTAAGTAACTTAATTCTGTGTTGGTAAGTTTCAAGGGTAGGTTGGCTAGATCCCTTAGGAACCATTTATCAAAAAGTTCCTTTTTCCCTTTTATACTAAGTGAGTTTAAACCTTTTTGTAAAATAGTTTGTAAAATCGGTTTGTTGTTATTTGTAAAAAAATATAAATTTGAGGGTTCAAAACTAATATGTGGCATGGCTTTTAAACCGATGATGAGATTATCTTCGAGGTATTTTTGAATAATTATGGGTGAAGCCATTAGTGCATCTACATTGCCTTCAAGTAGTTTTCTCACAGACTCTTGCATGTTTTTTGTTTGAATAATTCTTATATATGGATTTATTTTTTTAATTTTTGAAATACTACCTTGTTCATTTACTAGTGCTACTTTTTTGTACTTTAAATCATCCAATGAATTTATACTATTTTGTTCTTTTTTTACAAATAGAATCTTTTTTATTTGTAAAAGAGGAGAAGAATATACACCAAAACTACTTGATGCCTTTTCTTCATTGACCAGAGATACTAAGTCTATTTCATCTTTTTTAAAACTTGAGAATATTGTACCTTGATGGGCAATAACTGTTTTTGTTTTTATATTATATTTTTTGATGATTAGTTTAAGGATATCATTTGCAAAGCCATCCATTTGATTGTCTTTATTGATATAAGTTAAAGGATACAAATCTGTAACACCTATGTGTACTTCATTGTTTTTAATCCAATTTCTTTCTTCTTGATTTAAACCAATATCCTGTGCAACTAAGGTATTTAAAAATATGAAAATTAATATTATGAATTTCAAAGAATTACTCCACATAATTTTTTATGATTATATCATGTTGTACAAGATTATTGAAAAACAAACACCTTCTCCAATATTTCTTACATATAATTGTCCTTGATGATGTTTCTCAACAATTATTTTGGACATATAAAGACCAATTCCTGTTCCATTTTTTTCTTTTTTTGTAGAAAAATATGGTTCAAATATTACATCTAAATTAGATTCTTCTATCCCTCCACCATTATCATAAATATCAACTTGAACACTGTTTTCTAAATCTTGTGTTTCAATTTCAATTTTTGCATTTTGATACTCTTTTTCCAAAAATTTATCTTGTGCATTTTTTAGTATGTTGATAAGTACATGAATGATTTCATTCTCATAGATATTAATTTTATTTTGACTTTTGAAATTTAGTATGAGGTTTATATTGTTTGATTCTAAATCTTTTTGTATAATCTTTAAACTATTTGTGATTGGATTATCTATGGTCTTATTTACCAGTGTTTTATCTGATTTATAAAAGTTTCTAAAATCATCTATGGTTGTAGTAAGATTTTGTACATAAAATTCAATTTCATCCAGTTTTTTACTGAAAAAATCAGCTTGTTCTATCCTACCTTCATTTGTTTCCAAATTGTATTTTTCGGTTAGAACCTTATATTTTAAATTAAATGACGCTGTACCAATCGAGGCCAAAGGTTGTCTCCATTGGTGAGCTATCATATTAATCATTTCTCCCATCGCTGCAAACCTAGACTGAGTCACCATGATTTGCTGATTTTCCTTGTTTTTTTTAACTTCGATTTTTAACTTTGTATTTTTTTCAATTAACTTTTCTTTTAATATTTTTGGCTCTATTGCCTTAATAAGCGTGCCCTCTAACTTATAAATGTCAATAGGTTTTAACACATAAGCACTAATGCCTAGGTCTATAGACTGCATCAGCAGACTTGTTTCTTGATGTGCGGTTGTAATAATTACAGGAACATATTTATCAAGTTTTCTAATTTCTTGAATCATTCCCAGACCATCAAGTTTTGGCATTTTAATGTCTGTTAGTATAAGATCTATTTTTTCTCTATATGCCTTAAATGCAGATAAACCTTCTTGTCCGTTTTGGGCACAAATGACATTTATTCCAAAAAGATTTAGAGTCTCAGTTAATCCTTCTTGTATTAGAGATTCATCTTCGGCGTAAAGAACAGTTATATTTTTTAAAACTTTTTTATCCATTATAAGTCACTTTCAAGGTTTTAGATAAAGTTTACTATCAAATAGTACTCAAATGGTATCATAAAATAAATTATATGGTTTTTTAATTAAAACTATAATTAGCATTTTAAAAGTCATATCTTCAATCATTTAATCTAAGAAATAAAATGCTAACATATCTTTGATAAAAGGATTTTAATGGACTATGGCTTATTGAAAAAATATACTAAAAATTTAAATGTACTTTTTGTTGAAGATGACGTGGACTTTAGAAAAGAGTTTTTTGAACTACTACAGAATATTTTTCCCAAAGTATCTATAGCCGTTGATGGATTAGATGGTTTGAATAAATACAAAGAACATTATACAGCTACAAATAAATATTATGATTTGATTATTTCAGACATAAAAATGCCAAACTATGATGGAATAGAACTTGTAGACTCCATTTATAAAATAAATAAAGACCAAATTGTTGTAATATTATCTGCACGAAGTGAGTTTAACTATTTGTTACCACTGATTAATCTTGGTATACAACAGTTCTTTACCAAACCCATTGATTATTCTAGCTTTATGGAAGATATGTTAAAAATATGCAATAAAATTTATATCAATAATTTGAATGATGATAGCGATATCGTTAAAATTGATGAATCTTTGATTTGGAATAAAGAGAAAAAAAAGTTGATGCAAAATAATACAATTATAGAACTAACTAAAAAAGAAATAATCTTTGTTGACACAATATTAAAAAATAATGGAAGAATATACACTGCAGATGAATTAATCTCCACCGTTTGGTTTGAAGATTTTGATATCAATGCTGATATTAAAAATCTTAAAAATATTATATCTCGATTACGAAAAAAAGTACCAGCTTTACATATAAAAAATATCTATGGTATGGGCTACAAAGCTGACTTAGCAATAAATACTAATTAAATATAAGTGATTAGTTTTCGATGATATACCTATTATTGGTATATCATCTCAAATACAAAATTTTTACTAGTTAATGGTTTGCGTTTGAACTTGTCCTTCTTCTTGCTCTTGGGCTTCTTCTACTTGTTCTTGTACTTTAGCTTTTCTTCTCGCTCTTTTTTTGTTTTTCCCTGGTAATAGTTTAATAAAAAGATACAAACCTGAAAGAGACATGATAAGCATTATAATAGCAGTTGGCAAAAATACCCACAGTTTTGCATCATCATGAAACCATGACCCATCGTGAATAGACTCAATGATATCAGATCTTCTAAAATTAACTGCCAGTACTTCTGCTGTTTCATTATGTATTTGTATTTCCCAGTTATTTTTGGCTCTAACTTTAGTGATACCTTTTCCTGGTCTCACATCTAGAAGTTTGACATCTTTCCAAGATTTTATATTTGTTTCTTTAACTGTTTTTGCTGCTGCAAGTATTTTATCAAAAGTTAATGTTAACTCACGGTGTTTTGTTTTCATAGTTTTTGGTTGTATCCAAGTAAATTCTTTTTTCACTTGTAACAATATACCACTTCCTAGTACTATTAAAAACGGTATTATAATCACCGATGATCCCCAATAGTGCACTGTGGTGTTAATCTTTTTCCAATTCAACTTAATCTCCTATATTTTAAATATGGATTGAATGTTATCAAAAACAAACTTAATTAACAATAATAATAACAATTATCGAAATTATAATAGTATATTTTGATATTGCATGAAAGAACAAATTATTAAATACAATTAATCTCACTTGGTGAGGCTATGTGTTATTAATAAAGATAAAACCTGAAAAGGATATACTATTCAAAAAATAATGATAAAGAGAGAAAATAATTATGACTGAATTTTATCCCGAAATAACACCTTATAACGAATTTTTATTAAAAGCTGATCATCAACATGAACTTTATGTGGAAGAATGTGGAAATCCAAAAGGAGAGCCAGTTGTTTTTCTTCATGGCGGTCCTGGTGGTGGTTGTTCTACCAATGACAGACGTTTTTTTGATCCTTCCAAGTATCGAGTAATATTATTTGACCAACGTGGTTGCGGACGTTCAACTCCTCATGGATGTTTAGATAACAATGATACAAAATCTATTGTTGGTGATATTGAAAAAATTCGTGAAAAACTTAATATTCAAACTTGGCATGTATTTGGCGGTTCATGGGGTTCTACTTTATCTTTAGTATATGCTCAAACCCATCCACATAAAGTAAAGAGCTTGGTATTAAGAGGAATCTTTTTAGCTCGGCAAAAAGATACGGATTGGACGTTTAACGGTGGTGGGGCAACACGTATTTATCCTGATCATTGGGATGAATACTTAACTGCACTTCCTTCTGGTATCACTGAATCATCTGTTAAAATAGCTTATGATATTTTAACAGGTGAAGATAAAGAAGCTGCAATGAAGTTGGCAAAAGCTTGGAGTACCTGGGAAATAAAATGTGCTACAGTACTTCCAAATAAAGAATTCGTGGATGCTGCAAGTCAAGATAATGCTGCTTGGACATTGGCTCGACACGAATCTCATTTTATGATTAATGATTTATTTTTAAGTGAAAATCAGATTATTAATAACTGTGATAAAATCAAAGATATTCCTACTATCATTGTTCATGGACGATATGATATTGTTTGTGCTTTTGATAATGCTTGGTTACTTCATCAGCATTTACCAAAGTCACAGTTGGTTATCAGTGAATCAGCTGGTCATGCATCCATTGAACCTGAGACAATAAATCATTTGGTTAATGCTACAAATATGATGCTGGGTTAATTTTATAGATCATTCATTTTTAATGGGTGATCTTAAAATGTTAATATTCTCAGTATTTACATAATATTTTGATAACTTAATATTATAATCATGAGTTATTATATTCACGCTTCTGTTTATTTAAACTAGTATAACTCTATAAGCTCAATTCATAAAGACATAATACGTAATATAATAGTCTAATTTAAATTTATATTAAAGGTTATAAGTGTCAAAAGTACTATTTATTATTCTCCTTTTTCTTTCATTCTCTTATGCATCTCCAATCATATTTAATACTGCAGCTCAAGACAGTGATCCAAAGTACTTCTTGGATGATAAAAATAAAATGAAAGGTCTGTGTATTGATATAATGAATGCTATTGAAAACGTAGATCCCGAGATTAAATTTCAAGGACAAAATATATTTTTACCTTTTAAAAGAATGTCTCGAATGTTAAAAGATGGGGAACTAGATGTTTTTTTTGGTTTTGTTAAAAATGATACAAGAGATAAAGAGTATGTGTTTATTGAACCTGCTTTATATAAAGTCAATCACATAGTTGCTGTTTTAAAAGAAGATATGGTAGAGGTGAATTCCTTTGATGATATTAGAAGACTTGGAAAAGATGGAAAAGTTATGACTACGTTTGGCACTTCCACAAAGAGATATCTAGACGAACAGGGTGGTTTGATTATTTATGATCATGGTAAAACTATAACTGCAAATTT
>Ga0209081_1001096_pt1 | contig 16194 bp, 11 predicted proteins | sample GOMGulsemesocosm_4_FD_184636 | JGI IMG/M metagenome (GOLD analysis project Ga0209081, IMG submission 184636) | Methane-oxidizing microbial communities from mesocosms in the Gulf of Mexico - GOM15B Gulf of Mexico (SPAdes) (version 2) | ecosystem: Environmental > Aquatic > Marine > Cold seeps... | reverse complement strand
GGTGGAACGTATTACCCACTGACCGTTACTAAGCACCTTAGAGCGCAAGAAATTGCCTCTGAAAACAAACTTCCTTGTATTTACCTGGTTGATTCAGGCGGTGCTTTCTTACCGTTACAACACGAAGTTTTCCCTGGTAAAGAACATTTTGGTCGTTTCTTCTACAACCAAACACGTATGTCAGCGGCTGGTATTCCACAAATTGCGGTGGTTATGGGCTCATGTACAGCCGGTGGCGCTTACATTCCATCTTTGTGTGATGAATCAATCATCGTTAGAGAGCAAGGTACTATTTTCCTCGGTGGCCCACCACTCGTTAAAGCCGCTACCGGTGAAGAAGTTTCATCAGAAGAACTCGGTGGTGCGGAACTACACTGTAAGTTATCGGGTGTAACTGACCATATTGCTGAAGATGATTCACATGCCTTATCTATTGCGCGTAATATTATCGAGCACCTTAACGACACGAAAGAAGTTCATGTAAAAGTTCGGGAATCACGTGAGCCACTTTACCCAACGGATGATATTTTAGGTGTTATTCCGAAAGACCCTAAACAACCCTACGACGTGCGTGAAATTATTACACGTTTAGTGGATGGCTCAGAATTTCAAGAATTCAAACCACTATACGGCCCAACATTAGTTTGTGGTTTTGCTCATATTCATGGCTACCCAGTGGGTATTATCGCCAATAACGGCATTCTATTTTCACCGTCTGCGTTAAAAGGTACACACTTTATTGAACTGTGTAACCAACGCGGCATCCCTCTCCTGTTCTTACAAAACATTACCGGCTTTATGGTCGGTAAAAAATACGAAGAAGGCGGCATTGCTAAAAACGGCGCCAAAATGGTGACCGCTGTTTCTTGCTCTAGCGTCCCTAAATTCACTGTTCTTATTGGTGGTTCATACGGTGCGGGTAACTACGGCATGTGTGGTCGTGCGTTCGGTTCAAGAATGTTATGGAGCTGGCCAAACTCATGTATCGCAACCATGGGCGGCGAACAAGCTGCATCTGTTCTTGCAACTGTGAAACGCGATGCGATTGAAGCCCGAGGTGAGACTTGGTCTGCCGAAGAAGAGGAAGCTTTTAGAGCGCCAATTCTTGCGCAATATGAAGAGCAAGGAAACCCTTACTTTGCCACGGCTCGCTTATGGGACGATGGCTTAATCGATCCACGAGACACCAGACGCATGCTGGGTTTATCGCTTGCTGTTGCCGCTAAAACGCCTACTGAAGATGCCAAGTTTGGCGTCTTCAGAATGTAATTGAGGACAGATAATATGTTTAAGAAAGTACTAATTGCAAACCGTGGTGAAATCGCCTGTCGCGTTATTTCCACGTTGAAAAAAATGGGCATCACCAGTGTTGCCGTTTACTCCGATGCCGACCGTGATTCACGCCATGTAAAATTAGCCGATGAGGCTTACCATATTGGTGGTTCACGCCCTGATGAATCGTACCTAAAAGCCGATGTACTCTTAGCGTTAGCTAAAAAAGTGGGGGTTGATGCCATTCACCCAGCTTACGGCTTCTTATCTGAAAACAGCTCTTTCGCACGTGCTTGCCCAGAAGCGGGTATTGCTTTTATTGGCCCTACCGCGGAATCCATTGAAAAAATGGGCGCCAAAGATGCCGCTAAAGCCTTAATGGAAGAAGCCAATGTACCTGTTGTACCGGGTTACCACGGTGAAAACCAAGACCCTGACTACTTACAACAGCAAGCCGAAAAAGTAGGCTTCCCGCTTTTGATTAAAGCGGTATCAGGTGGTGGTGGTAAAGGTATGCGGGTGGTTAATTCAGCCGCTGAATTTGCTGAACTACTCGACTCGGTTAAACGTGAAGCACTCAATGCCTTTGCCGACGAACGTGTATTGCTGGAACGTTATATCAGTAAGCCTCGTCATATTGAGTTCCAAGTATTTGGTGACTCTCACGAAAATTATGTGCATTTACACGAACGTGAATGTTCACTACAACGTCGCCATCAAAAAATCATCGAAGAAACACCGTCACCATTCTTAGACGAAGAAACTCGTCAAGCAATGGGTGTTGCCGCTGTTAATGCTGCACGTGCTATCAGTTATTTAGGTGCGGGGACTATTGAATTCATCGTTGGTGAAGATCGTTCATTCTACTTTATGGAAATGAACACGCGTCTGCAAGTAGAGCACCCTGTAACCGAAATGGTTACTGGACAAGATTTAGTTGAATGGCAAGTTCGCGTTGCAGCAGGTCAAGCACTACCGTTAAAACAAGAGCAAATTACTAGCACGGGTCATTCGTTTGAAGTACGTTTGTACGCAGAAAACCCTAATAATTTATTCTTACCGTCAACCGGTAAACTGCATCACTTACGCTTCCCTGCTACCAATGAAAACCTACGTGTTGAAACAGGCGTAGAACAAGGCGATACCATTAGCGTATTTTACGACCCAATGATTGCTAAATTAGTGGTTTGGGGTGAAGACCGTGAAGTGGCTCGTGAACGCTTACTTAATGCGCTTGGCGAAAGTGGCATTATTGGGGTAGAAAACAATATTGCCTTCTTAGAAACCTTGGCCACACACCCCGATTTTATTGGTAATAAAATTGATACTCAGTATATCGATAAGAAATTAGACGTTCTTCTTGCTGATAGCGAAGTTGAATTACCAGAAAATGTCCTACTCGCAGCAACGGTTAGTATTTTACTCGATGGTAAGCAAACCGTTAATGACATGGCTACCGTATCAACCGAGAGTAACTCACCGTGGTTTGATACCACAGGCTGGCGTCCAAATGGACAAAGTCAGCGCAGCTTATTTTTCAGCTATGACGGTGCAGATGAAGTTGAAGTTCAAGTGACCGAAAATGAAAATCACTTCATCTTCCACTTGGACAATGATTTAGATGTGATTGCCGAAACAGCTGATAACGACGTTATTCGTTTACAAATCAATGGCAGCTGGGAACGTTTTATTACTCTTAGGCAAGATGACTCCATGCTTGTTTCATGGAGAAATCGTTGGTATTTACTGGCGGAAGTTAACCCATTTGAACCTGATTTATCAGCCATCGGCGGTGCCTCAAACGTTATCGCCCCAATGCCCGGTAAATTATTAAAAGTACTGGTTGCTAGTGGCGACACCGTCACCGCAGGTCAACCACTGGCCATTATTGAAGCGATGAAAATGGAACACACATTAAGCGCACCCTTTGATGGTGAAGTTGATCAAGTATTCTACGCGGCAGAAGACTTTGTAGAAGCCGATGCCACCTTAGTTACCTTTAAGGATCAGGATTAATACCATGCCTCATACCTATCCAAAAAGTGTAAGAATCGTTGAGATGTCACCGCGTGATGGTTTACAAAACATCAAAACGAACGTGCCGACTGAAATAAAAATAGAGCTGATCAATAAACTCTACGACAGCGGCATTAAAGATATTGAAATTGCTAGTTTTGTGAGCCCTAAGTGGACGCCTCAAATGGCCGATGCGGCAGAGATTCTGCAGCAATTAAAGCAACCTGAGAACACCACTCATGTTGTTTTAACGCCCAATATGCGCGGTTTCGACCGCGCTATTGAAAGCGGTGCTAAAGAGGTCGCCATTTTTGCCGCGGCCTCAGAAACATTCAGCCAAAAGAACACAAATTGCACGATTGATGAATCCTTAGAGCGCTTTGTTCCTATTATGGAAAAAGCCAACAGCTTAGGTATTCGTGTTCGTGGTTACACCTCCTGTGTCTTAGGTTGCCCTTATGAAGGTGATGTCGATGTTGCTGTTGTTGTGAAAGTAACCAAAGCACTCATCGATATGGGCTGTTATGAAGTCTCATTAGGTGACACCGTGGGCTTAGGCACACCGGTCAAAGCTCGTTTGATGATGGATGCCATTACTAAAGAGGTACCGGGCAGTAAACTCGGTCTACACTTCCACGATACCCGTGGACAAGCCTTAGCAAATACTTTAGCCTGCCTTGAATACGGCATTGCGAGTATCGATTCCTCAGTGGCTGGTTTAGGTGGTTGCCCGTATGCACCGGGTGCATCCGGTAATGTATCAACCGAAGACGTGGTCTATATGCTTGACGGCATGGGCATCGAAACAGGCATTAATTTAGAAAAATTAGCGGCTGTTGGTCACTATATTACCGAGAAGATTGGCTGTTGTAATAACAGTAAAATCGGCGCTGTCTACAAATAATATTTTACGAGGCTTGCCTACTGGGTGACAAAAGCCTCATTAATAAAAATAAAACAGGAGTAAGACCATGAGTGGTTTTAACAAAATTGTATCTAGCTATGAAGAAGCCATGGCTGGACTAACAGATGACATGACCGTCATTGCAGGTGGTTTTGGACTATGCGGTATTCCAGAAGGCTTAATTTGTGAAATTAAGCGCCTAGGCGTTAAAGGGCTAACCGTCGTATCAAATAACTGCGGAACCCATAACTTCGGTTTAGGCATGTTATTAGAGCACAAACAAATCAAAAAAATGGTGGCCTCATATGTCGGTGATAATACTGAATTTGAACGCCAATACCTATCCGGTGAACTTGAAGTTGAGTTAACACCTCAAGGTACTCTAGCCGAAAAAATGCGTGCGGGTGGTGCGGGTATTCCTGCTTTTTATACCGCCACAGGTGTCGGCACACTGGTCGCCGAAGGCAAAGAAGTTAAAGAATTTGACGGCCGTGAATACATTTTAGAAGAAAGTGTTACCGGTGAATTTGCTATCGTTAAAGCATGGAAAGCCGATAAAGTTGGTAATCTCGTATTCCGCAACACCGCGATGAACTTCAACCCTGTAGCGGCTACAGCCGGTAAAATTACCGTGGTGGAAGTAGAAGAAATCGTAGAAGTCGGCGAATTAGATCCAAACGAAATTCATACACCGGGTATTTACGTTAACCGTATCATTAAGGGTAACTTCGATAAGCGTATCGAAAAAATCACCCTAGCAAAAACTTAAGGAGCCTCAAATGTCTTTAGATCGTGACCAAATTGCCATGCGAGTGGCTCAAGAACTTGAAGATGGGTATTACGTTAACCTAGGTATTGGCATTCCTACCTTAGTAGCCAATTACGTGCCCGATGATATTGATGTGATGCTTCAATCAGAAAACGGCCTACTCGGTATTGGCCCCTACCCAACTGAAGATCAAGTCGATGCCGATATGATCAACGCGGGTAAAGAAACCGTGACTGCCGCTAAGGGTGCGTCTATTTTTTCATCGGCTGAAAGTTTTGCGATGATTCGTGGTGGCCATGTTGATTTAACCGTATTGGGCGCTTTTGAAGTCGACCAAAACGGCAATATCGCCTCTTATATGATTCCAGGTAAGCTCGTCAAAGGTATGGGCGGCGCTATGGATCTTGTTGCGGGCGCGGATAATATTATCGTCACCTTAACCCACGCCGACAAACGTGGAAATTCTAAATTATTAGAATCCTGTACGTTGCCTTTAACCGGTGTTGGCTGTGTCAAACGCATTGTTAGTGACTTAGCCGTTATCGAAATTAAAGACGGTGCATTCCACCTCATTGAACGTGCACCGGGCGTATCGGTTGAAGAGATTCAGCAAAAAACCGCTGGCAAACTCGTGATACCTGATAATGTTCCTGAGATGTCACTCTAAATAGTACGAAGCCTATAAATTAGGCTCTAGCCTTACAAGGCGGAGCCTAATCTTCATTATTTATTAACCTCAGCGAGTAAAACCATGAGCACAGAGAATAACAAAAAACCATCCGGAGAAAGTATTCGCCGCCAAGTGATGGGCGATGAATTCGTGGATAAAGCACTCGATAGTGCCGACTGGTTAACTGAACCTGTACAAGAGTACATTAATGAACACGGCTGGGGCGCTACTTGGAACCGCCCAGGTTTAGAACTTAAAACACGTAGCCTGGTCACCATTGCCATGTTAGCAGCGCTGAAAGCACCCGCTGAACTTAAAGGCCACGTTCGTGGTGCCTTACGCAATGGCTGTACAAAAGAAGAAATACGCGAAACCCTATTACACTCGGCAGTATATTGCGGCGCACCCGCTGCGCAAGAAGCCTTTAGAGCGGCTAGAGAAATATTAGACGCCTGGGAAGAGTAAACATTCACAGCAGTAATAAACTATAGCTTGCGGCTAAGCAGCCCAAGCTATTCCCCACACCGCTAAATAACGAACACTTATTTTTTAAGTACACCCGCTTTTCAACAGCACCCCGCACGACTACTGACTCAGCCAGATTGACAGATCTCGTCACCAGCACTTCGCGCTGCCGAGGCCAAAACAAATATCCCTCTATAACTACTGCCTAGCCTGAAAAGGGCTTATTGAATTTTTCTTTGCCTATAAAACGTTCATTTGGTACTATTTCTAACGTACGTTAGTTATTCCGCGGTATTTGCCGCCTTATTCACCCAAAACTTAGGACAAACTCATGGATTTTAGTTTTTCAGAAGAACACCAATTACTTAGAGAAACCGTTAGGCGTTTTTCAGAAACCGAGCTCGCACCGCTGGTACGAGAAGCGGATGATAATGAAACATTTCCACGTGAACTTTTTCCTAAATGGGGCGAAATGGGTTTAATTGCCGCGCGTTATCCCGAAAAAGACGGTGGTGGCGGTTTTGATAAAATTGCTGATTGTATTATTCGAGAAGAAACCAGCCGTGTTTGCCAAGCCTTTGCCTCATCGCTTTCAGCGCATAGTCACCTAGGAATTTGGCCTATCTGGCGAATTGGTACCGAAGCGCAAAAAGAACAATACTTAAAACCTGCAATGGCAGGGCAAAAAGTCTCCTGCTTCGGGCTCAGCGAACCCGATGGCGGTTCAAATATTCGCGCGCTGAAAACCCACGCTAAAAAAGTAGACGGCGGTTATATCATCAATGGCAGCAAACTCTACATCACCAATGCACCGATGGCGGATTTCATGTTATTGGCGGCACGCACCTCGCCAGAACTTAGCGCAGACAGCATCAGTCTATTTATTGTCGACTTACCGTCTAAACACGTCGTTATCGAGAAACTCGCGAAGGAAAGCATCAAAGCCTCCGAAACCGGGTTGATTTTTATTGAAGATTTGTTTGTACCCGATGACGCTTTATTAGGCGGTCGTGAAGGAACCTATCCAGTTATTTTAGAATCACTCACCGAAAACCGCGTCGGTGTTTCTGCTAATTGCCTGGGTATGGCCAAAGCCGCATTCGAAGAAGCGACACGTTACGCCGACGAAAGAATTATCTCAGGCCGCCCGATCGGTAAATTCCAGGCTATTGGGCATAAGCTTGCCAATATGGCCGCCGAAATTGAAGCCGCACAATGGATGGTTTACCACGGCGCTTGGCAGGTCGATCAAGAAACGCTCAGTAACGCCAGCGCAGCAAAAATTAAATTAGTCGCCAGTGAAATGGCCGTTAGCGTCAGTGAAGACGCTATTCGTATTCTCGGTGGCGCCGGTATTATGCGCGATTATTCTGTTGGCAGAATACACCGTGACACCCTCTTATATATCATTGGTGAAGGCACCAGTGAAATTCAACGCAATATCATTGCACGTTCTCTAGGATTTTAATTTATGCATTCTTTAACTTCTTTATTTGAAGCCAAATCTGTCGCCGTTGTTGGTGCCTCTAACGACCCACATAAACTGGGTGGTCGTCCTATCGCTTATATGAAACGCTTGGGTTATGCGGGTCAACTTATTCCGGTAAACCCTAAATCTGACATTATCCAAGACTTGCCCGCAAAGCGTTCACTGGCTGATTTAGATTCTCCCGTTGATCTAGCCGTTATTGCAACACCTGGTGCCTTGGTTGAAAAAGTGATCAAAGAAGGCATTGAGAATGGAATCAAAAACTTCGTGGTTTTTGCTTCAGGTTATGCGGAAGTAGGCGCCGAAGGTAATGCCAAACAACAACAACTGCAAGAACTCTTTAAAAACACCGATGCACGCTTACTGGGGCCAAATTGCCTCGGTTTCATTAATACAGAAACCCAACTGATTGGTTCGTTCACCACCGCGATGGAAGAAAATCCTTTAAAAGCGGGTGGTTTTAGCTTCGCAGGGCACAGTGGTGCTTTAGGCGCTTATTGGTTAGATAAAACGATTCAAGCGGACATTGGCGTCAGCAAATGGATTTCTAGCGGTAACGAGACCAATGTACAGTTGGCGGAGATTGTTGAATACCTCGCCTACGATAAGCAAACCAAGGTCATTTCATTGTATATCGAAGAAATTAGAGATGCCGACAAGTTCGAACAAGCCTTATTAGTCGCGCAGCAGCAAGGCAAGCCGGTTATTGCATTAAAAGGCGGTAAAACAGCCGCTGGCGCACTCGCAACAAAAGCACATACCAATTCAAATGCACTCAACGGCGTGGACTATCAAGCTATTTTTGATAAAACAGGGGTGATTGAAGTCGACTCCTTAAGTGAAATGATTAACTACGCGAAGTTTTATATCCAAGGCAATACACTGCAGGGTAAAAAAATAGGTATCGTTTCAATCTCCGGCGGTGCCGGGGTGATGCTCACCGATCAGCTAGAAAATGCCGGTTTATCCGTTAGCAAATTTAGTCCAAAACTTGCCGATGAAATGCGCCCTCACCTATCCTCCTTTAGCACCTCACAGAATCCGGTTGATTTAACCGCGGCCTTGGTGGCAGAACCACAGATGTTAGCTAATGTCACCAACATGCTAGTGGACTCCAATGAGTTCGATGCGGTGGTTATTTTCATGGGACTGATGGGCAGTATTGCCGAAAGGCTAACTGAAGGTTTATTGCAGTTAGAAAAGAAACCCAGTTGCCCGGTACTACTTATCTGGATGGGTGGTCGCAAGGAGTTACTGAGCACTATTTCAGATAATGGAACGATGGTGTTTGAAGAAATCCCCGAGCTCGTTTCCTTATTATCAAAACTGAACTAAAAACGGCAAATTATCCCCACCCACCAGGTGAGTGGGGATAAGGCTTTATTTGAACACGGGGTATTCAGCCGGCCCTTCGCGTAAATCAATTTTTACGATTTTTCCTTTACCATCATCTGCACGACCTATAACAGGCATCGTTGGGCTAATATCCCCTTGCCCAGCAGCAAACTCCATCAACTTGGCAACACAATCAAACCTAGCCAAACGCGTGAGTTGAACATGCGTTACTGGCATTAACTTCACGTCCTTCTTATCGTATAAGGATAAAATATCAGACGGTTTGGCCCAACAAGATGAATCCGTTTCTTTCTCATCGTGCAGCAACTGCTGACCTTCAGGCGCAATCGACAGATAAAAACGCGTATCAAAACGAATTGGCGCAGCTTCTGGAGTAATCCAATGGTCGTAAAAAACTAAGCTGGCTAAATCTAGCTGGATTCCCGCTTCCAATAATAACTGTTCCAGTCCGATCTCGCCTTGATGTAGTTTTTCACGAAGCTGCGGATTAATAGTCGGCTCACCCATTGCCGCCGCCGTTAACAAACCGGCCTCTTCAAGGGTTTCTCTAATCGCCGCTATCTTATAAGCGCTATCAGATGATTCCTCTGCTACTTCATTAACGAGACACTTACCTGCCAACTCGCTGTCTAAAGGGTCTACCGAGCCCCCAGGAAACACATAAGCCCCAGCGGCAAAACGCGAACTCGTCACCCGCCTCAGCATACACACCTCGATACCTGTCGCACTATCTCTAACCATTATTAATGCCGCCGCATCTCTTAACATCCGATATCTCCTATTATTTATAATTACCCATAGAAATAATAGAACAAATGTTAGGCAGATTAAAGGTGCAAAGTTGTTGTATTACAAGATTTATTAAAACCCATTCAAATTAATTTTAATAAACCTTGTAAAAAAACAAATAACATTATAAGAAAAAGCTAGCTTTGCTAAGAATAAGCTCTATTATTTAAGTTAAGTCATGTTATATACGAGTCATATTAAATTTATAAGGACATAAATTGACACATAAACACACAATACTAGCCGTCGATGATGAAGAAATTAATCTCGAAGTGCTAAAGGAACTGCTCGAAGACCACTACAATGTTATGACTGCCGACGACGGCCAGGCTTGCTTAGATCTCCTCCAGCAAACAAGTCCCGATTTAATCCTGATGGATGTCAATATGCCGGTCATGGATGGCTTAGAAACCTGTAAAAGATTAAAAGAAGACTCTTCCACATCCTCTATCCCTGTCATCTTTGTCTCTGCGTTATCAACTCACCAAGAAAAAATGGCCGGGTATAAAGTGGGTGCCGAAGATTACCTCAGTAAACCCTTTGATGGCGAAGAGTTGTTTGCCAAGGTCGCTCTCACCTTGTCAGCACAAGCGACCATTGCCGAATATGAACAAAGCTCTGCCGACACGATGAGTATGGCAATGACCGCTTTATCGACCGCGGGTAATGTTGGCACCGCCCTGCAATTTTCTAATGCCAGCCTCGCTTGTAAAACAGCCGATGAATTGGCTGAGATGATACTCGAGTATTATTCCATTTATGGGCTCATCATCACGATTCGTTACGTGCAAGAAAACACCATTAAATTTTATTCTCATACCAGCGAAGTGAACGATTTAGAAAAGAAACTGATGAACCAAGCCAATGAACAAGGCCGTTTCATTGATTTTGGTAAACGCACACTGGTCAACTATGAACGCGTCTCCGTGTTAATTAAAAACATGCCGGTGGAAGATGAACAAAAATTTGGTGAAATGAAGGATAACCTCGGTTTTATTGGGGATGCCGCCGAAGCTCGTGCACAATCTCTCGAAGTAGAGAGGGCCCTCAATACCGTTGTTATCTCATCGAAAGAAATATTAAGTGAAATAAACCTCGAATATAAGGAGAACGCGGGGAAAAACGACTCAATCCTAGCTTTATTACACCGCGAAATGAGTGAAGCCTTTCAGTATTTAGAAATGCGTATCGAAGATGAAGATAGCTTGGTCAGTATTTTGGTCTCCGCTGAAAACAAGTCGAAATCTTTGTATAAGGATGGCTTAGATATTGAAGCCAAAATTTCTCGCCTCATGCGTGATATAGATGGAGTTATATAATAAATCTACTCCAATGAATAGAGGATTGACTGATGAAAAAACCCTACATTCTTGCTGTCGATGATGAGGAGTTAAACCTGCTTATCCTAGAGGAAATATTAGGCGACAAATACGAATTAAACTTCGTTAAAAATGGGCGCTGCTGCCTAGACTCCGTCAGCGAAAGACTACCTGATTTAATCCTAATGGACGTTAACATGCCCATCATGGATGGCCTGGAAGCCTGCTCCATCCTTAAAAACCAACCGAGTACCGCCCACTTACCCATTGTCATGTTATCTGCGCTAGCCAATGATGCCGAATCAAACGACGGGCTTAGCACAGGCGCCAGCGCTTACATCACCAAACCCTTCGATGAAAATAGTTTATTAGATACCATTCAACTCTATATTTTAACCCCTCGCTGAATTCACCTTACAGGACTTAATATGCCTAAGAGCATCGCCATAAAAACGAGCATTATTAGAAAAGTTCACCTGATAATATTTTTAAGTTTTATCAGCGCTTTCATGATCTCTAATTACCTAATGAGTCGTGATGTTTTCCCCTTAATAGCAAATCAATCCGATGAGTCTATGCTTAAAACAAGCAACAGAGTTCTCGAAAAGATCCAGCAAGAACTCAATATCGCAAAAACGCTAGCCATATCACTAGCAAGCATTGCGAACAGCCTGCCCCATGATAAAAAAACCCTGCATAATGTATTACCTAAGGTCATCAATGCACAAGGTATCATCCAAACTGTTGTAGGCGGTGGAATTTGGCCCGAACCGTTTAAAGCCGATCCTAAACTCGAAAAAAACAGCCTTTTCTGGGGTAAAAACAGCCAAGGTAAACTCACCTATTTCGATGATTACAATCAACCCTCAGCACCCGCCTACCATAATGAAAGTTGGTACATCCCGGTTAAGAACCTGAAGCCCAACCAAGTCCATTGGTCTGAATCTTATATTGACCCTTATACCCAGCAACACATGATCACCGTATCGGCACCTATTTTTATAGAGGATGAGTTCTATGGCGTCAGTACCATCGATTTGAATTTAGACAATATCATCCAGTTAATTACCGACAGTGCAGTGCAGCTTGACGGACTCGGTTTTCTCGTTGACAGTACAGGACTCTTTATTAGCCAGCCAAAAATGGCCTTAGACCAGCAACCGCTTGACAAGTCCCCCTTAGCATTGAATATTTTAACAACAAACAGTCTCAACTTCGTTGCTGATAAAAAACTCTCTTCAGGCAACCATACTGACAATGAAAGCATAAAATTTTTTGATGTAAACGCTGGAATCAACGAGGATGATACACGCGTCCTATTATTGAACATGCCAGAAACACAATGGACAGTTGGCTTTAGCAGGTCAAAGAGCAGTTTAGATAAACCTATTAATCACTTTCTCAGAAAAGCCGCCACTTACCAAGTTATTACCTTGATTATATTCCTGTTCATTATTTATTTTTGTATTAAAAAATTCCTTATCAAGCCCTTTATGAAGTTAGTTTTTCAACTTAAATATAGCAATAAGCTGCTGGAATACCCTCAAATGAATGATGAGTTTGGTAAATTTACCGAACTATTTAATCAGCGCTATCTAGAACTAGAAAAGTCAAAAAGACAACTCCGTGAAAGTAGCGAGAATTTACAACGTGCCTTAGATTCTGCACACGCTGGCACCCTGTTTTTTGATGCAGAAACCCATACTCTCGACTGGGATGAAAAGAGCAGCATGATTTTCGGCCTATCTCATGAGGAGCTTGGTAATAAATTCGATACATTAATAGAGATTGTTCACCCCGATGATTTAGATAAGGTAACAGTGGATTTTAAAGCTGCCGTCGATGACCCCACGGTGATCCATTATGAAATTGAGTATCGAGTCATCCTCGCCGATCAATCAATACGCTGGGTACAAGGTAGTGTGCAATTCATTCGTGAAGCCGATGGAGCAGCCATATCCTGCAGTGGCCTACACTTCGATTTAACGGAAAAAAAAGCATCAGAAGCGTCAGTACTAGCCAAAGATAATGCAGAAAATGCCAACCGTTTAAAGTCAGAGTTTCTCGCCAATATGTCACACGAACTCAGGACACCGATGCATGGAATATTAAGTTTCTCTGAATTTGGCATTAAAAAATCTGATTCAGCTGAACGAGAAAAACTTCTGCAATATTTCGTTTATATTAAAACCAGTGGCCAACGTTTACTCACCCTGTTAAATGACTTATTAGACCTATCAAAAGTTGAAGCTGGGAAATTAATATTAAATAAACAAAAAACCGACTTAAATACTATTATCGACACCTGCTGCCGCGAACAACAACAGCACCTAACTGATTCAAAACTGAGTATACAGCTTGATAAAAAGCAAGCTCGACTCAACGCAAACTTTGATGCAACACGTATCACCCAAGTGGTCTGTAACCTATTGTCAAACGCTATAAAATTTAGCTCCGCTAATACAGTCATTAGTATTAACAGCGATACGAATGACCTCGGCCAACTGATATTTAGTATAGACAACCATGGAACGCCTATTCCTGCTAATGAATTAGAAACTATTTTTGACCCCTTTATTCAAAGCAGCAAACCAAAATCGGATATCACCGGCACCGGCCTAGGGCTTGCTATTAGTCGTGAATTCATTGAAGCACACGATGGAAAACTATGGGCTGAGGCAAACAAAGGTAATGGTGCAACATTCAAGTTTTTCATACCTGGCAACGCTGAAGCGACAATATAAAGGCCAGCCCTCTGAAAACAACCCTATAACGGGGCTTGTCTACTCAAGCCCTTTAGTCCCGCCTCATGACTAGATAGACTTGAGTGAGCTTCAGCCCATAAAGCGGCGTTGAGTCTCTCACTTACAAATTACCGTGTCAGTTAAAACGAAACTAGGACATATTCAGAGGGGCTATTTCCTGCTCCAGCGCTTGCACCACACGATCGTATTCGTTTTCAATAGAGTGAACCAGCGTTGTTAGCTTATCAGCATCAAGCCGACCCGCCATCGCATATTGCTCTAAGCCGAGACATAACGATGCTAAGTGCAATGCCGCCAGTTTCTCACTCGATAACTTCAAATCACGCGCAGGCTTCACCAGCTTTTCAGGATCCGCTGAGACGTCAACTTGTTTGATCGCATCAATTAACGAACTCGAATCCTCTTGGTAAGCAGCGACCAAGCGCAGCAGTTTTTTTGCACGATCACCTTGATACAACTCAGCCAGCTGGGAAAACACCTGTGGATCGAGCGCGGCAGCAGGTGCCTCTTTTTGTACACTGGCACTACTTGAACCTTCTATTTGTTTGGCAGCCGGATCATTAAGTACCAGCGCCTCTGCTAACGCCGCTTTATTAAAGGGTTTACTCAAATAACCATCCATCCCCTCGGCTAAAAAGCGAGCCCGATCACCGCTCATTGCGTTGGCCGTTAAGGCTATAATCGGTGTACGATACCCCTCAAGCTGCTGCAAATGCCTAATTTTATGCGTCGCTTCAATACCGTCCATCTGCGGCATATGGATATCCATAAAAATGACGTCATACCGGCGATTTTGTACCATCGAAACAGCCTCTAGGCCATTATTTGCGATATCCACTTGGTTACCCAATTGCTCGAGCATATCCTTCGCAACATCTTGGTTAACGAGGTTGTCCTCAGCCAGTAAAATAACTTTAAAGGTATTTTCGCTCTGTTTTTTGTTTGTCGTTAAAGCTAGCTGCTCATCCCTGCTAGCCTCACGCATCAGCAAGCCCAACAAACAAACTTGTAGCTTATTTATATCAAACGGTTTTTGTAGCGTGCCAAACAAGTCACTAGTCGCCAAACTGCCTTGGTTTATTTCAAGCTCGCTGGCTAACAGAGCAAGCGCTGTGTTGTTAAAAACCCGTTCGGCTTTTATGACCTTAGCTATTTCAATACCCCGTGTACTGGGCATCATGATATCAATAAGAACCACATCAAAAGGGTCACCCTCAGTAACGGCTTGATGCAACTCCTGTAACGCAACAACGCCATTATCAACCTCAGAATGTCGAATACCTAGGCTGCTCAGCTGTTCACAAACCAGCTCTCTTTCAGTATATTTATCATCGACGACCAGTATACGAAGCGCCTCTAATTTAACCAGACCCTGCTTTCTAAGCTCTTCGGCAAGGGCTTCCTTTTGTTTAGCAAACGTTAATTGAAAATAAAAAGTAGAACCTTCATTGGACTGGCTTTCTACCCGTAATTCGCCCCCCATCATCCCAATTAAGTGATTAGAAATGGCCAACCCCAGCCCTGTTCCGCCAAAGCGACGGGTCATCGTTTCATCCGCCTGAGTAAACGCCTCAAAAATACTACCGAGTTTAGCTTTCTCTATGCCGATACCCGTATCTCTAACGGCCAACTTCAAACTCACTGTATCGTCGCCCTCTTCGACTATCGACACGACGAGTTCCACTTCGCCTTGTTGGGTAAATTTTAAAGCATTACCCAATAAGTTAACCAATACCTGACGTAAACGTACCGAGTCACCCAGTAAAAGGTTGGGTATATCCCAAGCCGTATTATTCGTTAACGTCAGACTTTTCCCTGCAGCTGTTTCGGCAAATAGCTCCATCGTTTCATCGAGCACTTCCGACAAATCAAACTCGGTGATTTCCAGCTCGAACTTACCGGATTCAATCTTTGAAAAATCAAGGATATCGTTAATAATACTCAATAACGAGGTCGCAGAGTTCCTGACAACTTTGACATAACGCGCCTGCGTTGCGTTGAGTTGAGTATTCGCTAATAATTCACTCATGCCAAAAATTCCATTCATCGGCGTACGAATTTCATGGCTCATATTCGCCAAAAATTGTGATTTTGACTTATTGGCTTCTTCGGCAAATGTTTTAGCATCCTCTAACGCCGCGTCACGCAATTGAATTTGCTCAATCATCTGATTAAAAGCCTTCGATAACTTCCCAAGCTCATCCTCGCCGCCTGGGTCCACTCTTAAAGAATAATCATTATTATCGGAGACCTTGCGTATCCCTTTATGCAGTTCATCAATCGGTTCCGTAATAATCTTTTGCAAGCGACTGGCCAATATAAACGCCATGACAAACGCCATCACCATCATCCCGCAAATGAAAAATATATCGTCTAAAAC
>Ga0209081_1001095_pt1 | contig 16195 bp, 9 predicted proteins | sample GOMGulsemesocosm_4_FD_184636 | JGI IMG/M metagenome (GOLD analysis project Ga0209081, IMG submission 184636) | Methane-oxidizing microbial communities from mesocosms in the Gulf of Mexico - GOM15B Gulf of Mexico (SPAdes) (version 2) | ecosystem: Environmental > Aquatic > Marine > Cold seeps... | reverse complement strand
GTGCCGCACCATCACAACCGCCCACTACGAAGAAGTGACGAATATCACCACCTTTAACGGCATCAATCACTTTATCTGCTACACCCAATACCGCTTGATGACCAAAACCAACTGTAACTGATCTTTCTTCTTCATCTTCTGCGAATCCAGGCGCTGCTTGAGCTGCTTCAATAACGGCTGAGAAATCATAGTTTTCTATATGAGGAAGACCCGGCCAGCCCACAGGGCCCGCTGTAAAGATACGATCTTTATAAGACTCTTGAGGCTCGATCAAACAGTTTGATGTCATTATAATTGCACCAGGGAAAGCTGCAAATTCTTCATGTTGGTTTTGCCACGCTGTTCCATAGTTACCCACCAAATGAGAATAGGCTTTTAATTTAGGATATGCATGCGCAGGTAGCATTTCACCATGTGTATAGATGTTAATGCCTGTCCCTTTGGTTTGCTCTAGTAACTCATACAAGTCTTTCATATCATGACCACTTACTAGAATCGCTTTACCTTTAACATGGCTTATGCGCGCCTGACCTGGTTCTTGAATACCAAAGTTGCCTGTATTCGCTCCATCAAGAACTTCCATTACTTTTAAGTTAATGGTGCCAACTTCTAGGTTACCCGCTAATAGCTCAGACGCATCCATTGGATCATTTGCTAAAAAGTCTAAGGTTTTTTCAAGGCCAGCATAAATTTCTTCGTCTTCACCACCTAAAACATAAGCATGATAAGCATAAGCAGCCACACCTTTTAAACCGTAAAGCATCATTGCCCTAAGGCCAACAATATCTTCGCCCGCGGTATCTAAATCTTTATCAATTGCGGCTGATTTTGCTTGTACTAGTAGAGCGTCTTGGGTTTTCGCTGCCTTCCATATAGCTGGGCCTTGTAAGGCCTCTACTTCAACCCCTTTTTCTTTTGCCGCATTTTCGTAAAGCGCCTTAACGCGATCACGATGTTCCATGGCTTCTTGGATCAATGTCACAAAACGTTCTGCTGAAAAATTCACATTGGTTAACGTCGTAAACAAACCATAAAGCATAAATGAATCTGCTTTATTATCGGTTACACCTAGATCACGTGCACGTTTTGCATACTGCGCAATACCTTTAACGCCATGCACTAATAAATCCTGCAAATCTGATGTGTTCGCGTCTTTCCCGCAAATACCTACATCACCAACGCCACAGCCATCACCGTTTCTTTTTGAACGGGTTGTTTGCTCACATTGAAAACAAAACATAAATCTCTCCTGAATAAATTTAAAAAGGATGGCTAATATATTAGGGCTGGCTTATCCTGTCATTGATCTATATCAAGCCATAATAATAATGAACAATCTCAGGCAAAACACCCTCTTTTCTGGTTTAACCGACAAACAGTTTTCTGTTGTTACGGCTACTGCTAAGACCCTTCATTTAGAAGAGAGCCAAGTTCTTTTCCATCAACAAAAGACGGCTGAATATTTTTACTTCTTGGAAATGGGAGATATTAAGTTATATCGCTTATCACCTGATGGTGCTGAAAAAGTCATTGAGTTAATCAGGTCTGGCCAAACATTTGCTGAGGCGGTGATGTTCATGCATGGCAAAAATTACCCTGTCAATGCACAAGCCCTTAGCGAGTGTCAGCTCATTCGTATTGAAATGAAAGCGTTCATGATGGTGCTTGAAAACTCATCAGAAACCAGCATGAAAATTTTAGGCCATATGAGTCAAAAACTTCATGGCTTAGTTCAAGAAATTGAGCAACTCACTGTTCAAAATGCAAAAATGCGTGTTATTCAATATTTATTAAGAGATGTGCCAAAAGATGCTGGCACACCTTATCAAGTCGATTGGGAAATGCCAAAAACAGTGTTAGCGTCAAGAGTCTCTGTTCGGCCAGAAACCTTTTCTAGGATTTTGCAGCAACTTAGTCAAGAAAAGCTGATTAGTGTTAATAATAAAACGGTACAGCTTTTAAATATAACTAAGCTAAGAAATTATTGAGTTTAATCATAAGTATAGTATCGCAAAGGTTTGCAGCTAGCGCGACCCTACAACAACTTTTCAGCAATACCATGCACCGCTCACTATAAAAGTGTGACACTTAACTTATGCTTGATAGCAAAGCCAATTATGTGCGTCTTCGACAAGGGCGTGGTTAAGTTAAGCACCGTAATTTACTTAACCTAGCAACACGAACAATCAGGCATAAAAAAACCACCTTTAAGCAACAAGTCGCTTAAAGGTGGTTTTATAGCTTAACCAAGGGAATCAACTAGAACTGATAGTTAACCCCAGCATAAATTGAACGTCCCATTCCTGGAACAGAAAGCCCCCAATCAACACCCGTTCCTGACATGGTTTTTCCTTGTCCAAAATAAACGCCACCTAAAGGATCGTTATAGAACTTGTCGAAAAGGTTCTCAACACCAACATTAACGCTAACCTTTTTCCATTTATAACTGCTACGTAAATTCATAATGCCATACGATGATGTTTTTACTTCATTTCTAGTATCTGACACATTAGTTTTATCATCAACCAACTCAACTTCAACCGTATTCGTCCAATTATCCAAACTTTGAACCACTGCCAACTTTACATTAAGTGGCATCATGTTATACAAGTTATCGCCCGTAGATTTATTTTTACCTCGGACATAATTCAAGATCCCTGTTGCAGTAAAGCGACCATAGTCGCTGCTGTCTACAAGCGGTAAATAACCCGAAACATCAACACCGTATAGTCGAGCAGATTGGTTAACAAACTGAAGGTAAACAAACTTATCGGTTCCTGTTAGATTCGCTGACTTACAAGATGAATACCCAACTCCGCCACCACAACGTGCCGCATCAATATAGTCATCAGCATAAGTATAGTAAGGCGTTACTTGGAGGCCCCACTTTTTCTGTGTTGAATCATGCCAATCAAATGTAGCACTTGCTGTGTGTGCAATTTCTTGATTTAACTCTAAATTCCCCACATAACCATTACCATCACCTGCCATATTGATCATACGCATAGCCATACCACCCGTTGACCAAGTGTAGCGCTCATATAGGTTAGCTGAGCGAGTCTTTCTGCCGTAGCCAAACTCAATTGTGTATGTGTCACTCGGTGTATAGCGCGCTAATAGCGTTAAATCTATATTATTATCGGTAACGCTTCGGTCTGCTGCATTAAAGGTCGCTGCCTCTGCGTCATACATGCCGTTATAACCTTGCACTTCTCCAGCGTCCATATCTACCCGCTCACCACGGATACCCATTTGAGTCGTCCACATTGAACTCCACTGCGCATCCCATTCTGCAAAGACCGCTATTCTATCGCGCTCACCGTTATAGATATTTAAGAATGTGTTTGGTGCCATCCCTTTACCTGAAGCGTCCCACCAATCATCTAAGCGATATTCTTGCAGCTCAACCCCAACTCTAAGCACATCTTGCTCAGAAAGTGGTATTTCGGCTTTAATTGTTGCGCCTGTATTCTTGCCTTCTGTATCCATCGGCATACCGGCCGCACAACCTTCTGGCGGAGAAGGAAGGTTCGTAGGTGTACAAGCGATCCCATCGGTTGCTGGTGCCGTACTGTTCGGGCCATACCAAAACAATTTATCATCACCAAACTGCATAGCGTGGCGTGTTTTTTCTCTATAGACACGTGCTTCAACAGTGCCCCAGTCGTACTCACCTTCGTAACTTAAATTAAGCTGCTTGCTGTCATTGCCAGTCATATCCATACGCTGATTAGTCCAGCCTTGATAAGGAATATCTTGCTCGCCATAGGTTAGTTCAACAAGGTGATCATCATTTCGCCATGCTAATGAAACAGATTCGTTGGTTGATTTATACATAGATGATCCAACTTCATCAGAACTCAACCAGCCACGACCTGCCGCCGCTAATCCTGCTGCTTTAAAACTACCACCAGCATCATAGTTATCGGATTCTACAGTTGAGCCTTGGTAACTTAAACTTAAGCTATCACTCGCTATGGTTGTAGAAATGTTTCCACCTTGCACATTGCCGTTGCTGCGATAAAATGCTCCAAGCTCACCTGTTGTTAGGAGCCCTTCATTACTTTTAGCAAACTGCGCCGCCGCTGAGTTGACAATAATTGCACCACCGATACTGTCACCACCAAAGCTAACCGGAGAAATGCCTGCGAATACTTTGGCACTGCCTACATTACTTGGATCGATATATGAAAGAGCAGGATTCATATGATTACCACAAGCAGAAATCAGATCCATACCATCCACTTTAATCCGCAGACGATCATCCGCTAAACCATGAATGACAGGAAGACCTGAAACACCACCAGCCCCTTGTATATTAAGCCCTGGAATATTGCCTAAAAGACTGGCTGTATCGCTCGTCGTAGGCACTAAGGTTTTTAGCTCTTCTTGGCTAACACGACTTGAATTGAGCGTTTGACTGTTTACCAGTGGCGATGAAACAACATTAAGCGTTGGTAGCTCGATGTTTTCAGCATTTGCTGACACTGCAACAATAGCAGCGGATAATAAACTTAATTTGGCGTATTTCATGAATCCTTTAATTATTTTTACAATAACAAGGAATTTTACACCTAACCTGTCAACCACCACTGCGACAAATTGTCGCAGTGGTGTTACAAGGAACTAAAAAGAGATTCGGCGAAATCAGCCAAATTTTTATCTTCAAAAAGGCGAGCAAGCTATTAGAAACTTGCTAGTACAATTTCAATTTTGTTCTGACTGCTACAAAATCTTATCGTTTAAAGAGCCTCTTTCACCCTCTTAATTTAGATGAATTTTTTACGTGTTAGTTACTTCTTCCGAGCAGCAATACGCATCCGTAAAGCATTTAGTTTAATAAAGCCTTCTGCATCTTTTTGATTATAAGCACCACCATCATCTTCAAAAGTAGCAATGTTTTCATCAAACAAACTATCAGTTGCAGATTCACGGCCAACAACTATCACATTGCCTTTATATAACTTAAGGCGAACACGGCCATTAACCGTCACTTGCGATGCATCAATCATGGTTTGTAGCATTTCACGCTCAGGACTCCACCAGTAGCCATTGTAAATCAGGCTGGCATAGCGAGGCATTAGTTCGTCCTTTAGATGTGTTACTTCACGATCCAACGTAATAGATTCAATCGCTCTATGTGCTTTTAACATGATGGTGCCGCCAGGTGTTTCATAGCAACCACGTGCTTTCATACCAACATAACGATTCTCTACAATATCAGTTCGACCAATACCATTAGCGCCACCAACTCTATTAAGCTCTGCCAACACGGTTGCTGGTGTCATCGCTAGACCATCAATAGCGGTGATATCGCCATTTTTAAAATCCAACTCGATATAAGTTGGTGTTTCTGGTGCATTCTCAGGTGATACTGACCAACGCCACATATCATCTTCTGGCTCGTTCCAAGGATCTTCTAAAATATCCCCTTCGTATGAAATGTGCAGTAAATTCGCATCCATTGAGTAAGGTGATTTTGTACCACGCTTCATATCAACTTCAATACCCGCGTCTTCTGCATAAGCCATTAAGGTATCACGTGAGGTTAAATCCCATTCACGCCAAGGTGCTATAATTTTTACATCAGGTTTTAGCGCATAAGCACCCAATTCAAAACGTACTTGGTCATTCCCTTTACCGGTAGCCCCGTGTGAGATGGCATCTGCGCCAGTTTCATTAGCAATTTCAATCAAACGCTTTGAAATAAGTGGGCGCGCAATTGAGGTACCTAGTAAATACTCACCTTCATAGATGGTATTAGCACGGAACATTGGGAAAACAAAATCTCGAACAAACTCTTCTTTTAAGTCATCGATGTAAATTTCTTTAATACCATAAGCTTCAGCTTTTGCACGAGCTGGTTCAACCTCTTCACCTTGACCAAGATCTGCTGTAAACGTAACAACTTCGCAATCGTAAACATCTTCCAACCATTTAAGGATTACCGAGGTATCTAAACCGCCTGAATAGGCAAGAACAACTTTATTAACTGTTTTTTTTGACATACTGTATGACTCACATGAATATTATTACGAAAACTCTATAGGCGCTAAAAAAGCAACTCATACCTCTAGGGGTACGAAGTAGCTAAATTATACCTGATTGAAGTAGTGTTTTCGCTAACCCTTGATGGAAATTTCTACTCGCCTGTTTAATTGACGCCCACCAGGGTACCGGTTTGTTGTAGCTGGCCGACTTTCACCATAAGCCTTGGTTATGATACGAGACTTATCCATCCCTTTTGACACAAGGTATTTCTTTATCTCATTAACTCGTTTTTTAGACACTATTAGGTTCGTTTGACGTGGGCCTTCGCTGTCGGTATGGCCTTTTAGTACCAGCTTGGCACGTGGGTGCTGGCTTTTTAAATAGCTCAACATGAAATCCATTTTTTCATGGTCTCTATCATTCAATTTAATAGAGCCTTCTCGGAAAAATATTTGCTGGAAGGGCTCTGAACCCGCTATCTTCAAGCGTACGCTCTTTGCTGGCGTATCAAGCTCTTCAGGATCACTTAAAATAACTATCTTGTCTTCTGCAACACCTGACTCAATAAGGAAATCCTTAATTTTATCCTCACGAAAGCCGAGCATCGCCCTGCCCTTTTTGACAGAAAAATTATCTGTTCCACTGATAATTTCGATGCGCTGCCCTTCACCTGCCGCTTGCACGTATTCACTCGCCTTATTTAAAAACCGTCTGTTTTTATGATTAATATGTGATGTACCAGCTGCAAAAAGAGACATTTTTTGGTTAACATCATTACGACTAAACTGCAGTAAATCTTGTCGACAAGATTCAAACTCATCCTTTGCTTGTAAAAAATTAACCGATGAAACAGCTACTTCTACTTTTTGGCGCCCTAAGCTGCCCTTGTAATCAAATTGTGTAAAACGGCCGCTGGATAGCTCTTGCAACATTCGTTCAGCCATATCGCCTTTTATAACAGTTTTTTTCACCGAACCTTTTGCCGTTCCTAGTTTTACTGGCGTTTTATTATGCATCCACACCGGCGCTACCGATGTTAGTACCGCATTGCTAAGTGGTGGGACATACCCTTTCGCCTCCAAGATAAAATCAACACGTTCACCCGAACGCTGCTCAAAGGTAGCCGTACCATATTGAGGGATATTATGATCTAACTGACATGAAACTCGATCACCTGAGAAATGCCATTGTGAGTCAGTCATAGGCGCAAGATAGGTTTGCGCAAAAGCTGTCGGCATCAATAAGAAGAGCGCAAAAGAGAGTAGATTTTTACTTATCATGCCTAAACTATCGGCAAGAACCCACAAAGCTTTACTAGATTATTAGTTTTTATTTGGTATTTAGAATAAATGAGTCAATGTACTCTAAAAACACCTTAGGGCTTTCAACATGTGGCCAATGTCCAACTTTTCGGATCATCTTAATAGTCGCATTAGGGAAATACCTTAAAGCCTCTTTTTGTGAGGCATCAGACAAATAGGTTGAAGCAGCACCACCTATAAATAGACTATCACCAAGATAAGTGCCTGAAATCTCTTCAAATCCAATAATCTGATTCAAATTCTTTTCAATACTATCAATATCTATACGCCATTGATAACCGCCACCCTTTACCGGCGCCAAGTTTTGCAATAAAAACTGTCGCAGGCTCGACGCTTCAATATAGTCGGCAAGAACTGTATCTGCCTGCTGGCGTGATTTTAATACTGCCAAAGGAACCGCTTTAAGAGCCGTTAGAATATCTTCAAAACCATGTTGATAGCTAATTGGGGCAATATCTACAATGATTAGCTTATCAATTAACTCCGGCTGAGTAAGCGCTAGTGTCATCGCCACCTTACCGCCCATACTATGTCCTAAAATATGCGCCTTCGCCAACCCCTGCTGATGCATAAATTGAGCGACATCAGCAGCCATATCACTGTAACTCATCTGATCTGAGTGCGGCGAGTTGCCGTGATTTCTTAAATCCAAGGTAGTTACGCTAAACCGATCTGCTAATTTCTTTGCAATGCCTTGCCAATTTCGTGCACTGCCAAATAGGCCGTGCATAATAATCAGCGGCTCACCTTCACCAACAAAGGCTTGAAAATTAAGTTTCACGGTATTTATTCAACAAGCCCTATTTTTTCTTTTTAATATATAAATCAGTAATACTGCCAGCTTGCATTTCTGCCGCAAATGCAAGCGTTTCTGATAGCGTTGGATGCGGATGAACGGTTAAACATAAGTCTTCCACATCAGCGCCCATTTCCAATGCTAATACGGCTTCGGCAATCAATTCACCTGCATTGGTACCAACAATACCTGCACCTAAAATACGCTGCGTTTCAGGATCCCAAAGTACTTTGGTCAAACCTTCATCACGGCCTATACTCAATGATCGGCCACTTGCTGCCCATGGGAAAACAGATTTCTCATATTTAACCCCTTCGGCTTTAGCGGTATTTTCAGTCAAGCCCATCCATGAAACTTCTGGATCAGTATAAGCAACGGATGGAATCGTCATCGGATCAAAGGCTGCTTTTTCACCAGCAATAACTTCTGCCGCTACTTTGCCTTCATGTACCGCTTTATGCGCCAGCATTGGGTTTCCAACCACATCACCAATCGCAAAAATATGCGACACATTGGTACGCATTTGTTTGTCTACGCTGATAAAGCCACGTTCATCAACGATTAAACCTGCATTCTCAGCGCCTATTAGTGCACCGTTTGGTCTACGCCCTACGGCTAACAACACACGGTCGTATACAGCAGAGTCTGGTGCTGCATCACCTTCAAAACTAACTTTAAGTCCTTTTTCAGTGGACTCAATTTTAGTAACTTTTGATTTTAGGTATATGTCTTCCAGCTGCTGGCTTAATCGTTTTTGTAGAGGCTTGACTAAGTCCTTATCGCAGCCTGGTATTAACTGATCCATCAGCTCTACTACGCTAATTTTTGAACCTAAGGCATGATAAACCGTTGCCATTTCTAAACCAATAATCCCACCACCAATGACCAGCATTTTCTCTGGTACATCTTCGAGTGCTAAGGCACCTGTAGAATCCATCAAACGAGAATCATCGTAAGGGAAACCGGGTATTTTTACCGGTTGAGAACCTGCCGCAATAATTGCGTTATCAAAGGAAAGGCTTTGCGTTTCACCATTGCTATCAATACTGATTGTCTTATCTGAAGTGAAACTTGCCTCACCACTTATCACGCGCACATTACGCTGTTTCGCCAAACCAGCCAAACCACCTGTTAAACGGGTGATAGTATTTTCTTTATTTGCGCGAATAAGATCTATATCTAGTTTAGGTGGAGCAAAACTAACGCCATGCTCGGCCATTTCTGCTGCTTCATGAATCACTTGAGCTTGGTGCAATAGTGCCTTTGATGGAATGCAGCCTACATTCAAACAAACGCCACCTAATGAGCTGTGACGCTCCACCAACACGACTTGCTTACCTAAATCGGCGGCACGAAACGCCGCGGTATAACCGCCAGGGCCTGCACCTAATACCAAAACTTCTGCATGATCGTCTGTTGCTTGTGGAGCAGCTTTAGCAACAGGCGCAATAGCCGGTTGCGTATCTATCTTCTCAACTGCCGTTTTTGCCACGCCAGATGCTTCAAGCCTGATGATTAAATCACCTTCGGCAACTTTATCGCCTACCTTAACGAGAATTTCCTTAATTACGCCAGCCGCAGAGCTTGGTATGTCTATCGAAGCTTTATCACTTTCCAAGGTTAGCAAGCAATCTTCATGGTTAACAGTATCACCCACTGCAACAGGGATTTCAATAACATCCACGCCATCAAAATCGCCAATATCAGGTACTTTAATATCTATTAATGTTGTCATATTAAACTCCTATAACAACACGCGACGAATATCATTCAAGTAACCCGTTAAGGCCACCATAAAGGCTGCAGCATCAGCACCATCAATGACTCGATGATCGTAGCTTATATCCAATGGCAACATTAGGCGTGGCTTGAATTCTGAACCATTCCAAACAGGCTGCATTTGAGCACGTGTTGCACCTAAAATTGCAACTTCTGGCGCATTCACAATCGGTGTAAAGGCTGTACCACCAATACCACCAAGGCTTGAAATGGTCATACAACCACCTTGCATTTCCTTTGGTGATAACTTGCCATCACGGGCTTTTTTACTAATTTCACCCATTTGCTCAGCTAAATCAAAGATATTGGTTTTATCTACATCTTTAAATACCGGCACAACTAGGCCATTCGGTGTCGCCACTGCGATGCCAAGATTATAATATTTTTTATAAATTAAACTTTGCCCGTCAGCAGACAATGAAGCATTAAACTGTGGGAATTGTTTTAACGTTGCCACCAATGCTTTCATAATAAAGGCTAAAAACGTGACCTTTACGCCACGTTTCTCGGCCTCTGCTTTCAACGATTTACGGAAAGCTTCCATCTCGGTGATATCGGCAGAATCATGATGAGTTACCATCGGCACATTTAGCCAAGCTCGGCTAAGGTTGACACCCGTTAAACGCTTAATTTTACTTAACGGTTTTTCTTCAATTTCACCAAACTTGCTAAAATCAACCACTGGAATTGGCGGAATCCCTGAGCCTGTTACAGGAGCAGCATTACTTGTTAACGCCTGTTTTACAAACTTAGTAATATCATCTTTTAATAAACGCCCTTTAGGCCCAGAAGCTGTGGTTACTTTTGCTAGATCAACGCCTAATTCACGTGCAAACTTTCTAACCGTTGGACTAGCGTGAATATGCTTTGCTGGCCGCGAACCAATGGCAACAGCTGGTTCCGATTTAGCTGCCACGACTGCTGGTGCAGGCTTTATTGGTTGCTCCGCGATTACCGCCGCTGGCTTATCGTCTTGTGGACTAGCCGAACTTGCCGCTAACACAACAATTAAACCACCTTGAGCCACTTGCTCACCCACTGCTACTTTTATCTCTTGCACCACACCGGCTGCCGGAGATGGGATCTCCATGCTCGCTTTATCACTTTCTAAGGTAATGAGTGTTTGCTCTTCTGTTACCGAATCACCGACAGCAACATTGACTTCAATCACATCAACTGTATCGAAGTCTCCGATATCTGGAACCGTTACATTAACTACTTCTGTTGCCGTTACAGATTCTTGAACAACCGGCTTTGCTTCCTCTTGAGGAACAACTGCAGCTACTTGTTCAGAACCTTGCTCTTTTAACCTAAACACTAAAGCCCCTTCTGAAACTGAGTCACCGAGGTTAACCAGTATTTCCTCAACTACACCACTAGCTGATGATGGAATTTCCATACTTGCTTTATCACTTTCAAGTGTTAGTAATGGTTGCTCAAGCTCAACACTATCGCCAACAGACACCAAAATCTCAATTACCTCAACGGTATCAACATCGCCAATATCTGGAACGGTTACATCTATCAAACTACTCATTTAAATCTCCTCTAATACCGGTTTGCTACGTTTGCTTATACTAACCAAGGCGCTGGTTTTTCCGCATCTAACTTATATTTCTCTACTGCCTGCTGGGCAACTGAACTATCAATTTCACCTGTATCGGCAAGAGCATTTAACGCTGCAACAGTCACATAGTAGCGATCAACCTCAAAGAACTTTCGTAAATTCTCACGGGTATCTGAGCGGCCGTAACCATCAGTACCCAGCACAGTGTAGTGTTGGCGAATAAAAGGACGAATTTGTTCAGCCATCATTCGAATGTAGTCTGTTGATGCAATCACTGGGCCTTTTTTACCTTCTAAGCATTTAGCCACATGAGACACTTTCTTTTCCTGCTGCGGGTGTAAGCGGCTTTCTCTTTCACAAGCCTGTCCATCACGTGCTAATTCATTAAAACTTGGACAGCTCCATATATCTGACTCTACACCCCATTCTTCAGAAAGCATTTTGGCAGCGGCCGTTACTTCGTTGAAGATCGTGCCTGAACCCAACAATTGAACCCGTGGTTTTTTATTTTTTCTCGCTGAGGAGAATAAGTACATACCTTTGATAATGTCAGCTTCTACACCTTTTGGCATAGCAGGGTGCTCATAGTTTTCATTCATCACGGTGATGTAATAAAATACATCTTCTTGCTCGGCAAACATTCTACGCATGCCATCGTGAACAATAACCGCTAGCTCGTAGCCAAAGGTTGGATCATACGAAATACAGTTAGGTATACTAGCCGCCCAAACAAGGCTATGACCATCTTCATGCTGTAAACCTTCGCCATTTAACGTGGTACGCCCGGCTGTTCCACCTAATAAGAAACCTCTGGCACGTTGATCACCCGCCGCCCAAATTAAATCGCCAATGCGTTGAAAGCCAAACATTGAATAGAAGATATAAAATGGAATTAGTGGCACATTATGGGTGGAATAAGATGTACCTGCAGCAATCCAGTCACACATACCACCGGCTTCGTTGATGCCTTCTTGTAATACTTGACCGTGCTTATCTTCTTTGTAGAACATTAGCTGATCTGAATCTTGCGGCGTATAAAGCTGCCCAACTTGTGACCAAATACCTAATTGGCGGAACATCCCTTCCATACCAAAAGTACGTGATTCATCCGGCACAATCGGCACAATACGTTTACCAATTTCTTTATCTTTAACTAAGATGTTTAGAATACGAACAAACGCCATCGTGGTAGAGATTTCACGGCCTTTGCTAGAACCTTTTAATACAGCATCAAATGCTGATAAATCAGGTATTTTCAGATCATCTGATTTTGCACGTCGAGCAGGTAAGTAACCACCCAAGTCGGCACGCTTCTTCTTCATGTATTCTAACTCTTTCGAGCCTTCGTCAAACGTTAAGTAAGGAAGCTCGTCAATTTCTTTATCCGTTACCGGTATGTCAAAACGATCTTTAAACCTAATTAACGACTCACGGCTCATTTTCTTTTGCTGGTGAGTGGTATTTTGTGCTTCACCCGATTGACCCATACCATAACCTTTAATGGTTTTAGCAAGAATAACGGTTGGCTTACCATTAGGCTCTGATGCTTTGGCATAGGCTGCATAAACTTTTGATGGATCGTGCCCACCACGGTTTAAACGCCAAATATCTTCATCAGAATAATCAGCAACCATTTCCTGTAGCTCAGGCGTATTAAAGAACGTTTCACGAACATAAGCACCGTCTTTTGATTTCATGGTTTGGTAATCACCATCCACACAACTCATCATTCTTCTGCGCAAGTGGCCTTCGGTATCTCGTGCCAATAAGGAATCCCAATGTCGGCCCCATATAACCTTGATCACATTCCAACCTGCACCACGGAATTCAGATTCTAATTCCTGAATAATTTTGGCATTACCACGAACAGGCCCATCAAGACGTTGTAAGTTACAGTTCACTACAAATACTAAGTTGTCTAACTTTTCACGGCCAGCCATACCAATAGCACCTAAGGATTCTGGCTCATCTGTTTCGCCATCACCAAGGAAAGCCCAAACTTTACGACCTTCTGTTTTAGCAAAACCACGACCTTCAATGTAGCGCATAAAACGTGCTTGATAGATCGCCATAATTGGCCCAAGCCCCATTGATACAGTTGGGAACTGCCAAAAATCAGGCATTAACCATGGGTGCGGATAAGACGATAAACCTTTACCACCTGCCTCTTGCCTGAAGCCATCCATATCTTCAGCTGTTAAACGGCCTAATAAAAAGGCTCGAGAATAAATACCAGTCGCAGAATGCCCTTGAGTGAAAATCAAATCCCCACCATGACTGTCTGATGGTGCGTGCCAAAAGTGGTTAAAACCAACATCATATAAGGTGGCTGCCGATGCGAAACTGGCAATATGCCCACCCACATTAGTGTTTTTATTGGCTCTTAACACCATGATCATGGCATTCCAGCGCACATAAGAACGAATTTTATGTTCTAACGCTTTATCGCCAGGAAGCTTTGATTGCTGCGGCACAGAAATTGTATTGATATAATCAGTTTCGGCACTAAAAGGGATTTCTGCACCTAATAGTCTCGCTTTATTAATTAACTGTTCAAGTATGTAATGAGCTCGCTCGCTTCCCTCATTCTCAAGTACTGCCTCAATAGCATCAAGCCATTCTTGCGTTTCTACTGGGTCCTCATCAACCCCACTGACTAGTGCAACATAATTATCTTTAATACTCATTTTTCACCTGTTATTACGTAAATCACCCGCTAGTGATTGTTTTATATGACCCATTCAAATATTTTCTATATTTGACTATACTCAACTTAAGTGGCATAACTTTAATTATTAGAGCCCCTAAAAAAACCAAAATCTATTGGCAATTAAAGTCAGCAAATATTAGGTACACTATATTCTAATAACCTTAAGGTTTGTAGCCCCAGTCCTAACAATAAGCATTAATTTAACCAACTTATGAATCAAAAAACTTTTCTCCCGCTAATCTTTATTGCTTTAATTTCAACCGGCCTTAACTCAGCTTATGCAAAAACCCTTTACCGCTTAATTGACGAAAAAGGCAATGTTTCATACTCAGATAAAATCCCCCCCAAGGACTCACAACGCGAACATGCCGCGCTTAATGAAAAAGGTCGTACAATTTCAATTCGTGAGGCAGCTAAGACACCTGAGCAAATCCTACAACTTCAAAAAATAAGATCCCTACAAAAGACTAAACAGGTCTTATTGGAAAAACAATTATTAAAAGATACTGTATTACATCGCACTTACCAATCAGAAGAAAACATTGATAACACGCTCAATGGAAAACTGGGCATGTTAAATACACAGATTTTTCAAACTGAAAAACAAACCGATACATTATTAAAGCAACTACTGCTGTATCAGAAAAATGCGGCTGCCTTTGAAAGGCGCGGCCAACCCATCTCTAAAAAGTCCCTTAAGAACCTCAACGCTGCAAAAAGCCAATATGATAATAACCAAAGCAGAATCAACCGACTAAAAAATAAAAAAAGCCTCTTAACGGCATCCTTTCAAAAAGATAAAAAACGTTTTCTTCAGCTGCAAAAAAACACTCACTCAGGCTTAACCATTAATGAAGAGGGTTCCCCTAGCCTAGCTCTTGGTGAACTCACCTGCAAAAAAAGTGATTGCAAGCCACTTTGGCAGCAAGCAAAAAATTTCGCCGAACAACATACTAAAACAAAAGTGACATTCATCTCTGATGACTTGCTTCTCACTGAATCCCCTCGATCAGATGAAAGCTTTTCTCTTTCCCTTACACGAGTTCAACAAAAACAAGGAATCACCTTCTTTTTAGATATTCAATGCAAAAATACAAAAGCAGGTAAGAATACTTGTAAAAGCACGACCGTCTTTCAAATTACTGAGCAATTCAATCGACTACAAGCTAAACAACCTTAACCGCGCACTAAAAGTGTACCAACGCCTTTATCAGTCATCAACTCAAGAAGAACGGCATGTGGTACTCGGCCATCGATGATGTGCACGCTATTAACACCACCTTGTAGGGCATCCATAGCGCATTGAATTTTTGGCAACATTCCTCCATAAATAGTACCGTCACTTATCAGCTCATTAACACGAGCAATGGACAAACCTGTTAGTAACTTTTCATTTTTATCTAATAAGCCCGATGTGTTTGTTAGTAACAAAAGCTTTTCAGCGCATAGTACCTCAGCAATTTTACCAGCGACTAGATCAGCATTGATATTATAAGAACTCCCATCTTTGCCTACTCCAATTGGAGCGATAACAGGGATAAAGTCCCCCTGTATCAGCATATCAACCACACCCGAATCTATACGCTCAACTTCTCCTACATGCCCCATATCTATTAACTCAGGCGTTATTTCCTGACTATCTACAGCCGTTGATATTTTACGCGCACGAATCATATCCCCATCTTTCCCAGTTAAGCCGACAGCCGAGCCTCCATGATGATTAATAAGCGTCACAATCTCTTTATTGACCGAGCCGCCCAACACCATTTCCACAACATCCATGGTTTCACTATCGGTCACACGAATACCATTTATAAATTTACTTTCGATACCTAGTTTTCTAAGGTGGGTACCAATTTGGGGCCCACCACCATGCACTACAACGGGGTTCAAACCAACCTGCTTGAGCAAAACAATATCCCTCGCGAAACCACTCTTCAGCTCCTCATCAACCATTGCATTACCACCGTATTTAACCACGATGGTTTTACCTGAAAATTTCTGGATATAAGGAAGTGCCTCGCTTAAAA
>Ga0209081_1001093_pt1 | contig 16204 bp, 14 predicted proteins | sample GOMGulsemesocosm_4_FD_184636 | JGI IMG/M metagenome (GOLD analysis project Ga0209081, IMG submission 184636) | Methane-oxidizing microbial communities from mesocosms in the Gulf of Mexico - GOM15B Gulf of Mexico (SPAdes) (version 2) | ecosystem: Environmental > Aquatic > Marine > Cold seeps... | reverse complement strand
GACTAACTTAATAGAAGCGTTAAGGAAATATAGCGTTAAGTCCTAAAGTCATGGAAATAATCGTTCCTCAATGGCCAGCTCCAGAGAATATAAAAGCATTTTCAAGCTGTCGTTCAGATGGGGTGAGTCGTGCAGAATTTAGTAGTTTAAACTTGGCGCTACACGTTAATGATGATGAACAGTTAGTTGAAAAAAATCGCCAGCGATTAATAAAGGAACTGGTTATACCTAATAACCCGGTATGGCTGAATCAAACACACAGTAACAAAGTGGTTAAGCTTAGCGCTGTTAAAGAATCCCATAAACCAATATCTGCAGACGCCGCTATTGCAAGCCAGCCTAAACAAGTTTGTACAGTAATGACCGCCGACTGTCTCCCCTTGTTGTTTTGTAATGAAAAAGGCACAGAAGTTGCTGCGGTTCATGCAGGTTGGCGGGGCCTCTTAAATGGCATTATCGAAAACACCATAAAACATCTATCGAGGCCTCAACAACTAATGGTTTGGTTGGGCCCCGCTATTGGCCCCGGTGAATTTGAAGTTGGTGTAGACGTAAAAGAGGCCTTTGTTGGTAAGAACAGTGTTTTTCAGCAAGCTTTTCAAGAGCAAGCTAATGGAAAATACCTAGCTGATATTTATTTATTGGCTCGGATGGTGTTAGTACAGCAAGGTGTAACAAAAATATATGGTGGTGAGCATTGCACCGTTACCGAAGGTGAGCAATTTTATTCCTACCGGCGCGATGGGCAAACAGGGCGTATGGCTAGTTTAATTTGGTTGGATTGATAGAATTAACGTGTAAAGAAATAGCTTTTGGTGAATTAAAAGCCAGGCATAAATGAGAGTGACTGGCTTTTAAAGTTGTCGAGTAGCTATCGCCTTAAAAAATACGATGGGTTTAATAGCTAAGGTCTAAAAGGTCATTTTATGCAAATGACTTTAAGGGTTGTTAGTAAAAGGCAGGTCTGACTCTTGATGGTTGGCATTTTCGCACTCTATTTTTATAACATCGAGGATAGTCGTTTTTAGAGCCAATCACTCACTTGAACGCCTATTCCAATACTATTTGTATGGTTATCATAGTCGATTAGGCTTTCTCCATAGCCGTTGAACCATTGCACATAACCACGAATCTTTTTGTGAACAGGGAAGCTCCAGCCAAGCTCGACTGCGGCTCTGTTGTGGCTGCTCTTTAAGTTATTTCTAAACATGAGATCGAGAGTATGCTCTTTGTGCTTATATAGAGCCCTTGATTCATAATGTCCCATGAATTGGTTTATATCTGAGTTATTATCTTTGCTTGAGCTTTCAGGTATCCTATACCAAGGTTTGAATGAAAGATAAAGATCTTCTTTTTCAAAGATGAACTCAGCATAAATGCGATTCCAGCTTCTAGATAACACACCAGACTGACCATTTGACTGATGGGTGAAGCCGGTTCTGATAATGGAGCCTTGCAGCCCTGCTATAGAGTAATCCGTGTCAAATGAAAGCCAAGCTTCTGCTTCGTGGTTGGTCTCTCTGAAAGGTGAGGAGATATCTTTATTAAATTGTTGCCAAAAAGAGCGATTGGTATAGCCAGCATACAAATCTCCATGGCCGAAAAGAAGGTTCTGTAACACAGGGAGCTTAACGCTCAGTTGAAATTTAGTCTCTAAGTGTTGTAACTTAAAATAAGATAGTTAGGTTTATGCGGGACTAAAGAGAAGGCATTCCATTCTGTTTGCTTTTCTAGTGATTGGCGTCTTTGTATTGCAGATTTAGAGCGTTTCTCTGGTCAGTTTTAACTAATAGATCTGCTCGACAGGATTTTTTGAGCTCACCGATGGTCAGCGTGTCATTAGCATTATGTATAGCATGGGTTAGGCATTGTTCGTAACTCTCGGCGCTGTGTGCGAGAAATGATAGACTGCTGATAAAAAATAGGAGAGTACATTTTTTCATTACTGATTCGTCGAAAGTCGTTCTCTTTAAAGACATATTTCCCCATAAATAGCCCTTTGATGATAGATATCATCTCAGTCAGGAGGATATGTTTTGTGTAAGCCAAGCCTTAAAAAAGGGTAAGTTTAATTTAATTCTTGGCAAGGCTATGAAGTTTGGACGCGCAGAAAATGTAGGGTATTAGAATGGTTTAGTGCAGGGTTTCTCAGTGTCTTTATTCATGGTTTCAATATGCTGGGGTTTAATGTTTTTTTCAAAGGCCATGTTCGTGGATGTTAGTGTGATGGAAACGATGATTCCAGCCAGCATTAATCCTGTGCAGGCTATTAAAATGGATAAAATTTTGGACGTTTTTTTTATAGGGCGAATATCGCCATAGCCAACAGTGGTTGCAGTAATAAGTGACCAGTAAAGTGCATCGAACCTTCCCCATTTTTCAGCCTTACACACAACCTGGCCTAGCAGGATAATGATGAAAGCAAGCAATCCAATTAGTGGCCAAATAAGATGCATTATGCGGGAAAACAGCTGAAGAAATGTCAGGATAAAGTCCATTTTTAAAATACTCCTATTTAAGCGTGGTAAGTTTTATGGTTAGTCTTTCTTGTTTGTATGTTTTGATAAAAAAAGACCCTAGATCAATATAGACATTACGGCCAGCGTCTAAGAGAAATAATATTACACGTAATACCTCAACGTGATTTAACCGCCCCTTCGCCCCTTGAACGTGAGTATTGGTAACGTCGTTAAAGCGGGTGCTTTTGGGCCATAGCAAAGGATTAAGGCGTTGAACTTCAACTGGCCATCTATGCTTTTCAGTATTGCGTATTGTTAATTCTTTATTTCACTGGCGTCTTTATCTACTAAAAAGAAAGAGATGCCTAAGGCAATAATAACAGCACTAATTGCAAGGATATAGTCAGAGCTTATTTCGTTAAAATCTAAAATTATAACTTTTCTTGAAATAGCCATTAGGGCCGTTGCGATAACAAGCCTCAAAGGGAATACATCTGTTCTTAAATATAACACTATATTTTGATAAATTTCTATTGCGATTAAAACGGTTAAAAATGCAGCAAATGTTTTCAATATTTCAGAAATATCGAGAAGAAGAACAGGTGGGTTGGAAAGTTGCTCATAGAGTACATAGACGACATCGAGCAATCCTAGGTAAATAACGAATACCATCAAAACAGCTAAAAGTCTGAGAGCGAACTTAATTGCTTTGTGTGAAGATCTAATTAGATAGTCTTCGTGATTTATCGGCAACTCATCGTGTTTTTTCATATTTTCTTATATCTATGTTATGAGGTCTTTGAACGGCGAGGCGGTATAATATACCCTCGTTAACAGCCTATTGTACCGCCTCATTTTAATTGGGTGGGGTATTTTTTAACATGCTGATTAGATGTTTTTTAAAGCGATGCTTGAAGTTGGATGTTGTACTTAGTTGATAACAGGGCAAGCAATTCAATCTTTAGGCCCTGGATAAATAAGGTGCTTTTTTCTGGGTTTTCCTCAACAAGAACCCCCAAGTGAATTGTCTTTATTGTGGCGATGGCAGCGGCGCTAAGACTAATGAGGCAGAAAATAACGAAGGTTAGTAGGCTTTTACTGAAAGGCTTGGCATTAGAATGCATGATGTTGAATGTCCTACCCACTACTCAAGTAGTAGTTTATTTATAAAAAACAATGTTCTATTTAATCTTACCTAGGGTGCTTTATACCTAAGGTGCTTTATTAAGTCGATATAAAATGTCCGTTGTTTTTTTTTCGGCAGTAATATGGCGGATAAAGCGCTGATGTTTGGTCACTAGGCTAAGGTGTTTAATATGTAGATGCAGATAAAGCTGTTCCAGTAAAACCTATTGCACGTATAATTGCTAGGCATAATCCCCAAAATACTTTTTATATAGATCTATGTTGATCACTTATGCTTTGGGTTTTTTGTGATTTCCCAGTAGGTCATCATATAATTTATTAAATATAGGAAAAACATGAAAAAACTATTATTAGCTCTTCCTTTGACCTTATTGTTAAGTGCATGTGGTGCTCCTTCTGTTGATGACTTAATCGAAGACCCTGAGTTGTTTAATAAAATCACATCAGAATGCCAGCAACTTATGATGCAAGGAAAAGATGTGGATACGGAAGAATGTGAAAATGCTCGGTTGGCGGCAGTGGAAATGGCTGATAATTTGATGAAAGGCGTGATGAAGCAGTTAGGTCAATAGTCTATACGCTGTTTACTAAAGGTTTAACTTTAGTAAATTTCAAATAAAATCTTAAATGACCTGAGTTCAAATTTGTCATTTAAGCGTTAACTACCTTATGTTTATTATGTATTGCCGATGAGTGTCCTGTCTTGGATTATCCTTTTTACTGTTTTTGGCGGCGTGCTAAGTGTTTTGGGCGCGTCGTTAGTTTTATTTCTACCCAAAAAAATAATCAGTAAAGTCTTACCGTTTAGTGTCAGCTTTGCGACAGGCGCATTATTGAGCGTATCATTTGTTGGCTTAATTCCGCATGCGTTGGAAGAGGTGGGTATGGATAATTTCCATACCTTGTCTATAACGATCATGGGTGGGCTACTTTTCTTCTTTATGCTTGAAAAAATGGTGCTGTGGCGGCATTGTCATCATGATGACTGTGAGGGGCATGTGGATGTTCATGCGCATAGCCATAAATCAGCCGGTACACTTATTTTGGTTGGTGATACTGTTCATAACTTTGTTGATGGGGTTTTAATTGCAGCGGCTTTTTTAACCGACATTCATTTAGGTGTGGTGACAGCATTAGCAGTGACGACCCATGAAATTCCTCAAGAAATCGGCGATTTTGCTATTTTATTGCAAAGTGGTTTTACGCGTAAAAAAGCAATTCTCTATAATGTAATTTCTAGCTTTGCTACCTTGGCTGGCGGCTTGCTAGCCTACTTCTGGATGGCAGATTTTGAGCATCTTCTACCTTATATTTTAGCCTTTGCAGCCGCAAGCTTTATCTATATTGCGGTAGCGGATTTAATCCCTACGTTGCATAAGCGAGTTAGCCCAGCCGCTGCTTTTGAGCAGATTGGTCTGATCCTGTCAGGTATCTTGCTTATCGGTTGGTTGCACAGTTTTATTCACTAGCTTACTCTTAGAGCTAGTTGCAGTTTTTGACTAAGCCCTTGAAAAATAGCATTTTTGCCCCCATTTATAGTAGGTAATCGAACTATATGAGGGTTTATAAATGCGAATGGATAAATTAACAAGTCAATTTCAAATGGCTCTAGCCGATGCGCAAAGCTTGGCTGTAGGGCATGATCATCAATTTATAGAACCTGCCCACTTATTGGTCGCTATGCTAGATCAAGACGGTGGTGGCGTGCGTCATTTATTGCAATTGGCCGGTGTGCAGGTGGATCAGCTAAGATCCAAACTGGGTGAGGCGCTTGAGCGCATTGCAACGGTAGAAGGTGCGGCGGGCGATGTGCAAATGTCTAATGATTTAGGCCGTTTGTTTAATGTTACCGATAAGCTAGCGCAAAAACGTAAAGATGCTTACATTTCAAGTGAGCTTTTTGTTTTAGCGGCTATAGATGATGCTGGCGCCGTTGGGAAAGCAATTAAAGATGCAGGCGGCAGCAAGGCCGCTATTGAAAAAGCCATTAGTGATGTGCGTGGTGGTGAGGCTGTCAATGATCAAAATGCCGAAGAAAACCGTCAAGCACTCGAAAAATACAGCATTGATCTAACCGAGCAAGCCGAGCAAGGCAAGCTTGATCCTGTGATCGGTCGTGATGAAGAAATTCGTCGCACTATCCAAGTATTACAGCGTCGTACCAAAAATAATCCCGTGTTGATAGGTGAGCCAGGCGTGGGTAAAACCGCGATTGTGGAAGGCTTGGCGCAGCGTATTATTAATGGCGAAGTACCTGAGAATTTAAAATCCAAACGCTTATTATCATTAGATATGGCGGCCTTAGTAGCCGGTGCTAAATTTCGTGGCGAGTTTGAAGAACGTTTAAAAGCAGTGCTGAACGATGTCGCCAAGCAAGAAGGCCAAGTTATTCTGTTTATAGATGAATTACATACTATGGTCGGAGCCGGTAAAGGCGAAGGTGCAATGGATGCCGGTAATATGTTGAAGCCAGCACTAGCGCGTGGTGATTTACACTGTGTGGGCGCAACAACCTTGGATGAATATCGCCAATATATTGAGAAAGATGCCGCCTTAGAGCGCCGTTTCCAAAAAGTTTTGGTGGATGAGCCAACAGTGGAAGATACCATTGCCATTTTGCGTGGCTTAAAAGAGCGTTACGAAGTGCATCACAGTGTGGATATTACCGACCCTGCGATTGTATCGGCGGCGGTGTTATCGCATCGTTATATTACTGACCGTCAATTGCCCGATAAAGCGATTGATTTAATAGATGAGTCTGCCAGTCGTATTCGGATGGAAATGGATTCAAAACCAGAGTCCATGGATCGATTAGAGCGGCGCTTAATCCAGCTTAAAATTGAACGTGAAGCGCTTAAAAAAGAAACTGATGAGGCATCAATTAAACGTCTGAAATTGCTTGAGGCGGAAATCAATGAGCTTGAAAAAGAATATGCTGATTTAGAAGAAGTTTGGAAAGCTGAAAAAGCGGCCATGCAAGGCAGTGCTCAATTCAAAGAAGAGTTAGAGCAGGTTAAGCTGGAGATGGAAGCTGCTCGGCGAGCAAGTGATTTAACGCGGATGTCTGAATTACAGTATGGTGAAATTCCACGCTTAGAAAAAGCTATTCAAGAAGCAGAAGTGGGTGATGATGAGCAAGATTTCACCCTGTTGCGTAATAAAGTAACCGAAGAAGAAATTGCCGAAGTCGTATCAAAATGGACAGGTATTCCTGTGTCTAAAATGCTCGAAGGTGAGCGTGAAAAGCTATTGCAGATGGAAGCTAATCTAGGTGCAAGAGTGATCGGCCAAGAAGAAGCGGTAAAAGCGGTCAGTGATGCTATTCGTCGTTCACGTGCCGGCTTATCTGATCCTAACAAGCCTAATGGCTCATTCTTGTTCTTAGGGCCAACAGGTGTCGGTAAAACAGAGTTATGCAAAGCCTTAGCTGAATTCTTATTTGATACCGAAGAAGCGATTGTTCGGATTGATATGTCGGAATTCATGGAAAAGCATTCAGTGGCAAGGTTGATTGGAGCGCCACCGGGATATGTGGGTTATGAAGAAGGTGGTTACTTAACCGAAGCCATACGGCGTAAACCTTACAGTGTGATTTTAATGGATGAGGTGGAAAAAGCGCATCCTGATGTCTTCAATATTCTGTTACAAGTATTGGATGATGGGCGCTTAACCGATGGTCAAGGCCGCACCGTTGATTTTCGTAATACCGTGATTGTAATGACTTCAAACCTTGGTTCAGACAGAATTCAAGAGCTGGCTGGTGAGGCTCATTACGATCAAATGAAAGATGCAGTAATGGAGGTTGTGGGTACTCACTTCCGCCCAGAGTTTATCAACCGTATTGATGAATCGGTGGTGTTTCACCCATTAGGCCGCTCTCAAATTAGAGCTATTACCACAATTCAAGTGGATGTTTTAAGACGAAGGCTAGAAGATCGAGAAATTGGTTTAAATGTGTCAGAAGCCGCACTGGATATGCTGGGTGAAGCAGGTTTTGATCCTGTGTATGGTGCAAGGCCATTGAAAAGAGCGATTCAACAGCGTTTAGAAAATAGTTTGGCGCAGGATTTATTATCAGCTAAATTTGTACCGGGTGATGTTATTAAAGTGGATGTTGAAGGTAATGATGATGAGAAGAGGCTTGTTTTTAAAAAAGTTTAAATAGACCTGACAGGATAACGCCCTTATCAGAAGGGTGTTATCTGTTAAGGCGTTGACTGGTCTGTCATAAAAGCATTCATTTGTTGTTGATGTTTAAATGCGGATAAGCTAAAAATTAGAGGCAGGCTGGTGTCTACTTGGCATACAATGCTGGTAAGTTAGCTGTCATGCTAACGTCATAAAAAAACTGTATCGTAGGCGGCAATAGATATTAGAGCCTAGAGGGATGGAAAAAATAAACGTATTACTGGTTGAAGATGATGAAGACATTGGTGAAATGTTGCAGCTAACGTTGCAGTCCAGTGAAATCAATGTAACGTGGCATGTCGATGTTATGAAAGCGCAAGAATCGTTGCGTGATACAAAGCCAGATATCATTTTATTAGATTGGATGCTTCCAGGCATTACTGGGCCTGATTGGGTTAAGTTTCTAAAAAACCAAGATGAAAACAAAGATATTCCAATTATCATGCTGACGGCAAGAGGCACAGAAGAAGATAAGATATCGGGTTTAGAAACAGGTGTTGATGACTATGTTACCAAGCCCTTTTCAGTACGTGAGTTGGTAGCGCGTATTAACGCAGTTCTTCGGCGTTCGGGTGTTAATGAAGAGGCCGACATGATAAAAACTGGCCCAGTGGAAATTAACACAGAAAGTCATGATGTTACCATTAATGGGGTTAGCATTATGATGAGCCCAACAGAATATAAGCTAATAAAGTTCTTAGCTTCAAACCCTAATAAAGTCTATTCACGAAATCAGCTATTAGATAATGTCTGGGGTGATAACGTGTATGTTGAAGATCGCACCGTTGATGTTCATATTAGACGACTAAGAAAAATCTTAGATGCTCAAGGTTGCGCAGACTTAGTACAAACAGTTCGTGGTTTTGGCTACAAGCTATCGGTTGAATGATGCTTCAGATGGATTGGAAATATGAGCGTAATAGGCTGCTATTCTGCTTAGTGATTGTAGCGCTTATTAGCATGGTGGTGGGTTACACGGCAGAATTAATAGCCCTTTTTCTATTTACCTATACGGTTTGGCAGTTTTATCGCCTACAAGCCTTATTTGATTGGGCGAAAGAAAGTGATGATAAAGAGCCGCCGTTTTCGGAGGGTTTATATGGTCAGTTAGCAGAGAGTATCTCCCTCTCAAAAAACCAACATTTAGAAGGTAGAGAAACTGCCGCAGAACAGCTAGCGCGTTTTAGAGAGTTGATGGAGAACTTCCCAGATGGTGTGGTTATTCTTTCTATAAACAATGAAATTGAATGGTTCAATGATAGAGCTTCAGCCCTGCTAGTGCTAAAAATTGCTGATAAAGGGAAGCAAATTCATCATTTACTAAGAGGGCCAAAATTCTACGGCTTGCTCAACAGTAAAGACAGTTCGGTGGCGATTATCACCGAAGCGCCTAGAATTGAGGCGAACTTGTTAGTAGAAAAACTTGAAGTTCGTCTTTTGCCTTATGGAAAGGATGAGCGGGTATTGTTTATTCGTGATGTAACAAAAGTAGAGCGCGCCAACCAGATGCGTAGAGACCTTGCTGCAAACATATCGCATGAATTAAGGACGCCACTTACGGTTTTAAAAGGTTATGTGGAAATGTTACTTGCAGATACAGATGCTGACAAGGAACGAGTAGAAAAATCATTATTGAAAGTAGACCAGCAAGTACTGAAAATGCAGGCAATGATTGAGAGTATGTTGCAAATAAGCAAGCTTGAAAATGCAGGTGTTGATAATTCGAATGCCACGACCGACATGGCGACTATCTTTGAAACCTTAGATGCTGAGCTTGCACCGCTTATTGAAAAATCGCAACAACAGCTTAGTTTTAATGTTGACCGTAATTCCAATCTTAATGCTAATGAAAGTTCTCTTTTAATGGTGTTACGAAACCTGATAAGCAATGCTATTCACTACTCTGGCCAACATGGTGATATTTGGGTAAGTTGGGGTGTTAATGATGAAGGAGAGGGTATCTTTACCGTAAAAGATTCGGGGAAAGGGATACCTTCAAAGCACTTAGCAAGGTTGACTGAGCGTTTTTATCGAGTGCCAGAAAATAATATTATGCATAAGGCAGGAACAGGCTTAGGGCTGGCTATTGTGAAGCATGAGCTAGAAAGATATGAAGCTAAACTTGTCATCGATAGCAAGGTTGGGAAAGGAAGTCGCTTCCAATGTGTTTTTCCGGCAAAGCGGGTAATAGCCCGAATCCCTACTTAGGTGCTTCGAATATAATACGCTCGACTTCTTCCGTGTAGTCCAAAAAATGTCTGCTTAGCCTGAGAGTCGCGAGGGTTTTTTAATGCCTTATGTCATCAAATGACAGCACTCTGCCTTGTCATTCTTAGGAGGGATATTGATAATAGAAAAGCATTCTTTTGTTGTCATAAAGTTGTCACATATGCTTCATATAATGCTTTTTGCATCAAAAACAGCAGTAGAATAATTCAATTAAATACTTAAACTGGAATTAATAATATGAACATGAAAAAAGCATTAGTACTTGGGCTTCTTAGTCTAAGCATAGCAACAGTAGCTTCTGCTGCTAAAATTGAAGGCACAGGATCAAGCTTTGCATACCCAGCGTATAAAGCCTGGAGCAAGGCATACTATGACGACACTGGTAGCCAAGTTAACTACACACCAACTGGAAGTGGTTCAGGTATTAAAGAAGTAACTGCGCGCCATGTTGATTTTGGTGGTTCAGATAAACCTTTGAAATCAGCTGCTCTAGCAAAAGCTGGTTTGATTATGTTTCCAACAGCGATTGGTGCGATAACATTGGCTTACAATGTTGATGGCGTAACTGGAATGAAGCTAAGTGAAGCCGCAATTTCAGGTATTTTGTTAGGTAAAATCAAATACTGGGATGATGCTGCAATTAAAGCTGAGAATGCAAATATTGTATTGCCTCATGAGCCAATTCTATTCGTACACCGTAGCGATAAATCTGGAACAACGTTCGCCTTCACTTACTACCTAAGTAAAATGAATAAAGAATGGCGTAAAAACTTCGGCGCGAAGAAAGTTGTTGCTTGGCCATCTACAAACCGTATTGCGGGTAAAGGTAACTTTGGTGTTGCAACAGCAATTAAAAGCAATGCCTTCTCAATTGGTTATGTTGATTATGCCGATGCTAAGAAAAATGGTTTAGATATGGCGATTATTGAAAACCGTGAAAAAGCTTATGTGAAACCAACACCAGGTTCGTTTGAAGCAGCAGCAACCTATGCTGACCTTGACCCTAAAAAAGATTTTTACGCAAACATTGCCTACCCACCAAAAGGTTACCCAATTGTGACAGCAACGTTCGCTCTTGTTCCTAAAGATGGCGCTAATTCAAAAGATGTGATTAATTTCTTTGAATACGCACTAACTAAAAAGAATAAGCTAATTGAAGAAGTTGGTTATGTTGCTTTGCCAGACGCTGTTATTAAAAAAATTCAAGGTTACTGGGTAGAGAAAGGATTAAAGTAATATAATTAGCAAAATAAGTTGTAATAAAAAACCTTCCCAATTTATGTTGGGAAGGTTTTTCACATGTATTAAAGGTAATAATGGAACGTCTCTTTAAAAAACTTACCCAAATGAGCGCGGGTCTTTTATTTGTAATTCTTGCAGCAACAACCATTGTGCTGTATTTATCTGCAAAGCCTGCAATCGAACAATTTGGCGTTAACTTTCTTTTTGAATCACGCTGGGGTGTTGAGGAGCAGCAAGCTGTGCCGGCAGTTACGCCTGATGCAAACAACCTTCAGGCAGAGTTATCTGACGAAAGCTTTGTTGAAGATGATGACGACTTTATTGACGACGATGAGGATTTTGTTACAGACGATGATTTAGAGTCTAATGAAGACGCTCCAAATATTATTTACGGTGCATTGGTTCCAATAGTTGGAACGATCTTTTCAACGCTTATAGCCATGCTTTTTTCTATACCTATAGCAATGGGTATAGCGGTGTTCTTAGCGGAGATAGCGCACGGTTCTATTGCTAGGCCGATTGGTATAGCGATTGAGCTATTAGCCTCTATTCCCAGTATTATTTATGGCATGTGGGGCTTGTTTTACTTTGGGCCTTTTATCGCCGGTATTTTTGGTGGTAATACCGTATCGTTGCTGGTTGCCGGTTTAGTGCTGGGTGTTATGGTTATCCCATTTATGGCGGCACTTAGCCGTGATGCGATTAGTACCGTTCCAGAAATGTTAAAAGAGTCAGCTTATGCGATGGGTGCAACCAAGCTAGAAGTCATAAAAGACGTTGTATTTCCTTACGCAAAATCCGGCATCATCGGTTCGGTTATTCTGTCATTTGGCCGTGCCATGGGTGAAACGATGGCGGTTGCGTTTGTGATTGGTGGGGTTTATCAATTTGTTGGCAGCGTTACCGACCCAACAAACTCAATACCGGTGGTATTAGCCAATAGTTTTGCAGAATCGAGTGGTTTGAGTTTATCGGTATTATTCTATTTGGCGTTAATCTTATTTATTATGAGCTTTTTAGTCATAGCGGTAGCAAAACATTATTTCTTGAGGCGTAAAAAATGAGACTAATAATGAATCGTTTGTTCATCATTGCGTCTACCTTTGCAGCAATGGTGGGTTTGTTTTTTCTTGGTTGGATCTTGTTTACGCTTTGTGCGAAAGGCATTAACGGTTTAAGCTTAAAAGTGTTTACTCACGATTTGATAAACGGTGGTTTACGTAATGTAATGGTTGGCCAATTAATTATTTCAGGTATGGCAACCGTGATAGGCATTCCAGTTGGGGTGTTAGCCGGTATTTATTTGCAAGAATATGGTGGTCAAACTAAAACCACAGAATTTATACGTGATTTAAGTGATGTGATGATGTCTGCGCCATCTATTGTTGTTGGAACTTTTGTGTATGCGATTGTGGTCATACCAACAGGCCATACCAGTGGTTGGGCCGGTGTATTAGCGTTATTTATATTAATGGTACCGATTATCGTTAGAACCACAGATGATATGCTAAAGCTGGTTCCCACCGAGCTGCGTGAAGCGGGAATGGCAATTGGTGCATCAAAATACCACGTTACGATGAATATCGTCATTCGTTATGCAAAGGCAGGTATTTTAACCGGTATTTTGTTGGCGTTTGCTCGTGTGGTTGGTGAAACCGCACCATTGTTATATACCAGTGGATCGAGTGAATTTTGGTCAACAGATTTAACCAGTACTTTCCCATCGTTAACGGTTTCTATTTATAACCTTGCAACCATGCCCGATGAAGAGATGGTGCAGCTGGGTTGGACAGGTGCGTTTTTACTCACCACGATGGTTTTAATTATTAATTTAATCGGCAGATATGCCAGTAATAAAAAGAGACGCTGAACGATGAAAAACATGTTGGATGTTCAAAACTTAACGTTCACCTACAATGGTGCGCCAGCACCATCGTTAGAAAAGATCAGTTTGCCTGTTCAAAAGCACAAGGTTACCGCTTTAATCGGGCCAAGTGGCTGTGGTAAATCCACCTTACTTAGGGCAATGAATCGTATTCATGATCTTTACCCTGGGCATAAATACGAAGGTGAGATCAACCTTTTAGACCGTGATGAAAAGGCCTATACCAATATTTTATCGCTTAAAAAAGAAGCCGATATGATAAACCTTAGGCAGCGTGTTGGTATGATCTTTCAAAAACCCACCCCTTTCCCAATGACGATATTTGAGAATATTGCTTATGGCTTAAGGTTGTCAGGGGTAAAGAAAAAAGCAGATATCAATAATGTGGTTGAAAAGTCACTTCGTGATGCTGCACTTTGGGATGAAGCAAAAGATCGTTTAAGTGATGATGCACGAGGCTTAAGTGGCGGCCAGCAGCAACGTTTATGTATTGCACGGGCAATCGCATTGAAGCCAGAAGTTATTTTATTTGATGAGCCAACCAGTGCTTTAGACCCTATTTCCACGTTGGCAATTGAGGAAATGATTTCGGTATTAAGAGAGCAGTACAGTATTTGTATTGTGACTCATAATATGCAGCAAGCAGCGCGAATATCGGATTACACCGGCTTTATGTATTTAGGGAAAATGATCGAATTTAATACAACGGATACCATTTTCATGAAGCCATCCGTTAAGCAAACAGAAGACTACATTAGTGGTCGTTTCGGATAACAACATCCATAAGGAGATAATAATGAATTCAGGACAACATATTTCACATAAATTTGATGAAGACGTCAGTGAGGTAACGAGCTTAGTTCTTGAAATGGGTGGTTTAGTTCAGCAGCAAGTAGAACAAGCGGTGAATGCGTTATCAACATTCGATAAAGTCCTTGCGGAAAAAGTCATCGAAGACGATATTCAGGTCAATACACTCGATGTGAAAATAGATGATTTATGTAATCGTATTATTGTTATGCGCCAGCCAACAGCAACTGATTTACGGCTGATTATGGCAATTATTAAAGCCACCAATGACCTTGAGCGGATAGGCGATGAGGCGAAGCGGATTGCGCGTCAAGCGATAGATCTTGCTAAACGGGGTGCACTGCCAGATATATTCGACAACATTGAACAAATGGCCGAACGGGTTGTAGAGATGTTGAATAAAAGCCTAGATGCTTTTGCTCGAAGAGATATTGATGAAGCATTTACGGTTATTAGTTTAGATAAGAAGGTAGATAAAAACTATAAAAACTTGATGCGTCAACAAATCACCTACATGATGGAAGACCCACGTAAAATACATGAATCTCTTGATTTGTTGTGGTCAGCTCGTGCCTTGGAGCGTATTGGTGACCGTTCATGCAATATATGTGAATATGTTATTTACTTGGTTAAGGGTAAAGATGTGCGCCACATTGATCTTAAAGAATTAAAAGAGCATCTCGATTGAACTTAATATAATGCCAACACAAGGCCCGCTTTTCAGCGGGCTTTTTGTTGCGTAAAACTAAAAAACAACAACTTTCATCTTGTTGTCATAAGACTGTCATATAAACTTCCTAGAATGCCCTCGCTTTAAACAATAATTTTACTAATTCGTAGGGAATAAAATGAAACAAAATAAACTTTCGTTGGCGGTTAAGGCCACACTTGTAGGCGCCGCGTTGGGTCTATCTTCTTCAGCTTTTGCAGCAGATAAAGAGCTGCTAGATATCTTAAAAGCAAATGGTTCAATTTCAATTAGTCAATATGATGAATTACTTGCGAAAGCTGATAAGCCTTCTGAATCTTCAGCGTTACTTAAGAAAATGGCTTGGGCTGGTAAGCTTAAAGTTAAAGGCGATTTGCGTTTACGTCAAGAATTCCGTAATGACACAAATAGTTCAAGTCGTGAAGATCGTCAACGTTACCGTGCTCGTATAGCTATTGAAGGGCAGGTATCAGACACAGTGAAAGCTGGAGTTAGAATGGCTTCTAATGGCGGCGCAACATCTACCAATGAAACATTGGGAGATGGGTTTAGAAACGATACTGTTTACTTCGATAGAGCTTATATTAACTGGCAGCCACTTGAAGGGCTAGAGTTGATGGGTGGTAAAATCAAACAGCCATGGGAGCAAGTTTCAGGTGGCTTAGTTTGGGATGGTGATGTAAATCCCGAGGGTGGAGCGTTACGTTACACAGCAAAGCTGGGTGGTGCGAAAATTATAGGTTCTGCAGGGCATTTTGTACTTGATGATGTAAATGGTTACAGCTTTGACGAAGACATGACTATGCAGTTTGCACAGTTGGCAGCTAAATTTAAAGTAGCTGGTGCAAAAGCTAAAGTTGGTGTTAGTGTTTATGATTATGACGAAAACAAAAGTAATGCTTTAATTACTGGCGGTGGTAACGACTCTTCAAAATATAGTCTGCAAGAGATGTTTGGTTCTGTCAGCGTTAAAGCGCCTATACCACTGAAGTTTTATGCGCAATATGTTATCAATGATGATGCAGATGGTGTTAATAGTGGTGAAGACACTGCCTGGTTATTAGGTGTTCAAACTAAACTTGGTGCATGGAAAGCAAGTTATGACTACCGTGATACCGAGCTTAATGCGGTTAATGGTCAATTTAATGATTCTGACTTTGCTGGTGGTCGTACCGATTCAAAAGGTAGCCGTTGGAAGTTGTCTTACAAAATTGATAAGAACTTCAGCGTAGGGACAACTTATATTGCCTCAGAAGTTGGAAAACTGAACGGTGATTTGGATTCAGACATCTGGCAGATTGACCTTAAAGCCAAATTCTAAGGCTTTAGCTATATAGATTTACCAATTAGTAATTAATTGGCTCCACTCGCCCAGGCTTTTGCCTGGGCTTTTTTTTGTCATGAATTAATGCTTGCTGCTTCGCCGGTTGTGATAATTCAAGATAGACTGAATGATTTGGCAGAAATTATTAAAGATCAGCTTTTAAAAACTATATTTTCTGCTAAAGTTTTAATGTTGATTAATTCTTAATATTA
>Ga0209081_1001091_pt1 | contig 16216 bp, 9 predicted proteins | sample GOMGulsemesocosm_4_FD_184636 | JGI IMG/M metagenome (GOLD analysis project Ga0209081, IMG submission 184636) | Methane-oxidizing microbial communities from mesocosms in the Gulf of Mexico - GOM15B Gulf of Mexico (SPAdes) (version 2) | ecosystem: Environmental > Aquatic > Marine > Cold seeps... | reverse complement strand
TACCAACAGTAGGTGCTTTAGGCAACGCCGTATTGTCAAGCGCAGTAGTTATGCTGAGGTCTCTAGATAATAATTGGCATGTTGTCAGGTGTTGCTGACGATAGAAATAAGCGAGTGTGAACGGCCTATTTGATCGCCAAGTTTTAATCTTTCTTGTTTATTAACCGAGAATGTTTAGCGCAATGAATTAGTGCAATATTTAGATGAAAGCTTATGTTTATAGGCTTTGTTATGCACATTATGAATTTTTGATAAATGCAAGTGCTTTTCTCAGCTTAATGTGAGAGCCTTTCAGGTGTTGACTTTATTTAACCTATTGATTTTTAACAGTAAAGTTTTATTGCGTTAAATTGTTACAATTTGATGTCACGCCTTTTTAATCAAGCAATTAGCGTATGTTTGCAGAGATAATCCACAAAGTTATCCACAGAAACTGTGGATAACAAAAAAAGCGTTTTGTATTAAGTAGTTAAACTAAATCGTTAGTTTAAAATAAGATGATATAAAAATATCTTGAAATAATTTTAGTGATTTAATTCAACAGTTTTTTCTGCTTATTTCTATTGTTCTATAGAACGTTTTTTTATGATTTGAACCCGCTAATTTGATACGCTTAGCGGATGAATTTTATTGATGTATTTAATGCTGCTAAACAGGGCGCTATTGTAGTAACGGTTAATCAACGCCTTGCAAGGCAGTTAAGTACCGAGTTTGAGCAAGCTTATATAAAAGAGGGCGCAAAGACTTGGTTAGCACCGACTGTTTTATCGTTTGATGCTTGGTTGCTGAATAGTTGGCAACAGCGCTTCGATGCGGCGAGTTCGCTGGAGCAAGGTTTGTTGAATAAAACTTTATTAAGCTCTGAGCAAGCTTTGCAGATTTGGCAGCAGGTTATTAATGATTCTAGCTCAGCTATATTATTGAATGTCGCTGCAACGGCTAAGGCGGCGAATAAGGCTCGGCAGCTTGCGCTGCAATGGGGAATTGATTCGACACTTGAAGCTGAGCTGAGTCTTGATATCAGCAGTTTTAATGAGTGGCATGAGGCTTATCAGGCATTATTAGTTAAAAATAATTGGCTGGATCGACCTCAGCTATTAGAGCTCATGGTAGCGCTGTATAAGGACGGGGCAATTAAATATCCGCAACAGATTGTGCTGGCGGGTTTTGATGTTTTTACCCATCAGCAGATTGCCTTATGGGAGTGGTTAGAGGGAAACGCTTGTGAGATACAGTCTTATCAGCCATATACAGTGGAGGCGAAGGTACAGGTTGTCGCTGCGGGCGATATGGCGGATGAATCACAGCTTATTTCTCAATGGGCAAGACAGGTTTTGGAGAAGAACCCGAATTTTTCCATTGGCATTATATTGCCCGAACTACAGGCGCGGCGTAGTGAACTTGAAGCGGCGCTGATGGATAGTTTCTACCCTAACTTACGCTACTCAGTCGATTTACCCTTACATAAACCCTACAACGTTTCGTTGGGTTTGCCACTATCGAGTTACCCGCCTATTCAGCAAATTTTGCGGCTATTAGGTTTTTTCAGTAAGCCGCTGGTGTTAACAGATTTTAATAAGCTGCTGCGCTCTCCATTTATCGCTGGTGGTGAGGCTGAATGGACACAACGTGGATGCTTGGAACGTGAGTTTAGGCAACGAGGTTTTTTAGCAATCTCAATTCAGCAGCTCTATAAGTCGTTGCTAACAGATGAGCCTGACCAGTGTGCTTGCCCTCAACTGCTCGTAGCGCTGGAGAAGGTGCTTGAGTTATTGCAATCACGGCCTAACCGAGCGTATGCGAGTGAATGGTTAGAAGCGATTCGTCACTTACTTTGCGCAATAAATGTGCAAGGTGACCGAGAGCTTAGTTCGCTAGAATTTCAGGTTTTTCAAGCATGGGATGATTTGCTACGGCGTTTTATTGAGTTAGATGATGTACGCGGTAAGATGAACTTTGAATCGGCTATTGGCGTGCTTAAACGCTTAGCGCATGAGCGAGTGTTTCAACCTGAAACGCCCACCTCTCCAATCCAAATTATGGGCTTAATGGAAGCGGCGGGACATACCTTTGATGCTTTGTGGGTAGCAGGTTTACATGATAAATGCTGGCCGCCAGCGGCGCATCCAGAACCTTTCTTACCGATAAATCAGCAGCGTCAACAGGGTTTGGTGCAAGCCTCGGCGCAACGCCAATATAAATTGGCAAAAATGCAAACAACGCAATGGGCACATTCAGCCCCACAAGTTATTTTTAGTTACCCAAGTGCCGAAGCGAATGGCTCAATGGCGATAAGTCCTTTATTAATGGATTATCCGCTGGTGGATTATTCTGAGGTGTTGAGTCATCGTTATGAGGCGGTTTTACAGCAAAGGGTTGGTGAGGCTGAGCTTGAGTCATTAACGGACGAAGAGGCGCCGGCGGTTAACTCGGATGAGATTAGTCGAGGTGGTGTAAGTATTCTGAAAGATCAGGCAGCTTGCCCGTTTAAAGCCTTTGCGCATAAACGTTTATTGGCGGCAGATATGGAACAGCCTGAGCCGGGTATTGATGCACGCTTACGAGGGAATTTAGTACATAAGGCGTTAGAAATTGTTTGGCAACGGTTGAAAACACAGGCGGCATTATTAGCCATGAACATGGATGAACGTGACACTTTTGTACAGGCTATTGTGCAGCAGGTTATTGAGCAACAAAGTCGCTTTACCCCGATATTAAAAACCCGTTTTGCAGACCTTGAAGTGCAGCGTATCAGCACCTTATTAATAGAATGGCTCGTGCTTGATAGTGAAAGAGAAGCGTTTAGTGTTTCAGATACGGAACTAAAGCAAACGCTTAGCGTGGGTGCTTTGCAAATAAACACGACGATTGATCGGGTGGATATTCTAGCCGATGATTCACGCGCCATTATCGATTATAAAACGGGCTCTACGTCATTAGGAAGCTGGTTTGGTGATCGCCCCGAAGAGCCTCAATTACCCTTATATGGGGTGTTTTCTGGGATGGATGTGCAAAGCATTAGTTTTGCCAAATTAAAAAAAGGCGAATGCAAATATGTGGGTATTAGTGATTCAAACGCCAACTTTAGTGCGTTAACGAATTTAGAAAAAGTTAAGGGTGCTGCGGACAGCTGGGCGAGCCAAATATTGAGTTGGAAAACCATTAATACTCGTTTAGCGAATAGTTTTATGTTGGGTGATGCGCGTGTTGATCCAACAAAAAAAGCCTGTGAATATTGTGATGTAAGCAGTATTTGTCGAATAAATGAACACGAAGTAGAGCGGTAAAAGATGAGTCAACCAGTCGACAGTGCACAGCGTGAAGAATCGCTTGATATTAACCACTCCTTTATTGTGCAAGCACCCGCTGGATCGGGTAAAACCAGCCTATTAACACAACGTTACTTACGTTTATTGGCTAAGGTGCAGCAGCCAGAAGAAATTCTGGCGATTACATTTACCCGTAAGGCGGCGGCTGAAATGCATGAGCGGATTATGCATTCATTGGCTTTAGCAAAACAGCCAAGACCCGATGATGAGTTTGCAGCGGCAAGCTGGGATATTGCTTGCAAGGTGTTACAACACGATGCGGATAATGAGTGGCATCTATTAGAAACGCCTAATCGCTTGCGCGTACAAACGATTGATTCGCTATGCGCCAATTTAACGCGGCAATTACCCGTAACCTCACGCTTTGGCTCACCGCCATCAATTCAAGTGGATGCAAGTCCTTTGTATGTAGACGCTGCACGAAATTGTTTGGCTGAATTAGCAGGAGACGATGAGGTCGCTGAGGCGATTCAATTGTTGCTACTGCATTTAGACAATCAATTATCGCGTGCTGAGCAGTTAATTTCGGTGATGCTAAGCTCGCGTGACCAGTGGATGCGACACCTTGCATCAGATCATTCCGAAAGCTTTAATCGCCATACCTTAGAAGATGTTTTACAGCGTTCGATTGAGTCTATATTAAGCCGATTGATAGAGAGTTTTACCGATGAGCAGCGAGATTGCTTACAGGATTTATTGGCTTTTGCCGCCGCTCATATTGCTGATACCGATAGTGCTATTTATCGCTATGGTGAGGTGATTGATTTATATGATAGTGATCCATCGTCAATAGAGAGTTGGCAAATGTTGGCGGGTTTTTTATTAACAGGAACAGGTGGTTGGCGCAAACAAGCCAGTGCAGCGCTGGGTTTTCCCGCACCCAGTGCAACAAAGGATAAGCCGCTTAAAGCCTTATATACGGAAAAGAAGAAGCAATATAAAGAACTATTAAGCGAACTGTCTAATAACCCAACACTAACAGAGTTGGTAGCATGGATCGGTTGTTTGCCATCACCACAATATACTCAGCAGCAATGGGCGTTTATTCAAGCACTTTTTGTTGTATTACCGCGAGCGGTGGCGCATTTACGTTTAGTTTTTCAATACAACGCGCAAGTTGATTTTTGCGAGGTGTCACTATCGGCTAGCCGTGCGCTACATGACTCTTCAGGGGTGACCGACTTGGCGCTGATCTTGGATTATCAGCTACAACATATTCTGGTAGATGAGTTTCAGGACACCTCCGAAACACAGTTTAGCCTGTTGCAAGATTTGCTGGCGGGCTGGCAAGCGGGTGATGGGCGAACCTTGTTTTTAGTGGGTGATCCTATGCAGTCTATTTATCGTTTTCGACAGGCAGAGGTTGGTTTGTTTCTGAAAACACAGCAGCAAGGCTTGGGAGAAGTTAGTGATATAAAAGCGCTGAATATAGCGGTTAACTTTAGGTCTCAATCAGGCGTGGTGAACTGGGTTAATGAGGTGTTTAAGAACATTATGCCGCCACAAGATGATCTATACACGGGCGCTATTTCGTATAAGTCATCTATCGCCTTCAATAAGGGGTTAACAGAGAGTGAGGCGGTGTGTTATTACCCGCATATTGATAGGCCAGCAGAAGGTAAAGCGCTACTCGAATTGATTCAAGCTATTCAAAAAAACAGCCCTGATGAGTCAATCGGTGTGTTGGTGCGTAGCCGAGGCGCATTACTTGATTTGGTGGCACAATTAAATCAGGCGGGGGTTGCTTATCAGGCGAGTGATATTGACCCGTTGAATCAACGTCAAACGGTCATTGATTTAATGTCCTTGAGCCGTGCTTATTTACAGGCAGCCGATAGGGTTGCTTGGTTGGCGGTATTAAGAGCGCCTTGGTGTGGTTTGAGTTTGAGTGATTTATTGCTCTTGCTTGATGATGCGGTAGCGGAAGAACCCCTTTGGGACTTAATGTTAGATCCCTTGCGTTTGCAAACACTGAGTGTGAAAGGGCAGCAGAGTGTTCGCCATTTGCTTAAAGCCTTTGAAGAAGCCTTTTCTTATCGTGAACGAATGAGTTTGGCAGAGTCTATTACGGGTTTATGGCGCCACTTATTAGCGCCGGAGTGTTTAAGGTCAGCGGCAGAGTTGAGTGATGCTGAGGCTTTTTTTGCTTGTTTACAAGAGCTGGAAGCGGCTGATCAATCGGTTGATATTGCTGTACTCGATCAACGTTTGCAGAAACTCTATGCAGCACCCGATGTTAATGCGTCCGATAGGCTGCAAATTATGACCATTCATAAATCAAAGGGCTTGGAGTTTGATCATGTTATTTTGCCCGGACTTGATCGGCAAGCGCGGCATGATGATAAGCGTTTACTGGCCTGGCTAGAGCGCCCAGCAGAATTTTCTGATGAGAGTGAGTTATTGATTGCACCAATAAAAGCCACGGGTAGTGACGAGGATGACGGTATTGGTCGCTATCTCACTAAAATTGAACAAGAGAAATCACGCCATGAAAGCCAGCGCTTATTGTATGTGGCGGTAACACGGGCAAAAAAACAACTACACCTCAGTTTTTGTGTGAGTTACGACGAGAAAAAACAAGAGATAAAGTCACCCTCGAGTAATACCTTGTTGGGGCTGCTTTGGCCGTCTATTAATGATGCGATTGAAATGCCCCATGATGAGCTGCTGGCTGATGTTATTACAGAAAAAGCTCCCATTACAATACAGCGTTTGCAGTTAGATAAGGTGATACAAAAGGCATCGGTGCAGGCAGATTTTCAACATAGGGTTGGCAAACGCTTTAAGCAACAAACAAGCTTAATTGAATTCGAATTAGCTGCAGAACTAGCTGCGGCAATAGGTACGGTATGCCATCAATGTATGCAAATTATGGGTGAGCGGGGGGTAGACAGCGAGCCGTTCGACGATGCTTCAATACGTTGTTTATTATTAGATGTGGGCGTATTACCCAAGATGGTTGAGTTGGCGCTTAAGCGTGTACAGACAATTTTACACGCTTGTTTGAAAGATAAACGGGGGCGCTGGGTTCTAAGTAACACACACGAAGAGAGCCAATTTGAATGGGCAATATCGGGCGTTATTAATAATGAAGTGATTCATGCCCGCCTTGATAGAAGTTTTGTTGACCAAGGTCAACGCTGGATTATTGATTATAAAACCAGTCAATTTGATGGTGATAATATTGAGGAGTTTTTGGATCAGGAAATGTTGACCTATAAAGCACAATTAGAACGCTATGCCTTATTAATAAGCCGTATTGATAAGCGGCCCATTCAGTTGGGTTTATATTATCCAGAATATGCGGCTTGGCGTAGTTGGGAGTACACAGGGTATGCCGATTAAGAAAATTATTATTGTTAGTGGTTTACTGCTGGTATTTATTGCGTTTTACGGCTTTGGCTTCGATCAATATATTGAATTAACCGCTTTAAAGCAGAAAAGTAGCGAGCTTATCGCGTATTACGAGATGAATCCTTGGCAGGCATCGGGCTGGTTTTTCCTTATTTATGTTGTCTCATCGGCTGTTTCTATACCGGGTGCGAGTATCTTAACCTTGGCGGGCGGAGCAATATTTGGTTTTTCTTGGGGCTTGGTGCTGGTGTCGTTTGCATCAACACTGGGCGCTAGTTTGGCTTTTTTGTTATCTCGCTATGTACTGCATGATTGGGTGCAAAACCATTTCTCATCACGTTTAGCCGATATTAATGCCGGGGTGAAAAAGGAGGGGGCGTTTTATTTATTTGGTTTACGTTTGGTGGTTGTTTTTCCATTTTGGTTGGTTAATTTATTGATGGGTTTAACGCCCATTAAGTTAAAAACCTATTTTTGGGTGAGTCAATTAGGCATGTTTCCAGCAACAGTTTTATTTGTTAATGCGGGAACACAGTTGGCAACGGTTCAGCAATTGAGTGATATTTTATCGCCAGCAGTGGCTATTTCATTTGCTTTGTTAGGCTTACTGCCCTTCATAATGAAACCGATTTTAGCGGCTATTGCTCGCTACCAGTCCTTAAAAGGTTACACCAAGCCTGAGCAGTTTGATTACAACCTTATTGTTATAGGAGCGGGTGCAGCGGGTTTGGTGAGTTCTTATATTGCCGCTGCGGTTAAGGCAAAAGTATTGCTTATTGAAAAACATAAAATGGGGGGCGACTGTTTAAACACGGGCTGTGTACCGTCTAAATCGTTAATTCAATCGACTCGTTTTTTAGCTGATATCGCTCACAGTAAAAAATATGGTATTAGCAAAGCCAGTGCAGAATTTAATTTTGCCGATGTTATGCAGCGAGCCGCCGATATTATTACAAAAATTGAACCCCATGACTCGGTTGAACGTTATCAGCAGATGGGCGTTGAATGCGTGCAAGCCGAGGCACGTGTATTATCACCTTGGGAGATTGAGGTTGCTGGAAAAAAAGTAACGGCTAGACGACTTATTATCGCCACGGGTGCGAAACCTCGTGTGCCTAATATTAAAGGCCTTGACCAAGTACGTTTTTATACCTCAGATACTATTTGGTCGTGCCGAGTGCGACCAGAACGTTTACTGGTTGTGGGTGGAGGGCCTATCGGTTGTGAATTATCGCAAGTTTTTAATCGCCTAGGCTGCCAAGTGACATTGATTGTTTCTGCTGAACGTTTGCTGAAAACAGAAGATGAGGATGCTTCTGCTTTATTAATGACCCAATTTGAAGCTGAAGGTATTGAGCTGAAGCTGCAACATTCACTTGAGTCATTCAGTGTTGAGGCTGGTGAGTCTTATGCTCATATTCAGGCGCAGCAAGGCGCTCGTTTAACGCTTAAGTTTGATGCGGTACTATTTGCCATTGGTCGGCAAGCCAATACACAGAATATGGGCTTGGAAGAGCTGGGTGTGGAACTGACAGCAACGGGTAATATTTCGGTTGATCAATATATGCGCAGTAGTGTGCCAACCGTTTATGCCTGCGGGGATGTTGCAGGGCCTTATCAGTTGACTCATGCCGCGGCACATTATGCGTGGTATAGCACGGTGAATAGCTTGTTTTCTGATTGGTGGCATTTTAAGGCGGATCATCGAGTTATTCCACGGGTGACATTTTGCCAGCCTGAAATTGCTAGCGTGGGGCTGAACGAGCAATCGGCAAAAAAAGCGGGTTTGGTAACGGAGACAACACTATTTAAGCTAGATGAGCTTGATCGTGCGATTATTGATGGCAAAACAACGGGTTACATTAAAGTTCTAACGCCCGTGGCGAACGATAAAATACTGGGTGTGACGATTGTGGGTGAACATGCAGGTGAACTGTTGCCAGAGTTTGTGCTGGCAATGAAACATGGCCTAGGTTTGAATAAAATTCTAGCGACCATACATGCTTACCCAACGTGGGCAGAAGCGAATAAATATACCGCAGGGGTGTGGAAAAAGAATCACCAGCCTAGGCGGGTACTTAATTTTCTTGAGCGCTATCACGCGGCGAAACGGCGGTAATCATTTTATGCTACCAACATTAGATAGATTAATTGATAGTGATTTTCCTGATATTAGGCGCTCTAATCTAACGACCTTGCAGGTGAATTTAGGCTATTTATGTAACCTGTCTTGTTTGCATTGCCATGTTAACGCAGGGCCAACTCGTAAAGAGTTAATGACGCGGGCAACGGTTGATGAGGTGTTGCACTTTATTGATCAGCAGCGAATTCATACGCTTGATTTAACTGGGGGTGCACCGGAAATGAACCCAGAGTTTGAGTATCTTGTTTGCCAAGCGCGCGAACGTGGTGTAAAGGTTATTGACCGTTGTAATTTAACTATTTTACAAGAACCGGGTTATGAGCACTTGGCTGAATTTTTAGCGCAGCAGCAGGTTGAAATTGTTGCTTCCTTACCCTGTTATTCTAGCGATAATGTGGATGCGCAACGGGGTGACGGGGTGTTTGTTAAGAGCATTTCTGCGCTACAGCAGTTAAATGCTTTAGGTTACGGGCGATCATACCCGTTAAGCTTGGTTTATAACCCACAAGGGGCGGTACTGCCGCCAGATCAGCAAGTATTGGAGCAGCAATATAAGCAGCGTTTGGCGGATGATTTTGGGATCGAATTTAGCCAACTACTGACCATTACCAATATGCCCATTAAACGCTTTGGTAGCCGCCTAATTTCTAAGGGGCAGTTTAATGAATATATGGCCTTATTAAAATCAGCGTATCGAGCGGATAACTTAGCGCAGCTGATGTGTAAAAATTTATTAAGCGTTGACTGGCAGGGTTATGTTTATGACTGTGATTTTAATCAAATGTTAGCGTTAACGGCTGGGTTTTCAAATAACAAAAAACATATTTCTGATTGCTTAGACGTGAACTTTAAGCAGCAGAGCATTACAACCGCCAACCATTGCTATGGCTGCACCGCTGGTAGCGGTTCTAGCTGTGGTGGCGCACTAACTTAAGGATCATTATGGATATGAAAAAGAGTGTGGTGGAACGTTATTCACTGGGCGCGGAAGAAGTTCAAGCAGCGCTATGTTGCCCAGTTGATTATGACGCAAGCTTATTAGAAATGTTGCCAGCAGAGGTTATCGAGAAAGATTACGGTTGTGGCGATCCATCACGTTATGTTGAAGAGGGTGATGTGGTGCTCGATTTAGGTTCTGGATCAGGCAAAATTTGTTATATGGCGGCACAGTTGGTGGGTGAGAGCGGCAAAGTCATCGGGGTTGATATGAACGATGAGATGCTTGCCTTGGCTAGAAAATATCAAGCTGACATGGCGCAAAAGTTGGGTAACGATCGGCTGCATTTTGTGAAGGGGCATATTCAAGACCTTGCCTTGGATTTAACAAAGGTTGATGCTTACCTAACAGCGAACCCAGTGCAAGATGCTGAAGGCTGGGAACGGCTACAACAATGGCAAAAAAAACTAGCTGAAACAGAACCCTTAATTGCGGATAACTCGATTGATTTGGTGCTGTCAAACTGTGTGCTGAATCTGGTTAACGATGACGATAAAAAGCAGTTGGTAGAAGAAATTTTTAGAGTATTAAAGCCAGGCGGACGAATTGCTATTTCTGATATTGTTGCTGATGAAGCGATTCCTGATCATTTAAAGGCTGACCCTGCTTTATGGTCGGGCTGTATCTCGGGTTCTTTTATTGAAGATGAGTTTTTAGACAGCTTTAAGCAAGCAGGGTTTTTAGCTATAAAGCTTGATAAATGGGATGCGCAGCCTTGGCAAGTGGTTGAGGGTATAGAGTTTAGATCGGTAACGATAACGGCCTTTAAAGGTGAAGAGACCGCACGTATTGATAAAGGGCATGCGGTTATTTACAAAGGGCCTTATGCCGAAACAAAAGATGATGAAGGGTCTGTTTATTACCGTGGACAACGGATGGCGGTATGCGAGCGTCGTTATCATTTATTAACTCAGGGGCCGTATGCCGATGACTTTATTGGCATTACTCCTCAGGCAACCGTGGAAGAGAAACCTTGGTGCGCACCCGCAGGGAAGTTAAGACCAGCGAGTGAAACAAAAAATGCTCAACATGTTAATGCCAATAAAGCCTCCACGTGTTGTTAGCCTTGTTTTTATAAGGTAAAAATGATGCCCTTAATCAGTATTATCATTCCAACTTTAAATGAGTCTGCGGTTATTGTAGATAGTTTATTGGCGTTGCAGAGTTTGCGTCAAAAAGGGGTGGAGTTGATCGTTGTTGACGGAGGGAGTAGCGATAATACACAGCATTTAGCTAAACCTTGGGTGGATGTGTTGTTAGCCTCTGTGCCGGGGCGTGCAAGGCAAATGAATAAAGGCGCGGAGCAGGCGCAAGGCCATTTATTGCTGTTTTTACATGCGGATTGCCGCTTGCCTAACGATGCTTATCAATTACTGGCTGAATATATTGAAGATGATTCTGTTTGGGGTCGCTTTGATGTGCGCTTAGAGGGGGATCAAATAGCTTTTAGGGTGATTGAAACGCTGATGAACTGGCGCTCACGTTTGAGTGGCATAATGACGGGTGATCAGGCGATATTTGTCTCTAATTCGCTCTTTAAAAAGGTAGGCAGCTACCCTGATATTCCACTTATGGAAGATATTGCGCTGAGTAAAAAACTGAATAAAGAACAGGTGGCACGGTGTTTTAAAAGCCGCGTATTAAGTTCTAGTCGGCGTTGGCAACAAAACGGTGTTATACGCACCGTTTTGTTGATGTGGGGCTTACGTTTGGCTTATTTTTTCCACTGCGATCCGTCTATATTAGCTAAAAAATATCGGTATAAGCGGGGCTAATTAGCTGGATAATTTTTCCAATAGAAGGTTTTTTAGTTGCTCAAGTTTTGCCTGGTTATGGATGATTTTATCTTCATTATCGGTGATATAGAAAATATCTTCGGCAACAGAGCCTAAGGTACTTATTTTGGCATTTCTAACATTGATTTTACAGGCACTGAAACATTGACCAATTTGCGATAGAACACCGGGCTGGTCATGTGTATTAATTTCTAATACGGTGTAACGCTGGCTGTGGTCATCGCTAAATTTGATGGTTGTTTCAGTGTCAAAGTGTTTGCTTTGTCTTGGTTTGTGTCGATCAACGGACAAAACCGTTTGCTCGGGGTTCAATAGGTTATGTCGTAAAACATTCGCTACAACTTGTTCGCGTTCAATATTAGCTAATGGCTCACCATTGTCCTCTAAAATATGAAAGCTGATTAGCGCAAGATCTTTACTGGTAGTAATGATTCGAGCATCAAGAATATTTAAGCCAAGTTGATCTAGGGTGGCTGAACAAATAGCAAACATCCCTGATCGATCTTTTACATAAATGAATACCTCTGCGCCACCACGGGTTGTTTGAGGTCTTAGCAGAACTAATGGGTGTTCTTCTTCTGGGCAAGATGATATAGCCAAGGTATGCCAGATGCTTTCATCGACACTGAATCGAGCAAAATAATCAATATCAATATCTCGCCAAACGGCATTTATTTGCTCGTCATTTAGGCCGCGAGTATGTAAACCTAAGCGAGCTTGGTATTGCAAGTCACTGAAGTCATCTTTTGTATTTGAGTTGGCGCTATGTAAGCCCCTACGTAAGAGCTTTTGAGTGTTTTGGTAGAGCTCTTTTAATAACGAGGCTTTCCAGTCATTCCACAAGGTTGGGTTAGTGGCTCTGATGTCGGCAACGGTTAATAGGTAAAGGTAATCTAGGTACTCTAAACTACCCACTCGTGAGGCAAATTTGTGAATAATCACAGGGTCGTTAATATCTTTGCGCTGAGCAGTCATCGACATAAATAAATGGTTTTGCACGAGCCAGCCAACCAGCTCACTATCATAAGCGCTGTAGCCATGCTGTTTGCAAAATTCTAGTGCATCATGCATGCCTAATTCGGCATGATTACCACCACGGCCTTTTGCAATATCGTGGAATAAACCGGCCAGATAAAGTAGCTCTGGCTTGGAGATATGCTGAAAAACTTCATAGCCATGCGGCAGGTCTTCGCGGTGCTTTTCTAAGGCAAAGCGGCGTAAGTTACGAACAATAAATAAGGTGTGTTGATCGACAGTATAGGCATGGAATAAGTCGTATTGCATACGGCCAATAATGTCATCAAATGCGGGAATATAGGCGGCTAAAACACCGTAGCGGTTCATTCGTCTAAATTGATGGGTAATACCGTGTGGTTGACGAATGATATCTAAAAATAAACGCTGTGCATCGGGATTTGAACGGAATTCATCGTCAATAAGGTGAATACTTTCTCGAATTAAGCGAATAGTCGTTGAACGCACGCCAACAATATCGGGGTGCTTTTGTAATTGTAAAAATATATCGAGTAAGGCGGTTGGTTGGGCCTTAAAAGTGTCAGGGTGGGTAACTTCGATATAGCTATTTACAACACGGAATGACTCGTTAATGGGGTGAACGTCGAGCATTTTATTGTCCAGTGCTTCGGTGAACAATTGAAGAACAATTTCATTAATGCGCTCAAGCTCCATGATGGTGCGATAATAGCGCTGCATAAAGCTTTCAACGGCCAGGTTGTTTTCACCCTCTTCAAATCCCAGTGCTAGTGCAAGATCTGTTTGGTAGTCAAAGAGCAAGCGGTTTTCTGCACGGTTAGCGAGTATATGCAGTTCGAAGCGAACCTCCCACAAAAAGCGCTGCCCCTTTATGAGTGTTCTATATTCACTTTTGGTTAAAAAGCCATTATTAACCAGCTCACCTAATGAGCTTGAGCCAAAGTAGCGCTGAGTGATCCATTGAATGGTTTGGATATCTCGCAAGCCACCCGGACCATCTTTAATATCGGGCTCTAAGTTGTAAGCGGTGTCGCCAAATTTTAGGTGTCTTTTTTCTTGCTCATCAACTTTTTCATGGAAGAAGTCAGCTGCAGACCAGACGTTGCTTGTGCATATTTGATCGCGCATTTGGCTGAAAAATTCTTCAGATCCGGTGATTAAACGCGCTTCCATTAAATTAGTAATCACGGTGACATCAAGCTTGGACTGTTCTAAACAGTCATCAATAGTGCGAACACTTAGCCCCGGTTTTAAGCCGATATCCCACAGGTAGGTGGAGAATGATTCGATGGCAGACTTACAGCTTTCAAGTTTTTCTTCATCAAAAATGATTAATAAATCAATATCTGAATAAGGGTGGAGTTCAGCACGTCCATAGCCACCAGTGGCAATAAGAGATAGTTCGCTGCATTGCCCGCCTAAGAAATCTGTCCAGCAATTGCTTAATAGGTGGTCTATAAAGTCACTACGCTCCTCCAGAAGTGCTTCAATGCTGATGCCTGATTTAGAGCGCTCAACGAGCCCCTCGTTAAACTCTTTAATGATTGCCTTAATCTCGGCAATGGGCTTTGATGAGGGGTTTTCAAAGACATTAACGGAACTCATGCTTGATATAGCTTAGGGTTGATGTAGGTCGGTTCAATCTTTTCATCGCTACGTACGGTAAAAATTTCAAAGCCAGTGGAGGTAACGGCTAAGGTATGTTCAAACTGTACGGATAAACTGCGGTCTTTAGTGACGACGGTCCAATCGTCCGATAACACTTTAACGTGTCGTTTTCCAGCATTGATCATTGGCTCGATAGTGAAGGTCATGCCTTCTTCTAAGGTAACGCCAGTGCCTGCTTTGCCATAATGCAGAACTTGCGGTTCTTCATGGAAAACACGACCAATACCGTGGCCGCAGTATTCACGAACAACTGAGTAACGTTTACTTTCAGCGAATGTTTGAATGGCATGACCAATATCTCCAAGCTTAGCACCGGGTTTAACCATGCTAATTCCAAGGTATAAGGCTTTTTGTGTAGTATCAATAATTCGGTTGGCAAGAATGCTGGGTTCACCAGCAATAAACATTTGACTGGTATCACCGTAATACTCATCTTTAATAACAGTGATATCGATATTAACAACGTCACCTTTTTTTAGTACCTTATCACTTGGAATGCCGTGGCAAACTTGGTGGTTAACCGAGGTGCAAATTGACTTTGGGAAGCCATGGTAGTTAAGCGGGGCAGGGATGGCTTGTTGGTGATTAACAATGAAGTCGTGGCAGCGGTCATTCAGTTCACCGGTTGTAACGCCAGGAACAACGTATTCGGCAATCATTTCAAGGACATCTGCGGCGAGGCGGCCAGCAATGCGCATTTTTTCAATTTCAGAAGAGTTTTTTAAAGTAATGCTCATAATGCCAAACAGTCGCTTATTGTGTGAAAGAAGGTGAATTATAGCGGTTTAAATTGTCGTTTTCAGCTAAATATGGTATAAAGCGTCGCCCTTTGGCAACAACGACAACATGCAACAGCACATTCGGTAGGGTGCTTAGTTTACTAGGTTACCGTTTGAGGTGTGTGTTTAGTTATCAACCCGAGTCACTCAGGTTACTGTTTGGCTAATTTAAAAATAGGAAAGAAATAAATGTCTAAAGTTACAATGCGTGAAATGCTTGAAGCTGGTGTTCACTTCGGTCACCAAACAAGATACTGGAACCCAAAAATGGCACCGTATATCTATGGTGCGCGCGGTAAAATCCATATCATCAACTTAGAAAAAACATTGCCATTATTTAATGATGCGTTGACATTCATTAATAAGTTGGCCGCAAACAAAGGAACAGTTTTGTTTGTTGGTACAAAGAAAGCAGCACGTAAAACAGTTGCTGAAGAAGCAAAACGTTGTGGTATGCCATATGTTGACCATCGTTGGTTAGGTGGTATGTTGACTAACTTCGGTACAATCAAAAAATCAATTAATCGTTTGAAAGAACTTGAAGCGATGCGTGAAGACGGTGGTTTAAACCGTTTCAGCAAAAAAGAAGGCCTTAAATTCATGCGCCAGCTTGAAAAGCTAGAGCGTAGTGTTGGCGGTATTAAAGAGCTTAAAGGTCCACCAGATGCTATTTTAGTAATGGATGTTGGCTATGAAAAAATTGCTATTGAAGAAGCTGCAAAGTTAGGTATTCCAGTGATTGGTGTGGTTGATACTAACAATAAGCCAAATTCAGTTGATTACATTATTCCTGGTAATGATGATTCAATTAGAGCGCTGACTTTATATTGCCAAAGTTTTTCTGCGGCTATCCTTGAAGGTAAAGCAAGCGTTATTAAAGAGCTTGTGAGCAATAAAGAAGTAGCTAAAGCGATTGAAAAAGCGCCTGTTGCTGAGAAAACACCGGCTGCAAAATAACTCCTAGTCAATATAGGCAGGGTTTAAGTGACTAAGTTGTCGAAACGGTTATTTGCTTCGGCAACTTTAAGCTGAGATTTGAACGCCTCCTGACGGGGGCGTTTTTACAATTAATTATTAAGATAGGGGTTTAAAATGAGTGTAACAGCAGCGATGGTGAAAGAATTACGTCAAAGAACGGGTTCTGGCATGATGGAGTG